>OBEQ010498179.1_pt1 | contig 15936 bp, 19 predicted proteins | sample 1670901 | NCBI WGS metagenome assembly OBEQ01 (sample SAMEA104232315, study PRJEB22302) | groundwater metagenome | biome: forest; feature: aquifer; material: groundwater | place: USA | collected 2011-08-07 | depth 5.4 m | reverse complement strand
CCCCTTGGTTGTTTAAAGGCGGCGTATTCTTCCAGTCAAATCCAGGATATTCCCTTTCAAAATCGTCCAATTGAGATCAAATTGAGCATTGCTTCTTATAAAACTTCTATAAATAATCACCCTTGCTCATGATCAAAATCTAAATAAACCAGATTTGCCTGACAAGATAACACATGTCAAAAGAAACCAAATCAAGAAAATCACGTTCTACTAAAAAATCTAAATCTGAACTTGAAGCAAAAATAGCTGAGCTTGAAGCAAAGCTTAACCAATTATCACCTCAGGTAAAACCCTCAGAGGCCAGGTCAACCCCTCCACCTTCAGCACAAAAACCAAGACCATCATCAGTATCATCAGGTGAAGTTGCACCAGCATATGCAACTGTAAGTTCTACAGGATATACTGGAAACAAGTACTATGCAACAAGAGCAAGACTTGCATATCATCCTCCAGACAAACAATTCAAGGGTACATCTGTTGCAACAACTCAAAAATCAGCACCGAAACCAGAATTACAATACACATACCAAGAAACTACAAGCTCACAACACAAACCAAAATCATCTTCTTTATGGAAAGCAAGGGGCGCAGAGGCAGCTGAGGAATATAATTCAGAAATGACACCAGCTAAGACAAGACCAACTCCACCTCCAGCACCAAAACCAAGACCTGCAGCTTCAGATCAGACTACAAAACCCAAAGAGAAACCAAAACCATCATCCGTATCATCAGGTGAAGTTGCACCAGCATATGCAACTCTAAGTTCTACAGGATATACTGGAAACAAGTACTATGCGACTCGAGCAAGATTATCATATCATCCTCCAGACAAACAGTACAAGGGTGAATCTCAAGCTGCAACAGTTCGAGTTGCACCAGCTCCACCAAAACCAAAACGCGGTACGCTGCCAGCTGGCTGGAAACCCTAAATTAGTTCTGAAAAGCCTCTAGGACTTCTTGTGCATGCCCTGAGGGCTTTACTTTTTCAAAGACCTTGAAAATTTTTCCTTTTTCATTTACCAAAAAAGTTGACCTATTTACGCCCATGTATTCACGGCCCATGAACTGTTTTTTTCCCCACACTCCAAATTTCATTGCAACTTCAGTCTTTGTATCTGAAAGCAAGATAAAGGGAACCTTCATTTTTTCTCCAAACTTTTTATGTGATTCCTCATCATCAGGACTTATTCCTATTATCTCTACATCTGCATTTTTGAATTTTTTATAATCTCTGGAAAACTCTTCAGCCTCTATGGTACAACCCGGTGTGAAATCTTTTGGGTAAAAATAAACTACATACTTTTTGCCTTTGAGATCTGATTTTTTAACAATATTTCCTTCTGCATTAGCTAAGCTAAAATCAGGAACTTCATCCCCTGTCGCAAGCATGAACTGAATCCAACCTTTCCCTACTTATTTTTTCCTAGAACATCGAATGTTTTATATTGAATATGATTAGGTGTGAATGAATAATGGTTAATCCACGTGCATGGTTTGCAGAATCAGTTGCAACATATTGTTTGGTTTTCTTTGGGCCTCTATCAATAATACTTGCTGTTGTTGCCTTTGGAACAGGTTTATCAATTCAAGCCATAGTGATGATTTCCCTTGCTCATGGTGCTGCCATAGGCTTGATGGTTTATACTTTTGGCCATGTCTCTGGTGCTCACATAAATCCAGCTGTAACAATTTCTATGTTGGTTACTAGAAGAATTGGAATCAAAGACGGGATTGCATATATCGTCTTTCAATTAATAGGTGCAGTAGCTGCAGCAGCTTCTCTGAAAGCAATTCTGCCAGAACTTGGTGCCAAAGTAAACTTTGGAACACAAGCTGGTCCAAGTAATTTGCTAAATCATAATGTACTCTCTGGTCTTGGTGTTGAAATTATTTTGACATTCTTCTTGGTTACGGTTATTTTCATGACTGCAGTTCATAAAAAAGCTCCTGCAGGAATGTATGGTCTTGCAATAGGCGGTATGATTTTCTTACTTCACTTAGTTGGCGTTCCACTTACAGGCGCATCAATGAATCCAGCTAGAACATTTGGCCCCGCACTTATTTCAGGATACTGGGATTATCACTGGATTTACTGGGCAGGTCCAATTATTGGTGCAATAATTGCTGGCTTGATAATGAATTATGTCTTTGTGAAAAAGGCAGAACAACAGGCAGCATAATTTTAAGAATCGTAAAAATCGTTTTTTGAAATGTATTATAACGGGTCAAATGAAACTTCCAATGGACCCGTTGCACAGCTTGGATAGTGCGGACGCTTGCGGAGCGTCAGGTCGTGGGTTCGAGTCCCATCGGGCCCATTAAATTTTTTTTGTAACGAGCCTTATAGGACTCAAGTATTCAGTAGATTCAGACTTGTTAGAGTTTGAATTCCCAAATGTAAAAAGAACGAAAATTTAATCAAACCTGTGTCTAAAAAATTGAACTAAAACAATTATCTGGAATAGCTTCCTGAAATTATTTATTATGAAGCTAACATTTAGTCAATTGCACCTCAATTGTAATATGCAAAATTAGTTTACATTAAAGAGGCAAAAAATTGTGAAAAAAAAATCTGCACTTATTGGAATCATAATTGGTGTAATTTCAGCCTTTGTTGTCCTTCAACATCTTCCAAATCCTAATGAACCTGAAAATACGATAATTAAAAGACCGTCACCTAATAATCACACTACAAGAGTATATGATAGTCCTGCCAGGATAGACATTGTAAATAATACAATGTATATCAAAGCTAAATTTGAGGATAATGAAACTAGCAGGATTATAATTCCAATGGATGCATTTCTTTTCAAAAACAAGTTTATTATTAATGAGGATGGTAGATCAAATAGTTCAGAGATTTCGCCACAACCAGCGAATTTTGAGATTTACAAAAAAATCGGATTATTCGATACGTCAAAAAAAATCATATTTATTTATCCTGTCTTTACTCAGGCAGCTTATGAACAAGATGGATTTTATGAGTACTATAACAAATTATGTGATTCAACATGCCTTACTGTTAATATTCCGGCAGAAGAACATGGCAAATACACGTCTAGCATAAGAGCTGCTGCGATTTTATCAATACTAAACTACCCACATATAACTGACGTTGACCTTGACAAAAACCCAGACATCTTAAAAAAATTCGACAGAGTAATCGTACTACATAATGAATATGTAACACAAAAAGAATTTGATGCCATTACTATGCATTCAGATGTAGTCTATCTTTATCCTAACGCTCTTTATGCTAAAGTTGAATCTGATTATGCAAATAATACAATCACACTAGTCAGGGGACACGGTTATCCTGATACAAATATTAGAAATGGTTTTGATTGGAAATTTGATAATTCGCAATATGAATTTGATAATCAATGTGATAACTGGTCCTTTTACAAAGTTGATAATGGTAAAATGCTAAATTGTTATCCTGCATTTAGAATGTTTTATGATAGTGATCTATTGACTGCAATAAAAGAATGATTGTAATCTAACGCTTGCTTTCCAACAAATCATAACATTTCTCATAACATAGCGAGTCTTACAGTTCTTGAAGAAACAGTTCATGCGAGAAGGGCAGTTCTCGAGGGCAATTTACACGTGGCAGTAAGCTTATTGGAGTAGCTACAAAACTCCTTTCCAAATTCAGACATAACTATATCATTATCAGATAATTTAGGAACCCTTGAAAACTCCACTCAAGTAAGTGGTAATAATACAGGTTATTTTTACACCAATCTTGGTATTCCTTCGCATGTTATAGGTGGTGGCACATGGCACATTTTAGCAACAAGTGATGGAACCTTCAAGTCATTACAAATAATGGTAAATACTTATGGAGTGGTTACCATGCCAAGTAATTTTCCTTTAGGGTTACCGCCTCTGAAACAATTCAAGTTAGGGATGGATGAAAGCATGATTCAATGCCATTCTGGTTTTCAACTTATGGTGAAAAAAGAAAACGGTCAACCTGCATGTGTCAAGATAGAATCAGCAAATAAATTATTTGCTCGTGATTGGGGAATATTTCCTCTGCGTGGTCTTCCATCTCAAGTATCTCAAAATGAAAACTCTACATCTAAGAAAGTAGAAATTAATCGACAGATCTATAAATGAGGATCCAGTAATTTGAAACGATATGAAGGAATTTCAACATTGGTGGAAGGGTTTGATAAAAGAACTTGAAGAAGATATCGAAGCTATAAAAACTGAAATTTAGTATAATTTTCCTTGTTTTACACACAAAGTGAGTCCAAAATAAGACCATGATGGTAGCTGGGTCCCATCGGGCCATAGAAATTTTTTAATTAAAATTTGATCGCATTCTTGCTTGTGTAAGTTCTAAAAAATTAATACTAATCTATTTTTAGAAAATAAATTAAAACCAAAATTAGAAAAAGATCGATCCTGTAGTCTACATAGAATACATGCGCAATGTTTTATAGTTAAGCTCTCAACGAGCATATACGAGTTGTAAAATATGGAAGTCTTGGAGATGGCGCCCAGTACAAACAGGATAACGCTGAGGCTGCCAAATAATATATTAAATGCATTAAAAAAAGAGGCAGAAAAGAAAGATCTCCCCTTAAATGCACTTGTAACCAGGATGCTCACCAAAATCGTCTCTTTTGATATGCAACTTGATGCAATGCCCACCATAATCATGTCACATGCCTTGTTTACAAAGATGATCGATAAAATCGATGAAGCATCAATGGAAGAAATTACAAAGGAAGGACCAAACATAATCAAGAACTTGTTTACTATTTTGGGCTTGAGGTATGAACTTGATAATGTAATAAACAATTATCTTATAACACTAGGAAAATACTGTGGATGGTACAAATTCAGTCCTGAAATTACTCGCAATAATTATAGACTTGTTTTTGAGATACAGCTTGGATCCAAGTGGATAAAATTTGCAGCAGCATACGTGAAAAATATTTTGGAATCATTAAAGATTCACATAGATAATGAATCAATTAATCACAATGTTATTGTTTTTGAATTTGTAAAACGATGATGCAGATCGCGTCAAAATTTGGCGCAGCTTGCCTCTAAACTCCTATTAGTATTTCCAAGAATGGGAATTACATGCTTTACTATAACCACTATGAGATGTGTCGTGTGAACGAGACAGATGATCATACGTGCGGTATGAAGGTTAGTTCTCTTCATACGAAAAAAAGCATAAAGGAGAAATAAAATATGAAAATACAAAACAAGAAAACAAAAACGTCTCTCGTAATAGGACTATCTCTTGTAGCACTTCTGATATCTGCATCAAGTTTGAATAGTGTAATTGCACAGACTGCAACTAATACAACACAGTTTTCTGCAACAGAAGATGAGATACCAAATGCCATATCTCAAGCAGCATCTCAGATGCCACAACACTCAAAGGATGTGACCTTTCTGAACATAGAAAAGAGAGTGCATGGATTTAGTGGTGCATATGTTGATGAAACAGGTAAATTGAATATCTATACAACTGATTCTTCAATAAAATCTGTTGACAAGTCAGTCCTTGCCGATTATGTAGAACCATATCATCTTGCAAATGGGATTGTTGTAAAACAAAGTAATCATTCTTGGCACAAGTGGATGGAACTAGGAAATTTTGTGACCAAACTTGCTGACGATAAGACCCTTGGTATAAACTTGATGGGTGTAGATGACAAGAATCAGGTTTATGAAATTGGCTTTGAAAAATTGGGCAACTCCAAGATTGATACTGTAAACAAGTTCTTGACAGATTACAATATACCATCTGATATGGTAAAACTAGTTGAGGTTGGCAAGATCATACCTGTCAACGATGACACTAAGCCTTGTAATGCTAATCAAAGACATGATTATAGTCCCGTTACAGTCAATCCAATAATGGGTGGAGCAGAGATAGGAATTCCAGGAGCTGAAAATAGTTGGTGTACATACACTCCAAAATGTACGGATGGATTTGTTGTAAAGGATTCTGGTGGAAACTTTCGTGGCTTGACAGCAGGACATTGCCAAGTCTCTGGAACCCAACAATATAGACAACCATATAGTACTACTCCACAAAACAGTAATCACATCTATCCTCTAGCCAGACTTGTAGGATCTTTGATATCTGGTACAGTGAAAATGGCTCACAGTGACTCTTTGCTATTTGGTGTAGGATCTGAGACTAGTGGCTTTGGTAAGATATACCGATTTGGCCTCTCGCAAGTGACAATAACAGGCAAGGCATATACTCAGCTTGTAGGGGACACTGTATGCTCCAGTGGCGCGGGATCAGAAAGCACCAGATGTAATAGTGTAACACAGGTTGGAATTACTGTAAATGGAATACCCGGTCAAAATGCTGCAGGATTTACGTCTATAGGCGGAGACAGTGGAAGTCCTGTATGGAATCCAAATGGTGGAATTACTGTGTATGGAACGGTATTTGCAGCTAGTGGCGGCACAACTTACTACAGTCCCACAGGTGGCATAGAAGCAGATCAAGGTGTACTACAATTCAAGTAGCCCTTCCTTTCTTTTTTTTTGAGAGATGAAATTAATTCTTTGTAATGCTATTGTGGCAAAAACCATTTTTGGTACTTATAGAATTATACAGAAAAAAGATACACTAATTTTTTATAGGATAAAAATGAATCTTCGTTAGGATGAACATTTTACATAATTCAATTATAATCTTGTTAATAGTAGTTCTACTTTTTTCAATGAACAACTTTGTGTCACAAAGTGTTTTTGGAAAAGGCCAGACATACAATACAGAATTGGAAAAACAATTTGGCAGTCCCACCAAAACAATACTAGCCCACGACAATGCAATACTAATTCTTAATCAGACTACGCAAAAATTAGCATACAAGATAGGGGAAAATATTACCATTAATACTGAATTAATAAACATCGGAAACAAGACTGTAGACATAGCATATTGTAAACCCTGGATTGCTCTTGAAATTAAAGATCAGACAGGAAATGAAATATGGCCAAATTCACAACTGGCTTGTATTCCAGAATTTCTTGGTAAAAACACACTACAACCAGGAGAACACCTTAGTGAACAACCATGGGTGGCCAGCATGCTTCCTCCTAGGGTATATACTTCAGGAAACTATACTGTAGTATCAGTCGCAGTATTTACATTTGGTACGCATACCAACAATCTAGATTCTGTTGAACCACTCTGGTCCAAACCACTTCAGATTACCATACTTCCAGAAAAAGTCCCAGAGTTTCCATTCGCAATTCCTGTATTCATAATCAGCATTGCTTCATTAATTGTTTTTTATAGAATGAAATTCTGATAAAAAAATTCGGGACGGTGCCCACTACAACAGTTCTGACAGGCCCCATCGAGCCCATAGAAATTTTTTGAAAATTAGATAATCGATTTTCAAAAACTAGAAGAATCTTTTGCCCTTAATCTATCTTTTTTCAAGGCTAGGTTCATCCTTGAATAACAGTGTACCATTAGACGCATCCATAAAATAAGACCAAATTCGTTGGTTGTTTTCATCAATCTTCTTCACAATTCTAACTTCCCAAACGTATTGATCCTGAACAACATTCATAGAAGGAATTCCTTGTGCGACCATCTCATATGCAAATGTTTTTTCATTTACAGCCAACCCAATATCCCTATTTTTTACTTGTAATAGTTTTGTATCAATAATTTTATCAGATAACTGATCCTTGCTCCATTTTGATACCTTTAATATGTTTTCTATTACTTGCTCTTTTGACAACAAATGAGGACTATTGAGATAATCATACAGAACCATTATTCCACTGGCAGTACCTATAGATAATAGACCCAGAATTACTCCAAGGAAAATTTTTCTATTCAAACCTAGAATAAATTATTTTATTGACTGATAATATATTGATCGATATAGAAGAAAGCTACGCCAATTTTTTAAAGCATACTTGTTCATTACAAACCTTGGTAATGCAGTATGCACGATCAATTGTAGCTGTAGTGATTGCATCTCTTTGTGTATCACTTTTGCCATATGTGCATGCACAAGCTGTAGGAAGTCAGGTATCTCCGTTTGATTTTCAACTTGACGAGTCTGCTGTAGATGGAAAACGATATTCATATGTTATCGAAGGAGGAAGCCCTGCAGCAATAATAAAACAAAACGAAACAAAGTCTCTTCCAGTAATAATTTTGCCAGCAACAGACAAACCAGTACCAGTCAAGTTTCATCTCAGTGTTGGATACGACCAGACAGGACCAATACAAATGCCATTAGGTGTACATGCAATAGTTGACCCATCTGAAATTACAGTAAAACCACATCACAATGAAACCCTCAATATAGTTGTAAGTGTGGACAAGAACGCCCCTTCAGGAAAATACCAACTAAATATAGTTGGAGAATGGCCAGGTCCAAACGGTTTTCTTGGAAGTTCTATTATCATAAATGTTGGAAAGGACTATGGGCCTGATGCAATGCCCTTCAATGCTATGTGGACTCCATTAAAGCAATACCAATCAGGAAAGGCTGTGAAAGATATTCAATGTAATCAAGATCTACATCTAGTCATAAAATCAGAAGATGGAACTCCTGCATGTGTAAAATTAGGTAGCATTAACAAACTTGTGTCATTGCATTGGGCACTAAAGCCAGCCAATGAGTTAACAATTGAAGAGTTCAAGGACGCATACAAAGTTGGAGAAAAAATAGACTTTGCAATAAAATTCAAAGGATTCAGATCTTGTAGCCCTCCTTCATTTATGATCAAAAATGCAGCGAACAAGACTATATGGGAATCTCCAATAGTGTTAACATTATGTGATCCTGACATTGGTTATGGCGAAAGCAAATGGAAATTTGGAGAACTATATTCTTTGCCCATAAATCAAACCGGCTCATACGCCATGGATATCTCAGTTTCTGATAAAACATTAGAGAAGGGATTTTTTGTCATACAATAAGCGAAAATGAAAACTCTGTATCTCTCAATGATTGCAATTGTTTTTCTAGTCTTTACAACTGTAATTTCTGGTGTATTTGCTGATGATGCAAATCCAAATCAATGGCACAAATTATACATTTTAGGCAAATTCACCAACTCCTACCCTCCAATGCCAGATCAGATTTTCATAGCTCAATACAGGATCACAAATGCCACACTCCAGTCAATCATAGGCAATAATGACGGTGTTTCTGCCATTGCAGATACTAATGACAAAGGATTACTTGAGATCAAGTTTCCAAGAGATATGCCCTACCATAACCAGAATCCAAGCACTCAGGATTTTATGATATTGATAAACGGTTATGGTTCTTGGTCGTATTATCATCCTGATAGTCCCATGACTGAAGATGCAAGAAAACAATTGATAAACACAGTAACAAGATCTCCGCCTTATCCTGAATCATATTCTGGAAAAGATAATTGCTATTATTTCTTTAGCATTCCATTTTACACATATGCAAAAATCGACATAATCTGGGGATTTAATGGTTTAATTCCAGTCCCATATCACGGGGATGACGTTCCACAGTCCTGTAATGAACAAACAATAGCAGAACACTTGCCACCATTAAAACAGATTAGCATGGGAATGACACCAAAAGAAGTAAAATGTGATACTGGGTTTGACATGATACTGCACCCTGACAACAAGACCATATCATGCGTCAAGCCTACTACTGTGTCAAAACTAATGCAACGAGGCTGGATAAAACCATCATATGATCCTCATGTCAACCCAAAAGTTGTACTGACCAACTCTTCCTATGGCGAAATAGACAAAACAGGTAAAGTACTGGTCTCAATAAATAACCAAACCTACCATCAGAGCACACTTGAACACACAATTGATGATCTAAAACATGGTGAAGTTGTCAAATTTCAAAATGTTACATTTAGTTTCCCAAATGGACTCATGCTAACTACAGTAGGCGGAATGACAACACTTGACATAAAGTTTCAAGACGGGTATGAAGAGATCTATGAAAAAATTCCAACCAGATATGGGCCTTATGCTAATAATGCAATTACACTTCTTAGCAACCATATGATGCCACAGGCTGGCCTTACATTCTATAATGATGAAATTAAGCTATTAGTTAGTACTGAAAACCACACACTTGTTAACCGTTGAGAAAATGAAAACTCTACATCTTTCTATAATTATAATTTTCACTGCAAGTCTTTTTATTGTTAATCATGAAGTTTTTGCAGATCCTAGTACAAACGATGTAGCGATTCTTAATATTCAAACTCAACCTTCAACCATTAAAGTGGGGGATAAATTTTCAATCACTGCCACTCTTGCAAACAATACTCCAAATCCCATATATGTTAACATTGATCCATGTGGAGAGCCGTTTCCAGCGAAATTTGATAATCACATTAAAGTTGATTATGTTAAAAATTTAACATGTCCTGCTTTTCTTATCATAGAACAAGTAAATTCAAGTGAAAAGATCACTAAAACTAGTCCAAGTGGGGCTATATTTCCTGGGACATTAACACCGAGTAAAACTGAAACAGTTACTTACAGAGCAACAACGTCTGGAATTACCAATGCGACTGTAACATTCTCATATTCTCTAAGAAATCAAACAGATCCTAATCAAGCCGAAATTGCTAGGACAATTTCAAAATCACTCTTGTTTACAATATATGATAACAGTACAGGATCCAAGCCAGTAAACGCAGTTGTATTATCTCCACTAAAACAATTCAAATCAGGTGTTGCAGCAAACAACATTATTTGTAGAAGCGACCATCAATTGTTAGTACACCAAGGGGAAAAGCGTCCCATATGTGTAAATCCTCTCTCTGTTACAAATCTGATTAAACGCGGATGGGAAATTCCAACTCATTGTGATTACAAAATTAATTTTACTTACGATTTGTTGGGTGAGGTAGTAATTGAAAAGAATGCAAGCAATCAAAACTCTGGTAAATCATATCACCCAATCACTGGCACAGTCGTAATAGGTTTCAACAATACTGTGCAATGGGATAATGCAGACGATATTTCCAGCAGTGTTACCAGCGATTGGGGGCTTTTTGATTCAGGTCAAATCTTGCCTGACCATTACTGGAGATACAATTTTGAATGCACAGGAACTTATGGTTACCACAGTGAGCCACACCCTTGGATGCGTGGATGGATTACAGTATTGCCACCCAAGTAGATTAAAATGAAAACTCATTACTTGAAATGATAAAAAAATACTAGCAAAAAGATCATTGAGGAATTTTTTTAAATACTTTATCCTTTGATGTAACAAGCCCGGTTTCCACAACGGGTCTCTCACCAAGGGCTTTTTCGATTGCCTTGTTGGATAGTTTAATTGCCTGCTCTATGCTCATGTCTCCACTATACCCTCTTTGAATCTCAGTTAATGCAACATCTGAAGACTGGCCTATTGCAAATCCCGAGCCTCCAAAAAATGTTCCACTAGGGTCTACCTGGTATAGCTGGACTCCCTTTTGGTCTACACCTGATATTATTACAGATGCAGCTTGGGGACGTACTGCGTATATGGTATATCTGTGCAAAAATGTTCCAAGATGCTTTGCTAAAGAGTTTACATCTATTGGATTCTCAAATGTTAATCGGTGTCGTTGCGCTTCAACTCGCAGCTCGTCAATTAATTGTAAGATATCTCCAATGTATCCAGATCCTGTTGCGCCAACATGCGAATCAATAGCAAATATTTTTTCAGAAGGGTCTATCAATGTGCGTGTAGGTTTGATGTGACTAGATATCAAGGCAAATTCTGAGGTCTTGATTCCTATAGTAGTTGACCCTCTTTGTACAGCTTCTAGGGCACTGTCAACTAGAACCAGTCTTCCTTGTGGGCCGTAAAAGTTTGTGTACCTACCAAATCCAGAGTCTTCTGACATTTAGCTTGGCACCTCCTTTACCAACAAGTTTGGAATTGCAAGCAAATCTATTCCATTTCCTGAGCCAGGGTCGCGCTCCATTGCAGCAGCCACAGCTTTACTAACTATTTCTTTTGCCTGCTCATTGGTAAGATCCTTGTTGTATACGCTTTCAAGAACACCATAGGCTATTGGCGAGCCAGAGCCTGATGCTGCAAAATCTTCGTTAGTAATGGCGCCACTCATGTCTGCAACAAAGACATGTCCGCCGTCTTGGTCAACTCCTGCAACTAGTAATTCCACATAGTATGGCTGATAGTTTCGCAGTCCTGAATATGCTAGATTTGCAATTAGTTTAGTTGACTCTTTTACATCTAGTGGAAATCCTCTTCGCAGCTCCATCAGCTTTCTTTCTGCTTTTGCTACTTTGATTAGATACTCGGCATCTGATAATTGTCCTGCAATTGCAATTGCCAGAGTGTCATCAATTTTTGCAATTTTTTGTGTTATCTTTGAGCCAATGAAAAAGCCCTTGCTTGCTCTTTTATCAGAACCTAAAACAACTCCTTCTTTTGTTTTTATTCCAACTATTGTTGTCATTAATGGTATAATGGAATCATAACTATTAGTTGACCACGCATTATAAAGTCCAGTCACAGTTTAGTTTGATTTGTTATTTGGATTTGCAGTAAAGCTACCGTACTGGTTTCCATATAATTTGGATACTTCTTGGATAATTCTGTATGCACTAATCATGGCATCTGTCTTGTCTTTCTCACTTGTTGCGCTTGATTCCATGGTTATGTAATTTGGCGTCACTCTAAGATTTAGATCAAATGAACCAAACTCACTATACCACTGCAACGTATAGTCAGTTTGACTTTGTACCATTCCTATCCATCGTAGATTTTTAAACCATCTACCTGCCATGCTGCTGATTATGTCGCTTGAATGAACATTTGATGGAACGTATGTTTGAAGTAGTGGTGTGTATGAAATTTTTAATTTAGGATCTTCTTTTGCAAGAAACGCCCCTTTTTGGCTTAGCTTGTAGCCTAGCTGGGATTTTTCTATTAAATCCAAATCATGTAATCGTTGTAATGAGCGTGACAAGCTCTCTTGGTGCATACCTAATTTTCTCATTATTCCTCTAAAGGTATAGTTTGAATTGTTCTCAGATAACACATCTAGAACTTTGGAATCGTTTGGTCTTACGTCTAGTTCATCTTTGTATCTGGGTCCTTCCTGTGGCAAATTATCTATGATGTCATCCATTGATTATCACTTGTATTTTCATTGATAAATACACTTGTACTATTCCACTTATCATACTTGCTATTCAAAGGTCCATCTTAACTAGTATGTGTATTGAATTTCCTTAACTAATGGTAAGTTTGTTTGCAAAATTTCATGTGACCAAGTTTTATGATTCCTAGTCACTACAATAATTTGCAAATATTCTGACACTATCTTTAGAACTTTACTGGCTTGAATCCATTGAAGGTTCGAGTCCTGTAAGGCTCGCGATAACTATAAGGGCGGATCTGGTAAGACCCAACTACTATCTTGGTATAATTTCAGACCCGCGTAGCAGCTACATCGATGGGTACCGGTACAATAGTGTCCTAATTGTGGTTCCAAGATAAGTACGAGTTGGTCCTAGATGAGCTTATCGCTAAGGAGATAAAACTCCTTCCCAAATTTTTATTTTTTCTTGAAACTAACTAGATTGACATTGGAAGAATCAGATCGTATTTTTCTATATGATTCTAATGCAGCAATTGAAAACGCACCAGCAAAGAGTGCTAGTGGTATTGATAGCCATAATGAGTGTCTATAAAATATAAAATCTACAGTTAATGCAGTCAAAATACAGAGACTCTCAGAAACAACCAAGACGTAAATGCTAGTTTTCAATATCTGTTTAGCATAGGGTTGTTTATACAGATATGGCATCTTGGTGACTCCTACTGCAAAATTTCTAAAAGTTGTTTTAAGATTTGGAATGAATCTTTTATCCTTACAATCTAATGCAGAACAACAACCGTCCATGACACTTTCCAAATTGTATCTACCAAGAATCGTGGCAAAGGTTGAGAATCCAGCAAGAGCATAACCTAGAACAAATCCTATGGATATTCCATCAATCTTTTGATATCCAAACAAAAAGAAGCCTGTATTTTCTCCAATCTCTGCTGACATTATACAAAGGATCTCAATGGCTAATGCTGAAACATACATATTTTTTACATTTAAAAAGAATTTTGCAATTGTAGTCTTATCATGTGTTCTGGCATGAATCTCAACACAACAACAATCATCCTTTATACATAACCTACATTCTGCAAAATACCTTTTACTACATTCTTCTGGTTCACATAAACAATCGGCACATTTTACAGACAATGTTATAGATTTGATGCATTACCTATTAAAACGATTTTTGAGGCTTTGTATCAGGAATCATAATTTACGGGTTCAATTCTTTTGCATGTTGTTGAGGTGATTCACTTGCTTCTGAATGTGTCTTGCTTCCAGTAATGTTTCCTACGATTTCTTTTGCTATTTGACTTGCAGTTTCGTTTTTGTTTGCTTCGGTTCCTTCTATTGCTGATAGCCTATAATGTACAGTTAATGCAATTGCAGAAATTATTACAGCAACAGCTATGCCCGAAATAATTGCTATTTTGGCAGAACGTTTCAAACGACATAAGTTTCAAGTGAATTGTATTTAAATCGAACTGGATTCACGGAGAATCTAATCAGTAAATCCTAAATTTTGAATGATTTTTTTCTTATATTTAGAATTTCATCGGAGATTGAATTAGGATCAAGCTCTTTTTCTGTACTTACTAAAATCAAACCATCCTCTCCTATCGGAAAGGTGATACGATTTACTTTTTCATACTTTGTCATTGAATAAATTGCATTACCCAGACTTTTAGCGAGTAGTAGACGTGTTTCCCATCTTCTAACTGCATTTATTACAGAATTCTTAATCTCATCTTCTTTTAAGAGACTTTTCATTCCTAGTCTTGTTTTTGAAGAATATGTTCCTTGATAGTAAATTCCTACATAGCGTATCTTTGGGTTTATTTTTAGAATGTTATCACAAACCTCGTCAATATTAACCATTTGCTCTTAATTATATGCCAAGGTAATATTTAATAAATGTCAAATTCTCACAAGTCTGAACTCCAAGAGTGATAAGTTTGTCAATATGTTAAAGATCTTACCTTAGAAATTGAGGAACGATCTTTCTTATTAGATACGGTGACGTAATAATATGTAATGAAGTAGCATGGCACAAAGTATAGACTTGAAGTTTTTTGAAAGTCATCTTTTAGGGCATGGAGTCGAGTTTGCTGGTTTTATTAACAAACAGGGGCGTGTAATTGATTATGTGTGCAAAAATGAAATTAATCTCTCAAAAGAACAAAAGGAGATGTTTTTCATGATGACTTCATTGAATCTATCCATGCAAGGAGATTATGATGATAACCTAGGAACCGTTCAATATACTGTCACAGAAAGGGAGAATTCAAAGATTGCTTCGATACCTGCTCCTTTTGGATCCGTTATGCTAGTTATGAATAAGAAGGCAGGGCCTTCCTTACTTGTAAAAAAAATTTTGAAAGCGGTTGATTACATAAAGAGACTAAACGATAAATCGCTAAGATCCGAAAAATCAACAATCATCGAAGATGTAAAAGTGTGACTCTAAGCATTTTGGACACACTTTATTCGTGAAGTTTTTGTCTCTCTTTTATTTTTTTATATGATGGTACAAGGATACTCTAAAGACTTGAAGCTCATAACCGCAACCACGACACGGGTCTTTTCTCATAGATGTACCTCTCCCTCATCAAGTTTCAATTTTTTTCGTAACATCCTTACAACATTCCTTACTGTAACATTGGTCATACCGCAAGCTCTTGCGATTTCAACCTGGGTCTTTTTTTCCATGTTAATTATTGAAGCCAAATATAGTGCTCCAGCAACTAACGACATTGGATTATTACTGTAACCTATCTCTTTTTCTTTGGCGTTTGATATAATATTTATTGCATCTCT
>OBEQ012192047.1_pt1 | contig 15937 bp, 12 predicted proteins | sample 1670901 | NCBI WGS metagenome assembly OBEQ01 (sample SAMEA104232315, study PRJEB22302) | groundwater metagenome | biome: forest; feature: aquifer; material: groundwater | place: USA | collected 2011-08-07 | depth 5.4 m | reverse complement strand
CGATGGGCAGATCCCCACGCGTTACTCACCCGTGCGCCACTCCCCTTGCGGGGCGTTCGACTTGCATGTGTTAGGCATGCCGCCAGCGTTCGTTCTGAGCCAGGATCAAACTCTCAAGTTGAATTCCGATGATTGCTCACCGGAATACCTGAGCTCGTCCAAGCTGTCATATCTTGCATTACACGGAGCGTGTTTTACACGATACTCAGTTGACACGAGTTCGATCGTTACGAACCCGCGCCGCCTGCGCATCTCTTTCGTCTTCTTCACTTGTCTAAGAGCGTGAGCGTCGGCCTTACGACCGTCATCTCGTTTAGTGCTGTGATGAAGCTCGCTTACGGCGACTGCCGTGCAGAGCACATCGGAGATTTTTTAGAGCCCAGCTTGTCGCTGGGAGAACGTTTCTACTCCTTGGGGCCGGTGCCTGCAAGAGTTTTTTTGGAGAAGTTTTCGTCTCCGCTCTTGCCAGCGCCTCAGCCCCGCCGAGGAGCGGGGTTATATGGGGCTATCGCGGCCCTGGCAAGCACTTTTTCGCGCTGCGGCAAAAATTCGCTGCCCGTCGTGATGCGGTGGCTGGACATCCCCCCTTGACCGGGCCGGCTGGTGGGCCCCAAATCTCTAATATGAGCCATTCCCCTGCCCTTCCGGCCGATCCGGCCGATGATGCCGCCTGCACCGTGACCCTGCCGGTGCGCGGCATGACCTGTGCTGCCTGTTCGACCAGACTGGAACGCGTCCTTGGCAAGGTGCCGGGGGTGACCCGCGCGTCCGTCAATCTGGCCGGCGAACAGGCGACGGTGCGCTTCGACCCTGCTCGGGCTTCGCCGCAGCGGCTGGCCGAAGCGGTGGCCGGGGCGGGGTTTGCCGTCCCCAGCGAGACCATTGAATTGACTGTTTCCGGCATGACCTGTGCCTCCTGCTCGGCACGGCTGGAACGGGTATTGGGCAAGGTGCCGGGCGTGGCCAAGGCCGAGGTCAACCTGGCGACCGAGCGCGCCCGTATCGAGGGTCTGAAAGGGGTGATCGGCGCCGCCGGCCTGATTGCCGCGGTGCAGGGAGCGGGCTTTACCGCCCAGGTGGTGGTCGATTCCACCGATCAGATGGCCCGGGAAGAGGCCGAGCGCGCCCAGCGCAGCCGACGTGAACTGGTCAAGCTGGCTCTGTCCGCCCTGTTCACCCTGCCGCTGGTGGCTCAGATGCTGATTGATCTGGCGACGCCGGGGGGCTGGATGCTGCCGCCCTGGGTGCAACTGGCCCTGGCGACACCGGTGCAATTCTGGATCGGCTGGCGGTTCTATGAAGGAGCCTGGAAGTCGCTGAAGGGCGGGGCCGGCAATATGGATGTGCTGGTCGCCCTGGGAACCACCGCCGCTTACGGCCTGTCGGCCTGGCTGACGGCGTTCGGTCATGGTCACGAGCATCTGTATTTCGAGGGTGCCGCGGTGGTGATTACCCTGGTGCTGCTCGGCAAATGGCTGGAGACCCGGGCCAAGCACTCGGCCGGCGCCGCCATCCGGGCGCTGATGCATCTTCGCCCGGAAATCGCCCGGGTCGAGCGCGACACCCAGATCATCGAGGTGCCGGCGGACGCGGTCATCCCCGGCGAGACCGTGGTGATTCGCCCCGGTGAGCGGGCACCGGTGGACGGCATCGTCAGCGACGGCGTGTCGCAGATGGACGAATCCCATCTCACCGGCGAAGGCTTGCCGGTGGCCAAGGAGCCGGGCGACACGGTCACGGCCGGCGCCATCAACGGCGACGGATTGCTGCGGGTGCGGGCGACCGCGGTCGGAGCCGATTCGACCATTTCCCGCATCATCCGGCTGGTGGAAGGGGCTCAGGCCAGCAAAGCACCGGTACAGCGGCTGGTCGACCGCATCTCCTCCATCTTCGTCCCCACCGTGGTGGCCATCGCCGTGGTCACCTTCCTCGGCTGGTGGCTGGTGGCCGGCGATGCGTCGACCGCTTTCGTTGCCGCGGTGTCGGTGCTGGTGATTGCCTGCCCCTGCGCGCTCGGTCTGGCCACCCCCACCGCCATCATGGTGGGCACGGGCGTAGCGGCACGGCATGGCATCCTGATCAAGGACGCCGAGGGGCTCGAGCGCGCCCACCACGCCAATGTGGTGGTGTTCGACAAGACCGGCACGCTGACCGAGGGCCGCCCCGCCGTCGATCAGGTGGTGCCGGTCGACGGCTATGACTCGGCGGATCTGCTGCGGCTGGCGGCGTCGGCGCAGCAGGGCAGCGAGCATCCGCTGGCCCGCGCGGTGCTCGCCCAGGCCCAGAACCAGGGGCTGGCCTTGACTCCGGTCGAGTCGTTCCGCGGCATCCCCGGCCGTGGCCTCGAGGCGGCGCTGGGGGGCTATGCCCTGGCGATCGGCAGCCGCCGCCTGATGGAAGAGCGCGATGTCGACCTGGCCTCGCTGATCAGCCGGGCCAATGCCCTGGAGGCCGACGGCCGGACCTTGATGTGGGTGGCGGAAAGCGGCCGGCTGCTCGGGTTGATCGCGGTCACCGACCCGGTCAAGCCATCAGCCATCGAGGCGGTGCGCAAACTCAAGGCGATGGGCATCGAAACGGTCATGCTGACCGGCGACAATCGCCGCGCCGCTCAGGCGGTCGCCGAAGCGGTCGGCATTGATCGCGTCCTCGCCGAGGTGCTGCCGGAAGACAAGGCGGCCGAGGTGCAGCGGCTCAAGGGCCAGGGCCGCACCGTCGCCATGGTCGGCGACGGAGTCAACGACGCCCCCGCCCTGGCCGCCGCCGATATCGGCATCGCCATGGGCACCGGCACCGACATCGCCATGCACACCGCCGGCATCACCCTGATGCGCGGCGATCCGGCGCTGTTGCCGGGCGCCCTGTCGATCTCGCGCGCCACCTACGACAAGATCCGCCAGAATCTGTTCTGGGCCTTCGTCTACAACATCGTCGCCATTCCCGCCTCGGCACTCGGCCTGCTGACTCCGGTCATCGCCGGTGCCGCCATGGCTTTTTCCAGTGTCAGCGTGGTGTCGAACTCGCTGCTGCTGCGGCGTTGGCGGGGGTGACGGATGCACTCCGGTGGGTGACTTATGGCCGGCGAGATTGCAGGTAACGCAGATGAACACAGATACAAACGGATGAACGCAGATAAAGTAAAGACTGCGAATATCCTGATCGTCTTGTTATTTATGCATCCGTGTTCATCCGTGGATATCTGCGTTCATCTGCGTTACCTGCGATGCAAGCCGCATAGAAACTGCCGTGCGCAAAAGTAGATATCGCAGTTATTTTCGGTCGTCGCCTAACTGATCGGGAAGCAGGCGCGGCCGATCAGGTCATAGGGCATCATTTCGAAGGGAAGGATGGGCTCGTAGCGGAAGGAGACGGTGACATAGGCCATGGTGGTCGTCGCGCCGCACCCGGCGTCGGCGGTCGCCTTCTCCGCGGCAATGGTGGCGTCATACAGCTTGATGTCGGTGGCCGGAGAACTGATGGTCAAGCCGCGCTGATGGGCCAGCGTCTGCGCTTGGATCAGTGCCTTGCCCTTGTCCGAACAGGTCAGCGAGGCATCGCCCTGCGGCTTGTGGACCGCATAGCAGCGCGCCACCTCCTCGGCGACCGATTGCACCGTTGCCCGGGTCCAGAAGGCGCGGCCGAGATCGAACAGGATCATGACGATCAGAATAAAGCCCGCCGCCACCATGGCGAATTCGACCGCGGCGGCGGCGCTGCTGTCACGGCGCAAGGCTTCGAGGATACCATACCGGGCCGACATCTCAGTTGATCCGCACCACGGCGGCCTCCTCGATCTGGGGAATGCTGATCCAGGCGCTCATCGGCAGGATCGGCTGATAGGTATACCGTCCCTTGATGACCAGATAGCGTCCCAGTTCCGAACCACTGGCGCAATTTCCCGTCACGCCGTTGCTGCTCACGCAGTCCCCCGTCGCCACAGTGGCTTGCCGGCTGGGGGGAGGGCTGCGGAGGGTACTGCCGTCCCAGTCCTCGGGGAAGCAATGGCAGTAGCTGGCGACGAACGCGGTGCCGGAAGAATCGTTGCCGACGCTCACGCTGACCGCGCTCTTCAGGGTCGATGCCGACTGGACGACGGCGACAACCTTGGCGGTGCTGACCGACTTGCCCTGCCCCATCGCGTACTGAACCCCGGCGTTCACGGCCTCTTCGACGCGCAGCTTGTTGTCATAGACCAGGGCGATATCGGTCAGCCCGAGCAACAGCAGCAGAAGCACAGGCGCCATGAGCGCCATTTCCACGGCGGCGATGCCTCGGGCGCACCGAAGGGACGGGAAGCGGAACATTTCAGTTCACCACGCTGACTTTGTTGACGGCCGCGTTGACCGCTTGCATGTTGGAATAGGCTGAACAGTCATTGGCGAAGTCGGACGTGCCGGAGATGGTCACGACATTGGCGATGATCTGCAAGCATTCGTTGGCAGACCCCGAATCCGCGTGGCCGGCAAAGTCCAGGCTGCCGTTCGGCACGTAGATCAGGCCGTTGATGCTGACCTCGTTGGTCGACGTGGAGCCGGCGCCACCATTGATTTTGCTGGTTCCCGTTCCATTCGCGGCAATGGCCACCCCCGCATAAGCGCCGCTGGTCGGCGCGACGATGTCGATTCCCGCCGTGCCCGAGGCGTCGATGTTACCGCAGATGACCAGGGTCACACCATCGCCGGTTCCCCGGAGGCTGCCTTGCGAGCCCACCGTGACGTCACCCTTGACGTAATACACGCCGGGTGAAAGCCGCGCGGTCCCCAGGATTTTTGAACTGCTGTTGTTCAGGTAATAGCCGGCGGAGAAGGTGACCGTGGCGTTGTTGCCCACATCGAGCTGCGGCCGACCGTTGAAGCTGGTGCTGCCACAGACGCTGAAATAGTCGAAGGAGGCATAAGGGTCCGCGGTCTCGTCGACGAAGGCGCCGCTCTTGACGTCGGCATCAGCGGCGATCTGACCGTTGCCGGTAATGGTGCTGTCCGCATAGACACCGTCGACGTTCAGCAGGGCACTGGACCCACCGGTATCCAGATCGCCGTTGGACTTCACCGAACAGCCTTCCAGCTCGACGGTGGGGCTGCCATTGAGGTTGACCGACGTGCCGGTACTGGCCAGGCCGAGCACACAGGCCGGGCTCGCCGTGGTCCCGACCAGCGCGGCGGCTCCGGTCGAGCCGATCACCGTGGTACCGACGAACATCCGGCCGATCAGGTTGTCGTGATCCTGTTTGGCCTCCACGTCCACGCGGGTCTGGCTGGATGATCCGACCGTGGCGAGGACGAAGCTGGAGGTCAGATAGGCGCCGTCGGAGCAGCGCGCCAGCACGCCGGTAGAGCCGGTCGACGTGCTGCAAATCATCGAGTTTTCGTTGCCGCTGCCCGATGCCCCGTTCTTGACCGCAAAGGCATTGGCGCGCTTCAGCGCGGTGGTGCGCCGAGTGGCCTCGTCCGACGCCGTCGCGTTGGCATAGGCGTAGACTCCCTGCACCGCGGCACTGTCAACGACACGCTGCTGCTCGCGCTTCGACACGTACCAGGACATGATCTCGACACCCACAGCCGAAATGCCCAGCAAGGACACCATCAGCCCCGCCATCAGCGGCAGCATGGATCCGCGTTCATCGCGCCACAGCACCCGAAGGACTGTCGCGCTGGAAGGGAGAGAGCGTCGTGACATCGTCCGTGTCTCCGTCATCACCTCGGCGATATCCCCCGAGTCTTCCCGGTTTATAGTGCCGAATGTTCCCGCATATAAACGTCACGTTAATACTGCCCCATCAAGGACGCTGTGACCCGGGTCACAGAGTCCTGTGTCATGGGACGTCGGATTGAAAGGCCGGTCGGGGCTTGACATAATAATGCCGGTGAGCGGAATGTTTGACACATCCTCAGACTGCGGTGCCGGTTCTCCAGCCGCCATTGCGGCGGCGGCCAAGCGCGGAGCGCGCCCGGCGAGGGCATAGATGAGCCTTCAGGCTCATCGGTATAATTGGCAGCGCACGCCGCCTTGGGCGGACGAGACCGGGGGAACGCCATGTTCAAGACCATCCGCCGCGACCTGAAACGACTGCACGGCACCGTCAGTCGGCTGGGTGGCGACGTCGCCGATGCGGATTGCTTCCCGTTTCTCGGCACGGTGACGGCGCAGGTGGTCGGCTGCGAGTCGTGCGTCTTCCACATCTGCGATCCGATCACCGGCGAGCTGACGCGGAAATCCATCAGCGGCACCCAGGTGGAGCCGCCGGCCGACAGCCTGGCGGTTCAGGTCATTTCCACCCGCCGGGCGATTCTGCGCGATCACATCCTGTGCCAGCCGATCCTGTCCCACGACGGCGAGCAGGTCATCGGTGCACTGGAACTGGCCGGCAAACGAGACGGGACGTTTTCCCCGGCCGACACGGCTTTCGCCGAAACGCTGGCGCGTCACGTCGCCGTGACGGTCGAGCAGAGCTTTCTCGGCCAGGAGACCTTCGCGGCGATTGAGCGCTTCCAGGACAAGACCCGCCGCCTGCTCACCATCACCCTGGGGCTGGGGACGACGATCGTTGCGATCGTGCTGGTCCAGAGTGCCGCGGCGCTGACAACGTCGGGACTGCTGAGCGACATGGCAAAGTTCTGGTCGGAGTTGTAAACCTTAGAGACGCGCCAAGAGTAAAGTAACAACCGAAAATAGCTTCTCCGTTTCCAAATCCGTCATGCCCGGGCTTGTCCCGGGCATCCATGCCTGTCCGCCGCTCAAATTCTCACTTTGCGGCAACGCGTGGATGGCCGGGACAGGCCCGGCCATGACGAAAAAATGATTTACTTGGCTCGCCTCCCTACGGCCACAGCCACGCCGCACCCCGCACCCCGCTCGAATCGCCATGCACCGGCGGGCGCAACGCGGTGTCGACGCGATCGGAGAAGACATGGCGACCCCAGTGCCGCGGCACCGACTCATAGAGCCGCGGCACCTTGGACATGCCGCCGCCCAGCACGATGACATGCGGGTCGAGAATGTTGATGACCATGGCCAGGGCCCGCGCCAGACGCTCGCAATAGCGGTCCAGCGCGGCAACGGCCTGCGGCTCGCCGGGGGCGCAGATTTCGGCGGCATCGGCGGCCCGGCTGGCGGCGCGGGCGAAGTCGCGGGCCAGACCGGGGCCGGAGAGAAAGGTTTCGATGCAGCCGGTCTTGCCACAGTAGCAGGACGGACCGGGGCGTTCATCATCGGTCGGCCAGGGTAATGGATTGTGGCCCCATTCCCCGGCAATGGCGTTGGGACCGCTGAGCAGCCGGCCATATGCCACCACGCCGCCGCCGACTCCGGTGCCGAGGATCACGCCGAACACCAGCGCGGCCCCAGCCCCGGCGCCGTCCGAGGCCTCGGACAGGGCGAAGCAGTCGGCGTCGTTGGCCAGCCGTACCGGCCGGCCCAGGGCCTCGGCCAGATCGTGGTCGAGCGGCTTGCCGATCAGCCAGGTGGAATTGGCATTCTTGACCAGACCGGTGGCCGGCGAGACCGCTCCCGGCATGCCCACACCCACCGAGCCGCGCCGCCCCAGCCGCGTCTCCAGACCATCGACCAGGGCGACCATGGTGCGCACTGTCGCCTCATAGCATCCCTGGACGGTGGCCACCCGCTCGCGCAGCAATTCGCGGCCGTCGTCATCCAGGGCAATGGCTTCGGTCTTGGTGCCGCCCAGGTCGATGCCGATCCGCACAGCGCTCCTCCTCATCGGCACGTCTCGTCAGGCGACGGCCGGAAATAACTGCGACATCGACTCTGACGCTCCGCGGTGTCGATGCGGCTTGCATCGCAGGTAACGCAGATGAACGCAGATATCCACGGATGAACACGGATGTATCCGTCAGAACCGCAGGTCGTCGCTTGAGTGACGATCGCCGGAAATCAAAGCCTTTTCAAGGTCATCAAGGCATGGAATGCCGGAACAAATTGGATCACAATAACAAAATGATCAGATCGTTCGCAGTTGTTACCTTATCTGCGTTCATCCGTGGGCATCCGTGTTCATCTGCGTTACCTGCGATCTCTCCGACCGCAGGTAACTCACCGAAGCGCATTTCGATATTACCGCTCGATCACATACATGGGTTATTTCCGGCTGTTGCCTTACTTCCTCCCCGCAGCGATGGCATCGGCGATATCGCCAAGGTCGATCAGCGCTTCGGCGATCAATTCGTGGATCTGCGGGTTTTTGGCCAGCCAATCGGCATCGGCAACCAGGATGGCGCGCTGCTTCAGGGTTTCCGGGCCGGTGTTGTTGAACACGCCACCCGGCTGCAACTTGCCGAAGGTATTCTTCGGCAGATCGGTGAACTGGTAGATCCGTTCGCCGCGGAAATCCTTGGCATCATTGAAATCGCCGTCGTCAATCTCGGTCAGCACCACCTTGTCGGCCAGCTTGGCCGCGTCAACTTTCAAGAAGTCGTTGTTGAGGCCGGCGACATAGAGCAGGCAGGGCGCACCGCCGCCGGCAGCGACTTTCTGGAGGGCGACGGCGGGGCTGGCTTCGAATATCGGCTTGCTACGGGCATAATCCTTATCCAATTCCACCCATGCGCGCCAAGTTACGGCAGCGCCGGAGCCGACGGTGATCAATTCCGCGTTATTCTTCTCGAAGTAATCAACCGAAGTGATCTTGGCTGCGCGATTGCACAGCAGATAGGCGTATTCCTCGTGCAACTGGGTGAGAAGCTGCAACTTCGGTGCCCCTTTGCCATGTTCCTTGAAATGGTACCAGACATCCGGCTGCACCGGTGCAAGCTGGGCCTCGCCCTTGCCCAGCCGGGTGACGTTTTCCAGCGACCCGTTGGACGTGGCAATGACGATCTCGGGCGGAGTCAGGCCGCGCATCTTCGCCATCTCAACCACCTTGTCGCGCAGGGCGGTGGCATATTTGGTGTAGACGCCCTTTGGCGACCCGGTGGAAATCACCAACTGGTCCGCCGCCTCGGCGATCGCCGGCCAAACGAGCCCCTGGACGGCCACCAATATCGCTGCTGCCACAACGCGCTTCATCTTGACCCCCATCAGCCATTGTGATGGGCACGATGTTAACACGGCGAGCGGCCGCTGTCGCCCGCGGCCTTCTCATACCGATGAGCCTGACGGCTCACCGACGCCCTCGCCGGGCGCGCTCCGCGCTTGGCCGCGGCCTCAATGGCCGCTGGATACCGGCGTAGCGCTCGCGCACACGACCAGAGCCCCCGGCCGGGCCACACCACCAAAGTCCCGGCCACGGTCGTCGCGGCCATGACCGATTTCCGCTATCCTATGGCCAGGGTGGTGTCTATAATCCGCGCCCGATGTTGGGGATCACACGCTATATCCTGGGGCAACTGCTGGCTGGACTGGTTCTGACCAGTTTCGGGCTGGCCTGCGTCCTGTTGCTGACGCAGTCGCTGCGGTTCGTCGAACTGATCGTCAACAAGGGGCTGTCGGTCGGCGGCTTCGTCATGCTGACGCTGATGATGCTGCCCAACCTGCTGATCTATATCGTCCCGATCTCGCTGTTCGTGGTGGTGGTGTTCGTCTACAACCGCATGATCTCGGATCCCGAACTGGGGGTGCTGCGCGCCGCCGGCCTGTCGCATCTGGCGCTGGCCAGGCCGGCCTTGATTCTCGCCGTACTCGCCACGCTGCTCGGCTACGGGATCACTCTGGTGGTCTCGCCCCTGTCCAATCAGGCATTCAAAGAATACTACTGGCAGGTGCGACACGACCTTTCGAGCATTCTGATCATGGAAGGCAGCTTCAATCAGTTGGGGGCCGGTCTGACCATCTATGTCGGCCGCCGATCGGGCGCCGGGGTGCTGGAGGACGTGCTGGTGCACGATTCGCGCGATCCTCGGCGCGCCTTGACCATCATGGCCGAGCGCGGCCTGCTGCTGAGCGGCGAGCGCGGTCCCGAGGTGCTGTTGCAGAACGGCAACCGCCAGGAGACGACCGGGCCCGGACAGATGTCGATGCTCTATTTCGACCGCTACGCCGTGCAGTTCAATCTGGCCTCAACCGGGTCTGATCAGCGGTCCATTGATCCGCGCGAACGGGGGCTGGAACAGCTGCTGACCGCCGAGGCCGGCAAGGAATTCTCGGCGGGTCAGGTGCGCCAGTTCCGTGTCGAGGCGCATCAGCGGCTGGTCATGCCGCTGCTCCATCTCGGCTTCGCGCTGACCGCTCTGGCCTGCCTGCTGTCCGGCAATTTCAATCGGCGCGGCCAAGCCGGCCGGGTCATCCTTGCCATCGGCCTTATGGTCCTGGTACAGGCTGGGGCGGTGGGCGGGGCCAATCTGGCGGCAAAATACACTCAGTTGATTCCGTTGCTGTATGGGAACGCGCTGGCGCCGATCGTCGCCGGATTGTATGTGCTGGCGGGCCCGCCGTTGCGGCGCCTGAAGGTAAGAAAGAAGCGTCTGGCCACCGCGGCCTGACTGGATCGCAAAGGGGGGATCGTGGCAAAGAACCGATGGCTCGCCGCCGTCTCGTTGCTGGCCTTGCTGGCAGCCGGGCCGGCCGCCGCGCAGACACGGGCGCCGGCCGGGCAAGGCGCTCAACCGCCCGCCCAGCCGCCGGTCTTGATGACCGCCGACCAGTTGGACCACGACCGCGAACGCAACGTCGTCACCGCTTACGGCAATGTCGAGATCGCCCAGGAAGGCCGCGTGCTCAACGCGGACAAGGTGATCTACGACATGAACGCCGATCGGCTGTTCGCCTATGGTCATGTGGTGCTGCTGGAAGCCACCGGGGAGGTCATGTTTTCGGATCAGGCCGAGGTCACCGGCGATCTGAGGACCGGCGTCGCCGAGCACATCCGCATCCTGATGACCAACGACGCGCGCGTCGCCGCCAATGTCGGCCGGCGTACCGGCGGTGTGGTGACGGAAATGGAGCAGGCCTCCTATACCGCCTGCCAGCCGTGCAAAGACAATCCCAACCGCCCGCTGCTGTGGGAAATCACCGCCGATCAGGTGATTCATGACCAGCAGTCGCACGACATCGTCTTTTATGACGCCTGGTTCAATGTGTTGGGCTGGCCGGTGGCCTATACGCCGTGGTTCTCGACGCCCGACGCGACGGTCAAACAGCGCAGCGGCTTCATGCCGGTCACGCTGGGGCATAACAACGACATCGGCTACACGGTGACGATCCCCTATTATTGGGCGATTTCACCGCAGGAAGACCTGACCGTCACCACCCGCTTCTCCGATCAGCAGTTGCCGATTCTGTCCTTCGAGCATCGCAAGGTCTTCTCGTTCGGCCAGATGGAGACCGATGCCAGTATCACCGAGGACGAGACCGGCGATGTGCGCGGCCATATCCGCGGCAAGGGCAAGTTCAACATCAACGAAACCTATCGCGGCGGCTATGAAATCGGCCTGACTTCGGACGGCACCTATCTGAAGCGGTACGAATTCGTCAATGCCGGCATGCCGTTCCTGACCAACCGGCCGTATCTCGAGGGCTTCTACAGCGAGCGCTCCTATGCCCTGGCCGAGTCCTTCTATTTCCAGGGACAGCGCTCGACCGATATCCAGGGCGACATTCCCGTCGTCGGGCCGCTGCTGACCTATTCCTATGTCGGCCAGCCCGGTTCCGCCTTCGGGGGACGGTTCGGCCTGGATGCCAATTTCGTGCAACTGAGCCGGACCGACAGCTACGATTCGCGGCGGGCCTATGTGCGGCCCTACTGGACGATGCCCTATACCTCGTCGCGGGGCGACATCTACACCGTCACCCTCGCCGCGCCGGCCGTTCTCGAGCAGTTCAACGATTACAACAGCACCGACGGCACCACCGGCCGCATCCTGCCCGAGGCAACGCTGGACTGGCGTTACCCGTTCGTGCGCCTGGGTGCTTCGAACCAGCAGGTGATCGAGCCGATCGTTCAGGCGGTGCTGGCGCCGCACTGGACCGGCAACACCAAGAACCCGGATGCCATCACCTTCGACTTCACCGACACCAGCCTGTTCCAGCTCAGCCACTTCACCGGCTATGACGGATATTCCTCGGGTCCGCGACTCAACTATGGCCTGAAATACAGTTTGAACGGCTGGAAGAACGGCTCCGTCTCGGCCCTGGTCGGCCAGTCGTACCGCGTCTACGCCGATGACGGCCTGTCCGCCGGCCTGGACCAGAACCTGTCGGATGTGGTCGGCCGCCTGGCCGTATCGCCGTCTCCGAACATCGACTTTTACTACCGCTTCCTGCTCGACAAGGACGATTTCGCCCTGCTGCGCAGCGAGGCGACGGCGGCCGTCGGCCCGAGCCTTCTGCGCTTTTCCGCCGATTACAGTTTCATCGACCAGTCGGTCAGCACGGTCAACAACGAGACCCGCGACGAAGTCACCTTCGGCATCTCTTCGGCGATTACGCAGCGCTGGTCGCTGGCCGCGTTCACGCGGCATGACCTGACCTCGGGCGGTGGCCTGCTGTACAATGGCGGCTCGGTCACCTACGACGACGAGTGCTTTACCATGTCCCTGAGTTTCCTGAACCAAAGGACGTCGGATACCGACACCAGCCAAGGTCAGACATTCATGGCACGACTGGTGTTCAAGACGCTGGGCGAGACTCCGGTGAAGTTCAACTAAGGCCGCAGTTCGGCCGCTGACGAGGGCATGAGGGTATGGTTTCCAGGCTCACGCGTTTCCTTCCCGTGCTTGCGCTGCTTGCCGTCGTGGGGGCGCCGCCGTCGGATGCCGGCGAAGTGAACCGCATCGCCGCCGTGGTGAACGACGAGGCCGTTTCCGTCCTTGATCTGCAACTGCGCGTTCGCATGGTGCAGGCCACCTCGAAGGTTCCCGATACCGAGGAGGTCCGGCAGCGTCTTGCGACCCAGATCCTGCGCAAGATGATCGAAGAGCGGCTGATGGCCCAGGAGGCCAAGCGCCTCAAGCTGGGCGTCTCCAAGGAAGACGTCTTCAAGCAGGTCGAGACCATCGAAAAGCAGAACCGCCTGGACCACGGCGCCCTTGAGAAGATCCTCAAACAGGCCGGCGTGCCGGTGTCGGTGCTGTACCGCCAGATCGAAGCCGAACTGAGCTGGGGCAAGGTCATCCGTATGACCCTGGCCCCGCAGGTCAAGGTCTCGCATGAGGAGGTCAAGGACCATCTCGAAATGCTGAAAAGCAATATCGGCCAGCCCGAATACCTGCTGGCCGAGATCGCCCTGCCCGTCGACAGCCCCGACCGCGAGGCCGAAATGGCCCAGACGGCGCAACGTATCTTCGACCAGCTCCGTCAGGGTGCTTCCTTCCAGAACATGGCCCGCCAATTCTCGCAAGGATCGACGGCGGCCAACGGCGGCGATCTGGACTGGGTTCAGGTGGCCAGCCTGGAGCCCGAGATCGCCGAAGCGTTGGGCAAGATGCCCGCCAGCGGCCTGTCGGCCCCGATCCGCGCCATTGACGGCTACCACATCATGCTGTTGCGCGACCGTCGGGTGTTCGGCCAGAAAAGTGCCAATGCCGAAGGCACCCTGGCGCTCGTCCAGGCCTTCCTGCCGGCCGGCAACGACCGTCCCGGTGCGGTCCGCCGCCTTCAGGAGATGACCGCCGGGGCCAAGAACTGCGCCCAGATGGAAGAGATCGCCAAGCGCCACAATCTGACCCAGTCCGGCCGCGGCACCGCCCGGCTGGCGCAGATGACCCCGCAGGCGCGCCAGTTCATCACCAGCCTCAAATTGCTCCAGGTCAGCCAGCCGATCCAGGATCAGGCCGGCGTGCGGGTCATCATGGTGTGTGGCCAAGCGAGCGACGAGTCGGAATCGGGATTGCCCAGCGAAGATAAGATCAAATCTATGCTGGAGCGCCAACGCCTGGAACTGCTGTCGCAGCGGGCCTTGCGCGACCTCAAGCGGTCCGCCTTCATCGAGAACAAACTGTGAGTCAACCCGCCATGCCCCAGCCGACCCACCATCGTCCGCCGCTCGCCCTGACCATGGGCGAACCGGCCGGCATCGGCGGCGAAATTGCGCTGAAGGCGTGGCAGCGGCGGCATGAGGCTCATGTGCCGCCGTTCTTCCTGATCGACGATCCGGTCCGGCTGGAATATCTCGCCGGACTGCTCGGCACCCGCATTCCGCTGCGTACCATCGCCGCGCCCATGGAGGCGGTGGAGGCGTTCGAGGAGGCGGTGCCGGTGCTGGCCCATCCCCTCAAGGCTCCGGCACCGCCCGGACGGCCCGACCCGGCCAATGCCGAGGTGGTCGGTGACGCCATCGTCCGCGCCGTGGCGCTGACCATGGCCGGACAGGCGGCCGCGGTGGTGACCAATCCCATTCACAAGAGCGTGCTGTACGCCGCCGGCTTCGCCTTTCCCGGCCATACCGAGTATCTGGCCGAACTGGCCGGGCCGGGCGTGGTGCCGGTGATGATGCTGGCCTGTCCGGGCCTGCGGGTCGTGCCGGTGACCATTCATGTCGCCCTGCGCGATGCCATCGCCCAGTTGACCACCGAGGCCATCGTTGCCTGCGGCCGTATCACCGCTGCGGCGCTGCGGCGGGATTTCGGCATCGGTGAGCCGCGGCTGGCGGTGGCCGGGCTCAATCCCCATGCTGGCGAAGGCGGTGGCATGGGCCGCGAGGATATCGACATCGTCGCCCCCGCCGTCGAGCAGTTGCGGCGCGACGGGATCGACGCCGTCGGCCCCCTGCCCTCCGACACCATGTTCCACCCGCAGGCGCGTGCCCGCTACGACGCGGCGCTGTGCATGTATCATGATCAGGCGCTGATCCCCATCAAGACCATCGACTTCGCCGGGGGCGTCAACGTCACCCTCGGCCTGCCGTTCGTGCGCACCTCGCCCGACCACGGCACCGCCTTTGATCTGGCCGGCAGCGGTCAGGCCGAACCCACCAGTCTGATCGCCGCCCTGAAGATGGCTGACGACATGTCCCGCCGCCGCGCCGCCGCCGCCCGCCTGCATGTCTGAGCTGCCTCCGCTGCGCGATGTCATCGCCACCCATGGCTTGGCGGCTCGCAAGTCGCTGGGCCAGCATTTCCTGCTCGACCTCAACCTGACCGGCCGCATCGCCCGCGCCGCCGCACCGCTGGAGATCGGCACCACCATCGAAATCGGCCCGGGGCCGGGCGGCCTGACGCGGGCGCTGCTCGATGCCGGAGCGCGTCAGGTCATCGCCATCGAGCGCGACGACCGTTGCCTCGCCGCTCAGGCCGAAATCGCCGCCGCCTATCCGGGCCGGCTGGAGATCATCGCCGACGATGCCATGACCGTCGAGGTGGCCGATCTGGGCGAGGCGCCGCGACGCATCGTCGCCAACCTGCCCTACAACATCTCGACCGCCCTGCTGCTGCGCTGGCTCAAGCGCGTCGACGCCTTCGAGAGCATGACCCTGATGTTTCAGAAGGAAGTCGCCGACCGCCTGACCGCGCAGCCGCGCAGTGGCAGCTATGGCCGGTTGAGCATCATTACCCAGTGGCTGTGCGATGTGCGCACCCTGTTCCTGATCGGGCCACGTGCCTTCACCCCGCCGCCCAAGGTCGACTCGGCGGTCGTGAGGATTACGCCGCGGCCCGAGCCGCTGGCTCCAGCGCGGGTGGAGGTGCTGGAGCGCGTCACCGCCGCCGCGTTTGGCCAGCGGCGCAAAATGCTGCGCTCCAGCCTGAAACCGCTGGGCGATGTCACCACCCTGCTGGAGGTCACCGGCCTGCCCGGCACCGCCCGCGCCGAGGAACTGTCGGTGGCCGAGTTCTGCGCCCTGGCCCGTGCCGTCGAAGCCATGGCGACGGCCGGATAGCGGCTGCGAAGTGTTTGACATGCCCCCGAAACGGCCCTCTCCCGCTGGCGGGAGAGGGAGGATCCGCCGCGAAGCGGGGGGAGGGGGAGGGGGGCCAGCCTCGAAGCCTGTCCAGACGTCAACGCCGAAACCACCCTCCCCCCGACCCTCTCCCGCCAGCGGGAGAGGGAGTTT
>OBEQ012337572.1_pt1 | contig 15938 bp, 21 predicted proteins | sample 1670901 | NCBI WGS metagenome assembly OBEQ01 (sample SAMEA104232315, study PRJEB22302) | groundwater metagenome | biome: forest; feature: aquifer; material: groundwater | place: USA | collected 2011-08-07 | depth 5.4 m | reverse complement strand
TCAATTACTAATTAGCAGGGTGGTCGGATTCAGATTAGAATTCGCCCCAATGATAGAATCAAAGTATGCCGGGAGTATTTGCAAATGACGGAATGGTGGATGCGGTAAAGAAGCTGATTGCTGAGGGTTTCCAAAAGTCGGTTTGGCACTCCATGACAGCGATGCCGAAAGGAGTCGGTTTTGAGGCGCAAAATGATGATGAACAGGTGATTCTTTTCTTGCGGAGTCACCCGGCGACAAATTTACATTGGGTCGGATTGATCCTCATTTTGTTCTTTATCCCCTTTTTTTGGATCGAGTTCCCCTTGCTTTCGAGTATCTCGCCGATGGTGAGATTGGCCCTAACGGTTTTTTGGTACATGGGACTGGCATTTTTTGCTTTCGAACAACTATTGGTTTGGTTTTATAACGTCTATATTGTCACTAACGAGCGGGTAATTGACGTGGATTTTTATGGCCTACTCTACAAAGATGTGAAGACGGCCCAGATCTCGCGAATTGAGGACGTCAGTTATGCCCAAAGAGGACTTTTTTCAAGTTTTTTGAATTACGGTGACGTGACGGTGGAAACGGCATCAGAACAAAGATCAGACAATGAGGCGGAGGGGTCAGGGGCGTTTGTTTTTGAGGCAGTGACCAACCCCAATGAAGTAGTCAAGGTGATTTCGGAGTTAATCGAAAAGGAAGATAATAAACACGGCGTAAAAAGATAATGGAACAACTACCTTTGGCCCAGATCAGTCTTAGTTTTATCGTCGGGTTGGGGATTAAGATCCTGATGGGGATGTTGACGCTGTTGACTTTGATCGCAGTCAGACAGACGAGTTTGATGGATAAGGTGGTGACGGTACCGGTGGGGAATTGGTTCAAGTCCGTCGCTTGGGGTTTTTTCTTTGTATCATTAATATTAACGATTGGCATCATATTAGTTGTTTAAGGCCTGCCCATGGCTAACATCTTAGGAGTCGAGTATTACCGAGTCGTCAGCGAGACGGGGGAGGGAGAGTGGTCACAGGTTTATGTGAAGACGGCGTTTGATAAGGACGAACTGAACCGGTTTGGGTCGATCTTTGGGGTGGTGAAGATTTCTGGGAAAGGAGATCTGGTGGCAAAGGGAATGGCGTTGATCGGTGAGATCGACAAATGGTGTGACGTGGTGGAGCACAAAGGAGATGTCGCTGGACTACTGGAGCTACTGACTAAGAAGTTGGCAACAGGGGCGTTCGTGTGGATCTATGTCGACGACTCTGGGTCGAGACGGATAAAGGCGGGGTCGCTCTCTGGTAATGGGGTGGCGATCATCCGGGGGGGGAACCGGGTTTGGCTTTTTGAAAATGGTGACGGGCGGGTGGTGGCGGGAGAATTGAAGGATAAAGACAGGCTGTTTTTTGGGAGCAAAGAGACGGTGGATATGATCGATAAGGAGCCTTTGGGTGAGGAACTAGAGGCGACGACAGAAAAAGTGACGGCGGAGGTGATGAAATTAGGCCAAGGGGCGAGGGCGGCTCTGATTCTGGTGGTTAAACCAATGATTTTTGAGGTCGAGAAAGAAGTTGCTACGGAGGAAAGGCTGGAAGACAAAATTAAACAGACCCCCACTAGCCCCATGGTCGAACCGGAATCTATGGATGAGGTGTTGGTTTCAGATCGGGTGGTAGGAGCGAGCGGGGTGGTCGGAAAAATTGCTTCGGCAAAAATGTCGTGGAAGGAGTTTGTCGGAAAGTGGCAGTCGGCAGGAAAGCTGCGGGAGGATGAATCGGCTCAAAAGCGACATCGATTATTCCTCTTTATCGGGGCAGTTTTCCTGGTGATTTTGGGGGTAAGTGTCGGTTTGGGTTTAATTAAAGTAAAAAAGGATCGGGCGGATGCGGGGTTCAAGGCGGTATATGAACCATTGGAAAAGAAACGGGCGGATGCGGAAGCGCTATTTAACTTAAATCCAGTCGGGGCGAGGGACCTATTGCGGTCGGTCAAGGATGAAATCGCGGCAAAGAAGAGTCAGTTTGTGAAGACGCCATATGAGGGGAAGATGAATGACTTGGCTCGGGCGGTGGATGCAAGTTGGACCAAGGTTTCTGGGGAGCAAAAGAGCAGTTTGGACTTATTTTTTAACTTGGGATTGGTGCGAAGCCAGATGAAGGGGGATAGGATGACGTTTAATGGAAAGGACTTGCTAGTGCTGGGCCAGACAGCTGGTGCGGTGGCGAAGATCAGTTATCCGGACAAAAAACAGGAGATGATCTTGGGTAAGGGAGAGGGGCAGAATTGGTTGGATGTGGCGGGGGCGAAGGACAGCAGTATTTTACTGACAAAGACGGGTTTGACGGCGATTTTGGCGGGTAAAAAGAGTGATCTGAAGTTTGACGCGGCAGTGACTGACCCAGTAGCCACAGACGTCTTTCCGGGGGCGACCTATGTGCTAGACAAAGGGGCAAACGAGATCTGGCGGTACGGTCTGTCCGGTGGGACGATCGGTGACCGGCGGCGCTGGTTTGTGCCTGGGGTGGAGGCGGATCTCCGCATGGCGGCAGACATGGCGATCGACGTTGATATCTGGGTGGGGCTTTCTAATGGCAAGATCCTACGATTTCGAAGGGGGCAGCCAGAGAAATTCAACTTGACCGATGTGCCGGAAGGCTTTGGAATCAAGAGACTGGCGGTATCAGGGGATGCCAAAGTAGTGGCGGTTTTGGATAGTGATAAGAGCAGAATTGTACTGTTCAACAAGGATACGGGGGCATACATAAAACAGATATTAGCCTCGGAATTGGCTGGAGCGACAGATATTGTTTGGGTGACGGATCATAATTTGATGATCCTGGCGGGGGATAAGTTGTTTACGACGGCGATTTAGACATTTGCTCGTTCTTTGCTGACTCGGGATATATTTTTCTTACGACCGATAATCGGTCACGCCAGCGCGTGACCGTTATCTCCATTCTCGCCTCGAAAATCCTGACATAGTCAGGAACCATGCTTTTCGAGACTGCGAAGGGTCGACGAATAAATACACCCCTGCGTGGCAAAGAACGAGAGCTTGTCTTGGTCGTGTAGGCTGTAGAATATAGGCATGCGGGTGGAAAACAAGAAGGCCAGATTTGAGTATGAGGTGGTCGAGACCTTTGAGGCTGGAATAATCCTGACTGGAGCGGAGGTAAAGAGCATCAAAGCCGGCCAGGCGAACCTAACCGGGGCTCGAATTATCGAGAAGGATGGGAAGCTGTTTGTGGTGGGCATGAGCGTGCCTAAATACCAGTTTGCGACCGATCCGGAGTACGATCCGGGCAGGATTCGGGAGCTTCTGTTTCATAAGAAGGAAATAACCTCAATTTTGGCAAAAAAGGAGGCTGGCGGATTGACTTTGATAGTCCTTTCAGCGTATAATAAGGGAGATTTGGTCAAGCTCGAGATAGGTTTGGTAAGAGGTAAGAAGAAATACGAAAAGCGGGAGCAATTGAAGAAGAGGGATGAGGAGCTAGCGCTCGCCAGAAGATTAAAAAAATAGTAGTGAAGATATGAAAAACGGAGGATTTTGGAAGCAGATTCTGCCAGATTTAGTAAGTCAGTTCAGCCTGGGAAAAGATTTGACGGCCACAAGTAGGGTTGGGGACTGGGAAAAGTGCCTAATTAAGGCGATCAAGAAGATGGATACCGACGAATTTAATCTCTTTTTGGCACAGGTAGTCATTAAGGCTAGTTCGAAACAGATCATGGGAGTCGATCTGACTGCCCAGATTACGGCCTTGAAGGATCTGCGGAAGTAGTTTTGGCTTTCCCGTGGTGCGGGACGGGGGACTGGATTTCAGGTTCGTTTTTTGTTACAATATAGGGTGTTTTCAACGTGTAGTTTCAGGCACAATCTGATGCCAGACGCTGGGGACGACGGGTATCGATGGGAACAGCTCTTTGACAACCGCAAGCCGAGCATGAATCAAGCTCGTAAATCTCGATTCAAAATTAACTGTCACTGAAAAAGCTGACACACTCTTGGGCACTATTTTTAGAGCCCCAGAAGCCAAAGCAGATTACGCTTTCGCGTACGCTGTCTAAGCCGTTTTCGGATTAAAATTCCCGGGGTTTAACCGAAGGCGAGTACAAACTCGAGATACAAGGTTAGAGGTACCTAGATCTAGCCCCATGCAACCTAGGAAAACTTTTGGTGGATCTTGTTTGTGAGGAAACCAAAAGTCATGAATCACAAACTAAGCTTGTAGTGGTTATCGAGGAATGTTTTCAGACGTGGGTTCAATTCCCACCGTCTCCACCAAGGTAAGATGGTTTTGTGTCGGTGATTTTAGATTTTCTAATTGACTTTATTTTTCCGAAATTTTGTGTTGTTTGCGGCAAAGAGGGGGCTTTTTTGTGTCTAAAATGCAAGAAAAAACTGCCCTCGGCTTTGCAGATCTGCCCAATGTGTACCCGACCGTCGATTTACGGTTTGACCCACGAATACTGCCGAAAAAATGAGGGGATGGAAGGGCTAATGGCTGTTTTTGACTACAAAAATGAAGGAGTAAAGAAGGCGGTTGAAGCGATCAAGTTTGGTTTTAATCGTGAGTTGATCGGCGTGATGCTTGCCGGTTGGAAGAGGCCGAATAATTGGACCAGCAAGGTCGTTTTGGTGCCGATTCCATTACACCGATACCGGCAAAACTGGCGGGGGTTCAACCAAGCGGAGTTGATCGCCAGGGTAGTTGGTGGAAAAAAGATGGCCGTAGTGATGGCCCTGAAGAGGATCAAAGCGACCGTCCAGCAGGCGGGAATTAGGGACAAGAAAAAGAGGCGAGAGAACTTAAAGGGTTGTTTTCAAGTAGATAAAGAAAAAATGGGCCAGTTAGTCGGGAAGAAGGTAGTGTTGATAGATGACGTCTTCACTAGTGGGGCAACGATGAGGGAGGCGGCCAGAGAACTCCACAAATCAGGGGTGAAGCAGGTCTGGGGGTTTGTTTTGGCACGGTGACTTGAAATGTTAGAATAATACTATTATCAGTTTAGTCTAAGAATATGACACCAGTTCCTGTTAATTATTTGGCAATGCTCGTCGCCGCTGTCGCAGCAAATGTGCTTGGTTTTCTCTGGTATGGGCCGCTATTTGGCAAGGCGTGGATTAAATTAATGGGTTTCAGTGACGAACAGGTTAAAAAAGGTCAGGCGAAGGGTATGGCGGGAATGGCACCACAGTATGGGATGATGTTTGTTGGTTCGGTGGTGATGGCCTTTGTATTGGCCAATGCCTTGGTTTTTGCCTCAACATATACGAAGACAAGCGGGGTTAGTGCTGGTCTGATGACAGGGTTCTTTAATTGGTTGGGCTTTGTGGCCCCAGTGAGTCTAAGCTCGGTGTTATTTGAAGGTAGATCATGGAAACTTTGGAAGTTGAACAACGGCTACTGGTTGGTCAGTTTACTGACCATGGGGGTGATTTTGGCGATGTGGCGGTAGGATTTGAGTTGGTCTTGGCACGGTGAGGTGGCCCAAATGGTAAAATTAGCCTGGTTTGGAGGGTGGGCAGGACGGTAATGCGTTAGTCTTGAAAACTAATGGGAGCAATCCCTAACAGGTTCGACCCCTGTACCCTCCGCAAGTTAAGAGTAAGATGCAAAAGATGGACAATGAATTAGATATTGATAGAACAGCCAATGAACGGCTATTGGAAAGTCTACCAGAAATCGGACAAGAACTAGATAGACTATGGAGGTGTTTTGCAAATAGGTATATCTGCTTTGCCGGTGGGGGAAATTTTAACGGTGAGCTTCAGCCGGATGAGTTGGGTTTGGCGTGGGCAGGCGATGTCAACTCATTGTTAGGGGGGTGTGAGGCGTTGGTCTCTCTACGAGATGAGGAAGAGGCGACGGAGTGGGGAGAAATGATTGTCTTACTAAGTGATTTGGTCGACGAATTAAACTTTTATTTTGGTCCGTTTTGGAACCAGGTATCCGACGAAGAAAGAGACCGGGCGGGTATTAGGATGGATATGAACGCCCAGAAATTATTGGCGATTTTTCGCGCAAGGGGTTATATAAAGGCAGAAACTAAGCCATTTAAACTAGAGGACTGAAACGACTCTTTTATGAAAGAGGAAAACCGAAAAACGGGGAGGTTTGGAGAAGACTTAGCGGCTGATTTTTTGAAGAAGAAAGGGTATGAGATTGTCGAGAGAAACTTTGCGACGAGGTTTGGGGAGATCGATATTATCGCCAGAAAAAACGGGGTAACGGTATTTGTGGAGGTGAAAACAAAGAAGGGGGATGAGTTTGGATCACCCGAGGAGATGGTGGGGAAAAACAAGTTGGGCCGAGTGAAGAGGATGGCGACGGTGTACTTAGACGGGAAAGAGGTGACTTGTCGGATCGACATGGTAGCAGTGGTGCTTGATGGTCAAAACAAGGTACAGAGAATAACCCACTACGAAAACTTAACTTAAGGGCGGAGGAGGCGGGATTTCCCCATAAAGGGGACCTTGTTTCAAACCCCACCTAAAGCGGAGGAGGTGGGATTTGAACCCACGAGACCTATTGCTAGGTCAGAGTTTAGCGAACTCTTGCCCTGGACCACTAGGCGACTCCTCCAGCGGGCTTATTTTATCATTTTAGCCATGCTAAACTGGAGATAATGGATCCGAAAACAGAAAAACGTGCCACAGTGGAGGAAACAACCTCAGGTTTGGATGAGAGAACGTTATTGGCCTGGCGGTCGGCAGAGAGACTGTTTAAGGCTAGAAGCAAGGAGTTTTATAGCACGATTATCGTTTTAGCGGTTTTAATGAGCGTAATCATGTTCTTCATTGAAGGAGTAATGCCGGTCCTTGTCATCTGGGCATTCGTGTTCGTGGTCTATGCCACCACCAAAACACCGCCGGCAGAGGCGGATCATGAATTGTCGACTTGGGGGATCAGAACGGGAGGGAAACTCTACCGGTTCAGTGGGATGATTCTGTTTTGGATCGAGGAGAAGTGGGGTAAGTCGGTCTTGCGGGTGATCCTGTCCAGCTTTCCGGGGCAGTTGATCCTGCTGATAAATAAGGCGGATGAGGAAAAGATCAAGAAAATCTTGGCTGATAATCAAGTGACGATGCAAAAACCGGAACCGTCCTCGACGGACAAGGCAGTGAAGTGGCTATCCGAGAAGATCCCTTTGGATTGAAAAGGCAGTTTCGTAGGTTCAAAAATGGTAAAATACGGGCTGATGTACTCGTAGCTCAGTTGGATAGAGCGCCTCCCTGCGGAGGAGGAGGTCGTGCGTTCAAATCGCACCGAGTACACTTTCTGTTGGAAACATATAGAGTGATGTAAAATTGGCCTTGAATTGTCCCGGATCAATAATTCGGGACTCACTACGTTTGGAGGGTGGGCAGGACGGTAATGCGTTGGTTTCGAAAACCAATGGGAGCAATCCCTAACAGGTTCGACCCCTGTACCCTCCGCTTTTGTACCCGTAGCTCAGTTGGATTAGAGCGCTCCCCTCCGAAGGGAGAGGCCGCGCGTTCAAGTCGCGCCGGGTACACCTTAGGTTAAACTAGGATGAATGGAATTAAGTAACGGGAGAATATTATTGATTTTTGTCTGGATCTACGCGGCGATGGTGGCGAATTCTTTTTGGGAGGCCTATGTGGAAGGAAGGTTTCCCTGGGATAGACGAAAACTAGGTTGGACGTTGAAACTGGGGAAAAAGTTCACTTTGCCGGCGTATCACTTTTGGTTATTTTTTGTGATGTGGCCGTTGATGTTGACCTTGCCGTTTTTGATTGTTGGTTGGAACCTAAAACTTTTTGGAGTGCTACTTTCGGCGTATTTATCCGGAGTCGTGGTGGAGGACTTCATGTGGTATGTGGTCAATCCGGAAGTGAAATTGGCCGAGTTTGGACCAAAGTTTGTGACCTATCATCCCTGGCTTCGAGTTGGAAAGATCCATTTACCAATGTTGTATGTAACGGCAATTACTGCCTCAGTATTGGTCTGGTTTTTTGTGTGGCGATAGGAAGGTGATAGAATGTGGCCCATGTTGTTTGAGCGGGAACCGATGGTGGGTTTATTGGAGGCAAAACTTACTTCATTAGGGATAGATGGCTTGCTTTTTGACCTGGATGATACGCTTTTGGAAACTTCAGATTATATGGATCGGTATAAATTGGCCTTTTGTGTTTGGGCGGCAGAAAAGTTGGGAATATCTCTGGAGGTAGTAATGCCGGTTTTCGAGAAGGCGGCGCATGACGCCTTTGACATCTTATTTGTGACGCTTGAAAGATGGAATTTGGTTGTCAGAATGACAGCAGAGAGATTGGGTGAGGAGCCGCATTGCTTGGATGGAGGAGTGGAAATCATGAGGGAGTTATTTTTAGACTCACCTAGGTTGATTGAGGGAGTTAGGCCCGTTTTGGCGATGCTTCATCAGACTGGCCGGAAGATGGGGGTGGTGACTCACGCGCCGCACAATAAGTGGACGGAGATAAAAATGGTTAAGACCGGGATCGAGCGATACTTTGATGGGGTATGGATCGCTGGTGAGGACAGACTGAAAGGTCGGGAGGATTGGGAAGGTGGGGCGGCGATGATCGGTGTGGCCCACGATAGGATTCTGGGTATTGGCGATAGTGCGAGTGCGGATATTTGGCCGATGATTGGGCTGAAAATGAGGGCAATCGCGATCGTCCCAAAGTGGAAGAGGGCAAAGGGCGAGTTGCCGGAGGGGGTGCCGTTACTGCAAAGTTTGGTAGGAGTTCCAGAAGCGATTTTGGCTTTATAGTATGGCAATAGCTAAAGAGAGATATGCACCGGTTTTGGATGAGTACCTGAAGGACTTCGAATTGTTGCAAAGAGAGTTAGTTGGAATGAGGATCTTGGATGCGGGGGCGGGATTGCGGCAGTTTGCGCGGGATTGCACCGAGCAGGAGGCAGCTGAGGTTTGGTCGGTGGCGAAAGACACCGACGACTGGTTGGTAACCAAACAGAGAATGGACCAGACAGAAAGGATGCAGCCGGATTCGGAATGGTTGGCGATCTGGAAAAAAGTCGAAGCAAAAAGTCAGTGCGGCTTATTCCAGAACCTGCCCTATGCTGGCGGGAGCTTTGATTTGGTACTGAGCCACAATGCCTTGACCCAATCGACCGAGTCGGAAGAGGAAATGACCGATGGGATGATGGAGATGGTGTGGGTGTTGCGGTCTGGCGGGGAGATACGACTTTTCCCGGGTTGGACCGATTGTTGGCCGGCAAAACAAAGGTTGGTAGTGATGGGGGCATTAAGTAGATTGATGGAGGTAGCCGGAGTGAGAGTGGAAATAAAAAGAACTGAAATAAAGATCGGGGGAATGGTGAGTGTGGGGTCGATGGTGATTTTGCACAAAGATTAGCTTCAGCTGGTAAAATATACGGGATTGGAGGAGTCGGATAGTGGTCCATTCCGCTTGATTGGAAATCAAGTGCGCGCAAGCGCTCGCGGGTTCGAATCCCGCCTCCTCCGCTGGCAAATATTAGTACCAGGTTAAAGCATGACTGAAACCGGACAATTCATTGATCACCCATCGGTACAAATGGAGTTGAAAAGAATTCGCGAGTTGGGTGGTTCGGTTGAGACCGATGGAAATAAAATCACTTTATTTCCTGGAGTCATACCGATTGAGATACTCCGAGTTTTTTGCGAGCGAATTAAAAAAATTGATTTGGAAGGAAAATTTGAAATAACAGTCCACACAGAAGGGTAGGGTAGAATTGGACAGATATGGAGAACCAGATTGAGGAAGTAAAGAGGAAGACAAACATCGTCAGTATCGTTTCGGACCATGTCGCTCTGAAGAAAAAAGGACGGAACTTTGTGGGGTTGTGTCCATTTCACTCGGAGAAAACCGGTTCGTTCATGGTAAATGAAGAACTGCAGATTTATAAATGTTTTGGCTGTGGAGCGGGTGGAGATGTGATTAAGTTTCTGATGGAGGTTGAGGGTTTGGATTTCTCCGAGGCTCTGGAAAAACTGGCGAACAAAGCAGGCGTGAAACTAGTCGAGAGAAAAAATGAGGACAAAGACGGAAAAAGAGAACTGCTGGAGGTGCACAACCTAGCGGCGGAGTACTACCACTACTTACTGACAAAACATGCGGCTGGAGAAGTAGCTCGAAAGTACCTGGAGGGAAGAGGCATCAAAGAAAAATTAATCGAGACTTTTAAAATGGGGTATGCCTTACCGGAATGGGACGGCCTATCGAGTTATTTGGTGGAAAAAAAGAAGTACCGACCAGAAGTTTTGGTGGCGGCGGGGTTAGCGAGTTCAGGAAAAGGGCGGATTTATGACAGGTTTAGAGGGAGGGTGATATTTCCTCTTTACGATATTTCGGGAAGAGTAGTCGGTTTCTCCGGGAGGATATTGCCAGAGTTTACTAAAGACGAAGAGGCAAAGTACATCAACTCACCTGAAACGGAGATTTACCATAAGAGCAAAATGCTGTTTGGGCTAACGGTGGCGCGGAATGAAGCCAAGAAGAAAAATCGAGTGGTGATTGTTGAGGGGGAACTGGACATGATCAATTCATTTGCCGCCGGTGTGACGGAAACGGTGGCCATTAAGGGGTCGGCATTGACCGAGGAGATGATGGATATCTTGTCGCGGTTGACACCAAACGTCATCCTGGCACTAGACGCTGATGCCGCTGGAGAAGCGGCAATGAAAAGGTCGATAGAGGGGGCGGAAAAGCGAGGACTGAGTATAAAAATGGTAGAGATTGTTGGTGGAAAGGATCCAGATGAAATAGCCCGAAAGAAGCCGCGGGAGTGGGTGGAAATGGTTGAAAAAGCGGTACCAATTTATGAATTCTTTTTTAACAAGGCAATTGCAAAGTGGGGGTCTGACTCTGTGGAAGGAATCGGGAAAATCGTGAAAGAGGTAGTGCCGTATCTGGCTAAGATCGAGAACTCGGTGATCCGGGAGGTTTGGGCAAAAAAGCTAGCGGAACGGGTTGGAGTCGATAAACAGAGGGTTTATGAGGAGATTGAGAAAGTGAGATCCGGGCGACCAAGTCCTCCGGTCGAAAAGCCGGAGGAAGGGCCAGTGAATGGTAGAAAAGCGCTTGACTTAAAGGTGATGGGATTGTTACTGACAATTAACGGAGAATTGATGGAAAAGATAAAAAGAATGCTTTTGGGATTACCTTTGACCGGAGCAGTGGGGAAGTTGGTGGGGCTGATATTTGAGGCTGGCGAGGTAAAGAAACCGGAGGTGTTCATCGAAGAGTTGCCGGAGGAATTACGCGAACTTGCTTCGGAGGCATATATGGTGGGAAACAGCGAAGAGACGGAAGAAAAAGAGGTGATAAAACTGTTTACGGCCTGGGCAAGGGCAATAATTCACGAAGAGAGAGACCTGCTGACAGAACAGTTCAAGGAGGAGCAAAAACACGAAAATAGCGCTACTAGAGGCAATTTGAGTGAAAAACTGGTAAAATTGAACACATTGGAAAGGAAGCTGGCGGTGAGTTAAACTATTTTTCCTATGGCAAAAGCAAAAACAAAAGTAAAAGGGGCGGTTAAGGAATCCAAAAAGTTGAGGCAACCGAAGCTAATTTTGGACCTGCTGGAGAAGGGAAAGACGCAGGGATTTGTGACCCAAGATGAGATTCTGGAGATTTTTCCTGACGCAGAAAAACGGGTAAGTGATCTGGATGCTCTTTATGACCAGCTGTTCAAGGCTGATATCGATGTTTTTGAAAGTGTGATGAGCGGGCAAGACGCGGAGATTGCCGAGGCAAGTAGTGACCTGGAAAAAGAACTGGAGGAGTTATCTGGACTGGAGGAAGTTGCTATCAACGATCCGGTGAGAATGTACCTCAAGGAGATCGGCCGGATCCCTTTGCTGAAGCGCGAAGAGGAGATCATGCTGGCCCAGAAGACGGAAGCGGGAGACAAGAGGGCGAAAGATAAACTGACTCAATCTAACCTGCGTTTGGTGGTGTCGATCGCCAAGAAATATATGGGAAGAGGGATGAGTTTCCTGGACCTGATTCAGGAGGGCAACAAAGGCCTGATCCGGGCGGTGGAGAAATATGACTGGACCAAGGGCTACAAGTTCTCAACTTATGCGACCTGGTGGATCCGTCAGGCGATCACCCGGGCGATTGCCGACCAAGCCAGAACGATCCGTATCCCCGTTCACATGGTGGAGACGATCAATAAGCTGATTCGAACCCAGAGAAAACTAATGCAGGATTTGGGTCGGGAACCGACCGATGAAGAAGTCGGTAAAGAACTGGACTTGGAACCGGACCGCGTTCGGGAGATACTGAAGATCTCTCAAAAAACGACTTCATTGGAGACGCCAATCGGAGATGATGAGGACTCACTCTTGGGTGACTTCATTGCCGACGAAGGGCAAGTGTCACCATACGAGGCGACGACCAAACAGTTGATGCTCGAGAACGTGGAAGAAGTCTTGGCGACGCTGACCGACCGTGAGGCAAAAGTGCTTAAGATGAGATTTGGGCTGCACGGGGCGAAGGCATTGACTTTAGAAGAGGTGGGACGGGAGTTCGGGGTGACCCGGGAACGAATTCGCCAGATTGAGAGTAAGGCGTTGCGGAAGTTGCGCCACCCGAGTCGAAGAAAGAAGCTGCAGGACTATCTGGAATAGCTTATGATTTGGTCATGGACGGAGACAGAGGCGAAAGATGGGATTACACTGTAAGTTATGAAAATAAACTGGAGAACCAGCGTGCGCTGGAGGAGCGGGAATATAGGGGAGTAAAAGAAAAATATTATCAAGGGCGGCGAATGATCGCGAGGGACACGCCAATCAACGGTGGAGTTTATGTCTGCATGGATAGTCAGGGTCAAGTTGAGGCAGTGGTCGTGGATGACAAAACACAAAAAGAATTGGATGAGGTATACAAGAGATTGTTAAGCAGGTCCCAAAGTAACATGGCGGCGGCGAGAAAGGGGTTTAAGCGAGTGATATTAAAAGATGTTTTTGAGTTAGTTCAGGAAGAGTTGCCATATGATCTTGAAAGGTCCACCACATTGGCAAGCGAAGATATGAGAATCGGGAGAAAAATTGCCTTGGAGGTGTTCGTGGGGCACAAAGCAGGAGTGTGCCGACATCAAGCATTATTGGCCGCCTATTTACTGGAAAGACTGAAGAAGGAGAGAAGGATCAATCCAAAGTCGGTCTCGGTAGATCGAAACTATAAAGAAGGACTGGGACACTGCTGGGTTAGATATACCAATTCTGTGGGAGATGTTTTTATTATCGATCCGGCGATGAGATTTTTCGGTAAACTTGATGATGAAAACAAGCCTTGGGGATACGAAAGGCCGGAGGACTTGGCAAGACGAGTTAGAATAAAGGTGTGATACTGACCTCTTTGATCGTAAACGCGATCGCGTTTTATGTGACGGCGTACTTGGTGCCGGGGACGAAGATTGATGGTTGGCAAACATTGCTAGTCGTGGCGGTGGTTTGGGGCATATTGTCGATGTTAGTCAAACCAGTGTTGGTACTATTGACGTTGCCAATCAATATTCTGACTTTGGGTCTTTTCACCTTTGTGATCAATGCCTTGCTGATAATGCTTATGGGAAGTCTGGTAAGCGGTTTCCATGTGGCCAACTTTGGAACGGCATTGTTAGCGGCGGTGGTTTTAGCGCTGGTAAATATGGTTTTGCAACGTCTGTCTTAGGTTAGGGCTCGTTTTCCTTGGCGGCATCCTCGGTTAATTGAAGATACCTCTCTTTCGCTTTTTCAAGACTGGGTTGTTTTTGGATCTGATCGGCGATTGCCTGCTGTGCTTTTAGAGCAGAGGACAGATGGCCCTGTAATTGGGGATGGCGCTGGGCTTCAATAGAGAGCGAGTCGAGTTCGGTTTGGCCGTTGATAAACTTAGCCAGTAGTTCTTGTTGCGGCGTAGTCAGAAAAATGTCGCGGATGGCAGAATCAAAAAGTTGCTGTTTTAAGCTAGGAGCTTTGGGGGGTAGGACAACTTCCATGGAGCCAGTATACCAAGCCTAGTTTAAGAGGATTCGATTTTTATATAAATAGTCGGCAATCATTTGACTAATGAGTCGGACACCCTCGGCAGAGGGATGAATATAGTTGCTCGGATCGAGATATTTGGTGATGGTGAGACCATTCTTATCAAGAGTTTTTTCGTAAACATTAATGAGAGGAATATTATGTTTTTTGGCATAGTTAATGTGGTTCTCGATATAGGCCCGTCTTTCATTTGCCCATTGAGTTCTGACCTGAGTGGTTAAATCGACGACGCCCTTGCCGTATAGTGCTTGGGTTGGAGCGACGGTAGCGACAAAGACAATGAGGGAGTTTGGATGAGTATCGTTTAATTCGGCAACAAGATGATCAAGGGAGGCCGTTTGTTTCATGAGACCCTGATCGAGAGAGAACTGTGATAGAGGGTTATTGCCAAAAGATTCAATGAAAATAATATCGAAGTCTCGGTTGAGAATGGCAGGTGAATCCCTGCCCTGATAGGTGGTGTCATTATTCAAACGATCTTCAACGGAGAGAATGTTTGTTGAGCCGTAACCGTAGTTAAATAGGCCGAAGATCTTGTTGGGATAATATTTTTTTAAGTCCAATCTCAAGGCATCAAAATTCGGACCGAGGACTTCGGTCATGGAGTCACCGACGAAAATTAGGGTATAGGCTGGTTTATTTGGAATTGCGGGGGGAACATAATGATCAACAGGCGGAAATATCTTCGGGGTTGGAGCCGGAGTTGGGGTTTGTGTTGGAATAATCATTGAGAGTGGAGCAACGATCTTTTTTTGACGGGAGGCAACAAAAATTGCGAGGAGGATTAGGAAAAGGGTTAGAAAGAGTTCTGCTTGCGAGACCTTTTTCACTGGACAGTTATTGTGCCTGTTTGGTTGGGTTGGAAGTGGTTGTGGTAGTGGTAGACGCCGGCTTTGGGGAAGCTAAGAGAAGCAGTGGCGCCGTTTTTGATGACACCAATATTCAGGGGCGAGTAACTTGAATGGGTGGGATGTGGGTCAGAATCGAGACTAATATCGTTACCGCTACTATTGGTCCAGGTAACTTTAGTGCCGAGTTTGATAGTGATGTTGGTTGGTTGGAAGTCGTTTGCGGTGGCAGTGACGGTGTTTTGGTTGATGGTCTGGATGGGAGTGGGGGAGGCAGAGGTGGCACCGTAAGGAGCAGTGCCACTCTTTGTGAAGTAGAAGTAATAGATGGCGGCATAAATGATGCCACCAATCACTAGGTAGATGATGAGCCACTGCCAAAGAGGGCGTTCGTCATGGTAACCCTTCTTGCGTGACTCGGAATATGCCATAGCCTAACTTAAACAAATCCGGTCGAAGTTGTCAAACAAGATTTTAGCTTCGAAAGAGACCGGGAAAGTGGTAAAATATAGCGGTTCGCCAACATTCCCCGGTAGCTCAGTTGGTAGAGCGGGATCCTGTTAAGATCAAGGTCACAGGTTCGAGTCCTGTCCGGGGAGCAAAGTTTTGAAATACCAAACAAACCCGAAGAAGTTTGACAAGATAGGTATAAGTTTCTATTCTTAAGCTATGATAAAAACTGCCCGTTCTTTTAATAAGAGCTTTTCAATTGGGTTATTGAGTTCAGCCATTCTTCTCGCCACAACAGCTACTCCTGCATTAGCCGAGAATTGGACTCTCAATGGTAGCAATATCTACAACAATAATACTGGCAATGTAGGCATTGGCACATCTGTTCCGACAGCTACCTTTCACATTAGTGGGGCTGCAACATCAATGTCACAAACTTTTTCAGGAACGGTCGAAAATACCGCAAATACTGGATTTGCGGAATTCCGGGCCAAGAACGATCTTGGAAACGGTTTGGTTCTGCAGGTGGCGGGTTCGGCTCGGGGTGGTACTTTTTGGGGTCAAAGTGATTCGGGAACTGCCCGGGTTCTCTTCAATGGAGCCGGCAATGTACTTTTCGGGAATAATGGC
>OBEQ010220080.1_pt1 | contig 15939 bp, 19 predicted proteins | sample 1670901 | NCBI WGS metagenome assembly OBEQ01 (sample SAMEA104232315, study PRJEB22302) | groundwater metagenome | biome: forest; feature: aquifer; material: groundwater | place: USA | collected 2011-08-07 | depth 5.4 m | reverse complement strand
TAATTTTTATAATCAATTATATTTTTAACAATCAATTATATCATGCACAATATATCATGGCACATAGCAGTAATATTTATTGTATTATTTTTAATATTGTATTTAAATAATGTTGAGTTACAACATATATTAGGACAAAATATAGATTCAAAAAGTATTGAAAATAGTTTAAAATTCAATTGATTATGAACTGACTAGTTAATAATCAATTAAATTGTTAATTAGTTAATTATCAACTAATTAAATTGTTAACTAACAAAATTATTTATTTAATTTATTTGCAAAATAATATGCATAGTGTTCAAATGGATGTTCAACATCATTTATACTGAATATTGTTTTTTCTAATTCGTGATTATTACTATCGTTACCATCATCATCATTATTTTTAATTTTAAACCATTGCAAATATGGTTTGTTATAATTTACATTTATTATAAAATATGCAACATAGTTATTATTACCATCATTGTAGCAATAATAATCATATATATCTGGATTTTTAATAACAATGTTCGGGTATACAATTTTATTTAAATAATTATTACAATAGCAATAATTTAATTTATTCCATTTTGGTAAATTATTGCTGATGTATTCAAACCAATTATTTAAATTATATCTTTGTAAAATATGTATCCGTTCATGGATTAATATTTCAGTTAATCTTGTTTCATTATAGTTAATAACAATTGATATTGGTAAAAATATTATTTTGTTTAATGTGTATGGTAAATCAAACATAACATTTCTATCATTTATAAAAATAAACCAAATGTTGTCTGATATTTCGTTATTTTTATTTTTTAATTCATTTGGCAATAATTTAAGTTTTTCCGATGCATTTGATACACAATTGTAAATTTTATTTTTTTGTTCATTAGTAATATTTAAACAATAATTGTAGACATTGTAATATTTTTTGTGTTCATTAGGAACATCATAGATATAATTATTATTTATGTCAGTAACATCTCGTATGTATTTAATAATTATGTTTTGATTCATTATATATAATATATAAACGCAAAACAATAAACTGTAATTTATTTATTATTTGTTATTTTGCAATAAAAAATATTTTTTATTATTTTATTATTTTAATATTTTATATTATTATGAAAACAATTTATCAAGCAGTCATGATGGGCATTGTATCGGTAATTATTGGTTTAATATTATTTCATATATTTGCATCAACAGATAAAAATGAACAAATAAAAAAAGATGATAAATATATGTTTGAAACAACATTATTTTTTACGGGTGTGATTTTAAGATATTTAATGGATTTTTCATTAGTAAAAAAATATTTTGTTAATGATGAATTAAGCAACAGTTAAATTTGTATCATTATTTGTTAAATTTATATTGTTATTTGTTAAATCTACATTGTTATTTGTTAAATCGACATTTAGATTTACTGATTTTGTTAATTCGGATAATTTCAACAATTCTGACAATTCTAACAAATTTTTAACATCTATATTTTTTTTAATATTTTCTTTATTAATAATGTTTATATATTCTCCATCAACATATAATGTATATTTTTCATTATTTTTTAAACCATCGGAATTTGCTGTCCATGTATCTAAATTTAAAACAATATTTAAGGAATCAATTCTTCCCTTTGGACAACAATATTTTCGCGGTCTTGTTTTAGCATTTGTTGGATGTTTTATTTTCCATTCACATGATAATGCTTCACTTTTTGTTTTAAATCCAGTTAAAACAGCATAAATTTTCCATGGTCTACTACTTGTTGTAAATTTTGCACCACCAACAAGCAAACCATTGTGTTGTCTTATTCTTCTATTTAAATTTACAGTAAATCCATTATATGTTTTATTGTCAATATCATTTTTTAAAATATAACAGTAATATTGCATATTATATAATGTATAATAAATTATAATTCAATATAATAAATCATAATTCAATATAATAAATCATAAAAATAAAAAATTGACAAATATAATGTGTTGATTTCTTATATACAATATATAATATCAAAACAATTAATAAACATGAATTCTGAAAATTATAAATTGCCAAATTTTGCAATTGACCACGTTAAAATGACAAATGAAAATTTGCAAAATACAAAAGATTGTAAATTATTATGCATACGTAAATTATTCAATAAAAATCAAGAAAAAATTTGTAAAAATGAATCTTTAAAAGATTCAGATAATTTAAAGAATTCTGTAAATTCTGAACAAGAGAATTCAAAAAATTCTAATCAAGAGAATTCACAAAATTCTAATCAAGAGAATCCACAAAATTCTAAACATAAAATTTTTAATTACAATTTAAATCGTAATTTTCATTATCGAAAAAATTATAAAAAATACGAAACCAAAACAAATAATAATAATGTCAGCAATATTGATGATATTAGAATCGTTGATGGAGTTAACAGCAAACGTAAAAATATGGATGATATTTTAAATATGGGTGATTTTAAGTTGTTAACAAGAAGTAATTCAACGATATGTAATAATAATGTTGATTTAAAAACAAAACAAATTGAACAAAATAAACAAACAGAATCATCAGATGATATTATAACTGAAGACGATAAATTTTCTGGTATTATATGTAAAGATAATTCATTGCAAAAACAGATTTGTTTTTACAAATCTTTGAAGAATTCACAGAATTCTGAACAAACCACATTAAATAAAAAAATAGATATATGCAAATTATTAACAATTGACACATTAAGTATTAATGATGAACATAACAAATTACAACACAATGATTCGCAAAATAAACTACAAAATGAACAACAACAAACCAAACAAAAATATACAGAATTAAATTTTACAGATTTAGGAAAACAGCATTTAATTTCTTTTAATTTCATACAATTTAAACAAATATATGACAGATATGTTGGAGTTGGAATTGAAATGAAAAATCAAGAATTATATGAATTAAATAAATTTCATATGTTCTACACAAAATTATATGAACCAATGTATAAAACATATTGTAAAGAAACAAACAACACTGATTTATATATTGATTTCTCCGATTCATCACGAAATTTATTAAATTTTCCAAATGAACCGATATTTTATCATTACAACAAATCAGCAATAAATAAAATATTGCCAAATACAATTGTATATCAAGATTTATTTAAATTTTACATGACTGCATTTATATGTGGTTATAGTCAATTTGCAATTGATCTGGTGTATTTACATATGAATGTAATAAATGATTTGTTAGAAACAAAAAAAATTATTAATGATTTGACAATATTAATAACATGTTTATTTGTCGGAAAAATTAATAATAATAAAAATTCATATGAAACACATGACATTAATAATTCATTTACAAAAATAAGCACATTGAATGATTTATGTATTTTAAAAAAATACATTGCATTGCTTGAAACTGGTGAATATAATAAAAATAATGCAACACATTTATTAAAAAATATTTGCTACTAAATTTTATTTTTTATATTATTTATCATAATATTTACATTTAATATATATAACTAAAAAAATTGATGATTACAATTGTATGATTATATGTTTATGATAACATAATAGTATAATTCCATAATTATATATTTGTTTATTTATTTATTTATTTATTTATTTATGATAATCCAAACAAATAATGAACGAATTTAAATTAAATTACAAAAAACCAACTTTTGATTTTTGTGGCATAAAAAATGTATGTACATCAATATCAAATTATACAAAAAAAATTAACATAAATTTTATAATGCTTGAAAAACAACAAAATATAATTATTCCAAACAGTGTACAATACATAACAACTGATTATTTATTTGAAAAATATTATAAATTTGAAATAACAAATAATTTGAAAATTCAACATATAAATTGTGAATATCAACAGCATGTTAAAAAATATGTATCTATCAACAAATTATTCGAATATGTTATTGGACACAATTCATTACACAAAACATATTATTACTATCATTATATGACAAATATTATATTTCAACATTCATTATTGTATGATGATCATATAGAACAATTAAAAAATATATTTTTGGTTGAAACTATTACAAATTTATCATTATATAACATGAACAATCATGACTGTATTAAAAATGAAAAACACATTATTATTTTCAAAAATACAAAAAATATATTGGTAAATTCGTGCAAATTTACACATTTAATAAAATTACGAAATATTAAATGTTTGTATATTTATGTTTGTTATCAAGCAAAATATTATAATTATAATTTGCACAAATTATGTAATATTTTTAAATTATGCTTGTCAAATCCTGATATTTTATCAAATAAACCAATTAAAAATCACATATTAATAATTGATGATTTTACTATGAGTAAATATGATAGTACACGTAGTAATAATGCTAAAAATAAATTAAAATATAATTTTGCATACGTCAAAATATTATTGTTGCTGAACACATATTCATTTGTTGTAAATGAATATAATTCAATAAATACCATACGTGTTTTATTTATAAATGGATATAGTGGTTGTGATGATGATGATGATGATTATAGTTATAGTTATTATAAACATAAACATGATTTAAATATAATTATTCATAAATATACTGATTATATTGTTAATAAACACAAAAATATTTAATATGTAATATGCAATATGCAATATGCAATATACAATGTGTAATGTATGATGCATAATATGCAATATACAATGTGTAATGTATGATACACAATATACAATGTAGTTTTTTTAGTACACAAATAAAAATTGATATTTGCAAATGTCATTTTATGTTAAATAATTACAAATTACATAAACAAACTGCAATATGAATAATTTAAAAGCAAATTATACATGTACAAATATCAAATTTAAACAAATACATCATTCACATAAAATATATTTTATTTTTTCAAACTATACAAAAAAAATTTGCGGTAATGCAACTTATGTTCAATACGATAAAACACCTAAAAATATAGTTATTCCAAATAGTGTTCAATATATTGATGATACATTAATATGCAAAACTTTTAATTTTAAAGTAACAAATAAATTAAAAAGTTACATGTATTTCAATAATTTAAATAAAAACAAAACAACATTTGAATATTTGCTTAATCATAATTCATCACGACAAAAAAAATATTATTACAATATGACAAATATAATATTTCAGCATATGATGGTGGTTGTTTATAATGAAAAACAGTATAAAAATATATTTTTATTTGAAAATATACATAGCTTTAGATTATGTGACAATATGAGTGCATTTAATCGTAAAAATATTGTTGTTTTTAAAAATGTTAAAATTATTGAACTTTTATATGTTCATAGAAATGTTAAAAATTTATTAATTTTACGAAATATTTATGATTTATATCTTGGTACATGTTCAATTAAAAATACGTTTGATGCATCAGTGCTATGTAATGTATTTATAATTGACATAGAATCAAATGATAACATAGTAAATATAAATAAATTAACAATAAACAATACATTTATAATCGAATCTTTCCAAAAAGAAGATGATGATAATTTAAAATTTAATTTTATGTATATTACAAAATTGATAATTGATAATGCCAACATATTACAACACATAAATACAACAGGAACAGTTCGCATATTATGTTTAGCTAAACATAATTATAATCAAATAACAAATAAAACAAAAACAAAAACAAAAAATAAAACAACAAACAAAACAACAAACAAATATGTTGATCATTATCGTTTTTTGTAAATATATTTTTTTGTATGAAATATATTTTTTTAATAAATGCAAAAACGGATTATGTTATTTGTATATTTGTATATTTATAAATAAAAAAAATTGATAATTATAATTATTTATGTATATTTGTTATAATCTTATCATAAATTTTAAATGAAAAATTTAAAAGCAACTTATAAATACGAAAATATTTCATTTCTTTGTGGTCAGCCACAGAAATATGCAAAAACATATTTTATTTTATCGAATTATACGAAAAAATTTTGCGGTGACACTGTATTTTTAGAAATCATTAAAGAACGCAAAAAAAATAACATAATTATTCCGAACAGCATAAAATATATAGATAAAAATATTGCAAATACTGAATATGTTGATTTTGAAACGACAAATAATTTAAAATGTTCTAAAACAGATGATAACAATAAAAATGTGTTTGAACATTTTGTTATTCAAAACAAAAAATATAATTCGTTAAAAACATATTTTGGTATGACAAATATTATATTTCAATATTCTTTAATACATTACACCGATTGTGTATATTTGCCTCTTAAAAACGCATTTTTATTTGAAAATGCACACAGTTTTATATTATGTGGCTTTGGAGATTATGGACGTTCGAATATATGTAATAAGAAAAAAAATATAATTTTTAAAAACATAAAAAACATAACTAACAATGGATATGTAAATAAATGTATTGATAGTTGTTTGATTGTATTTCGAAATGTTTATAATATATTTATAAATTTTAATTGTTGGGGTTTGTCATATGATATTTCTCCATTACGTAATGTGTTTAAAATACGAATTGATGAATATGACAGTGCAGACAATATACATAAATTAAAAACAAATAAAATGTTACAAATAGACAATTTATCACCATATTGTAATAATTATGTTTTTAAATTTATTTTCATGTATATTGTACAATTAGTTATTCCAAGTAATTCATATTTATCAAATAATTCAACTATAAATGGAACATTTCGCACCCTATGTATGATAACATATCACACATCAAACAATGAATTGCATAATGATAACGAATGTAGTGAAATATTAAAAACAATATTAAATAAACATATAGAATATGTTAAAATAATTTATCGAATAAATAACACGTAAAATAAATGAACGAATAAAAAACGTTACAATTGTGACAATTGTAATTATATTTTTTTACATTATTATTTAATAAACGAATAAATACATATGTTAAAAAAATTGATGATTGCAAATGTCATATCATATGATATCATATTATATTATATCGTATTGCATTACATAAATCTAAAAATGGACACATTTAAAAAAACTTATAAAAATGAACACATTACGTTTGTTAAAAATTTTTGTTACGCAAAAAAAGATACAATTTTATCAAATTATACAAAAAAACTCAATGCAGGAACACTTCGTAAATTAACAACAATTTGCATTATTATTCCAAACAGCATAAAATACGTTGACAAACACATAACAATTTGCAATAATTTTTATTTCGAACCAACAAACAACTTAAAATGCATTGAAAATAGTTGTGATAATAGTAAAATTAATATGTTTAAATATGATATTCACAATAATTCATTTCGAACAAAAAAATATTATGGCAATTTATTGCATAACAATTTATTAAATACTATATTTCATAATTCATTGAAATCAAATAATAATAACAAACATTTTAAAAATATATTTTTGCTTGAAAATATTCGTAATTTTCATTTATATTGTAATAACGATAAAGCCAACAACAATTATAATATAAATATATGTAGCAATAGAAAAATTATTATTTTTAAAAATGCAAATATAACATATTTTGTAGAATGTTTGTACGATTTAAATAATTACGATTCGAATAATTTAGCAATGTTTCGCAACATACACAATATATGTTTAAGTAATGAAGATTACGAAAGTAATTTTGATATATCGAAATTATGTAATGTATATGAAATTCAAATTGAATCTTGTTATTATTTATTAAAAATTAACAAATTAACAAAAAATAACACACTGATAATTAATTATTTGTGCCAAAAATACATTTGTGAATTAGCATTTAATTGTATGTATTTTACACAATTTGTAATTTGTAATAATGATTTGTTAGATAAAATGTGTTTAACAGGAACGGTTCGTATTTTATGTTTAAGCAAACATTGTTTAAAATTAAATAAAACGACAAATAAATATGTTGATTATTTATTGAAATATTAAAATATAAAAAAACATATAAATATTATGCATACCATCTATCATGGTCATGTTTGACAACATTTTTATTTATCAAATTTGCGATTGTTACGACATTTTTTGTTGTTGCAAATTTATTATTACAAATGTCTCTTATAAATTTACGATATATGTCGTCTTGTAAAACATGAGACATTTCATTATCATCTTGTTCTTTTAATAATTTTTCAATTAAATTATTGTATTTTTTTCTAATTTGTCCATATAAATAAAAATATAAATAAAAATTGACATTTATAAATGTTTGTTATATTTATATAATTATGAATTTACAATAAATAAATTTACAATGAATAAATTAAAAGCAAATTATAAAAGTAAAAATATTGAAATTGGTTACAATAAACAATATTCAGCTACTACACCAAAAATACATTACATTTTATCAAATTACGTTATAAAATGTAATATTGCTAAATGTGTTTATGGCATTTGTAATAAAAAAAATAATTTAGTTATTCCAAATAGCGTAAAATACATAAACTTACAAATTATAGAATATTATAATTTTGAAACAGTAAATAATCTTAAATGTGCTGGACAAAACGGAAAAAATGAAATTATTCATGAATATTTTTTAACACACAATTCAAAACAAAAATACATTTGCCATTGTGACACAAGAAATATTATATTTTTGCATTCATTTTATAACAGACATGGTGGAAAATTAAAAAATATATTTTTATTTGAAAATTTGTGTTATTTTATATTGGATCGTAACAATGTAAAACCATATAACAGTAAAAATATTGTTATTTTTAAAAATGTTAAAAAAATAATGTTAACAGTGTTACCATATCGTATTAAAAGCATTATGATGTTTCGCAACATCCACAATGTATATTTTGGATGTTGTGGTGAAATTAAAATGACCATATCACGTAATGTAAATATTTTATGTTTTGGACATGGCTATCCTTTATTGAAAAAAAATAAACCAATGGTAAACAATGTGTTAGTAATTTATTTTTTTCGTGAATGTGATGATAATGCTTTAAAATGTAATTTTACATATATTACAAAGTTAGTGATTTTCAACGACAAATTTGTTATAAAAAATAATTTTACTGTAGGAACAACACGTATTTTAGGTATGAGAAATCATAAAAAATCACTAATTGGTAGATCACTAATGAAAACATCAAATGAAACACTGATTAAATATGTTGATTATATTTTTTTATTTTGAAATAAACTGTTAAATAAAAAAAATTGATGTTTGTAACTGTTTATTTGTATTTATACTTAATTATAAACTTACAATGGATGAATTAAAAGCAAATTATAAAAGTAAAAATATTGTAATTGTTAGTGATAGATTAAGTTATTATATTGTACCAAAAATATTTTTTATTTTATCAAATTACGTTACGCATTATAATATTCAAATATACAATGATTGCATCAAAAAAAATTTAGTTATTCCAAATGGCATAAAATACATAAACATGCAAATTATATTGTATTATCATTTTGTAACAACAAATAACATTAAATGTGTTGTACGGAATTATAAAAATGAAATAGTCTATGAATATTTTCCAAAAATTAATTCATATAAAAAATATAATCGTTGCTGTAATACAAAAAATATCATATTTTTACATTCATTTTATAATAAATACGACATGAAATTAAAAAATATATTTTTATTTGAAAATTTGCATTATTTCGTGTGGTATCATGACAATATAAAATCATATAACAGTAAGAATGTTGTTGTTTTTAAAAATGTTAAAAAAATAATATTGATTGAATTGTCATCATATCATATTAAAAATATTATGATGTTTCGTAACATTTATAGTGCATGTTTTGATGGATGCAATAAAATTAATAAAAATAGAATGCACAATGTAATGGATTTGGTAGGTTTGATAAATAATTATTTTGTATTAAAAAAAAATAAATCGGTAATAAATAATATATTGACGATTACATTTTTCTCATACTTGAGATGAAATGAAATGAAATGAAATGAAATGATATGATATGTTAAAATTTAATTTTACATATGTTACAAAATTGGTAGTTGCTGATTACAGCGATGCTATAAAAAATCATTTTACAATAAAAACAATGCGTATTTTAGGCATAAACCATAAACATTTATCAATTTTACCTTTATCAATGCGAATATCAGATATAGCTTTAGTTACTAAATATGTTGATTATATTTTTTTATTTTAGAACAAACATGCAAATAAAAAATTGATATTTATAACTGTTTATAACTATTTATTTAATTATAGATTTACAATGAATGAATTAAAAGCAAATTACAAACGTAAACACATTATATTTGAACGTAATTTCCATATACAAAAACAACGTGTTATATTTTCAAATTACACAAAAAAATTTGACTACAATTGTCGTATTTTAGAACATAATAACTACAAAATACATATTGTAATTTCAAACAGCATAAAATATATAAATCAAAACACAATTGATATCAAATATTTTAATTTTGAAATAACAAATAATTTAAAATGTTGCTACAAAAATTCTAACAATAAAATTAAATTTGAATTTTTTGTTGAACGTAATTCATTACGCAAAAAACACTGTTACAATAATATATTACATTTAATATATTATAATTTTTTACTGTTTAGTAATAGAAACAAATATTTTAGAAATATATTTTTACTTGAAAACATTTGCAATTTTTCCATATATCGTGACATATATTACAAATATTATAATGAAACTATCAATAAAATAAACATATGTAGTAATAAAAAAATTATTATTTTTAAAAATTCACACACAACACGTTTTGCAAGATGTTTATATGATGTTAAAAATTTAGCGATATTGCGAAACATTTACGATATATGTTTTAATGTTGATGGCAATCAAAACATATATGCATCATGCAATGTATATGCAATTCGAAATGAAATTGATAATATTTTTGTTGCAATAATAAATAAACCATTAACGGTCAATACATTACAAATTAACAATACAAAATTCAATAATTTAAAAAACAATCTTATCTGTGTTACCAAATTAACAATAAAAAATTATGAATCACAAACTACGACTAAAACGATAAAAACAATAATATTTGGTAATAAATAATTTTACTTTTATATTTTTTTAAAATAATGTAATTTACATAATTTACATAATTTATATTTTTAATATTTTTAATATTAAAATATTAAAATATTATGCAATAATATGACAACTATGTTAAATACACATGATGCAAAAACACGAATTGATGCATTAAATGCAATTATAAAACAAATGTCAAATTCAACATCACATATTCCAATTGCATATATGTTTAATGAATCTTGTTGCAGTTGTTGTCGTTCTGAATGTTTTGATTTGATTTGCAAAACTAAATCTGAATATAAAATATTATGTTATAGCGGATATATAAAACATACAAATATTTGTGCTCTTATAAGATGTTCATGTAATGAACCTTTTATATGGAAAAATATAATTCCTGAAGAAAAAAATTATAAAAATTATGAAAATTATGAAAATATGCTATATGTATTATGTTTATTTACACCAATCAAAGATGATTTATGGTATGATGATTGTAAATATTTTTTTGAACAACAACAAGAAAATAAATTTATATGCGAATATAATGAAGATGAAGATGAAGATGAAGATGAAAATGTAAATTCAAAAGATTCATTTGGAAAAAATTATGATTTTTATTTTTGTAAAAAAAGAATTGTTTACTCTGAATAAATATCATATTATTTTATTTTATATATAAAAATAACTTAATAATATCATATAAAGTAATTAACGTTTCTTATTTGGAATCCATTTAAAAAAATTGATGTTTAAAACTGTTTATAACTATTTATTTAATTATAAACTTACAATGGATGAATTAAAAGCAAATTACAAACGTGAACATATTATATTTAAACGAAATTTACATATACAAAAACAACGTGTTATATTATCTAATTACACAAAAAAATTTGATAATGATTGTTATATTATCGGAAAAAAATACACTCAAAATAACATTATTATTCCGAACAGTGTAAAACATATAAATCACAACACAATTAATAATAAATATTTTAATTTTGAAATAACGAATAATTTAAAATGTTACTACATAAATCCTAACAATAAAATTAAATTTGAATTTTCTGTTGGACGTAATTCATTACGCAAAACACATTGTTACGATAATATATTGCATTTAATAAATCATAATTGTTTACTATTTGGTAACAGAAATAAATATTTTAGAAATATATTTTTACTTGAAAACATTTGCAATTTTTCCATATATTATTACAACACATGTTATAAATATTATAATGATATAAGTGATAAAATAAATGTATGTAGCAATAAAAAAATTATTATTTTTAAAAATTCACATATGGCACGTTTTGTAAAATGTTTATATGATGTTAAAAATTTAGCAATATTACGCAATATTTATGATGTATGTTTTAATATTGATGGTAATAAAAACATATATGCATTATGCAATGTATATATAATTCGAAATGAATGGTCCTACATTATCGCAAAAATAATTAAACCATTAAAAATGAATGCATTGCAAATTTATGATATAGAACGCAATAAATTAAAATACAATCTTATGTATGTTGCTAAATTGATAATAGCAAAATACGAGTCAAAAACTGCAACTAAAACGATAAAAAATATATATATATGTAAGTGCGTGTAAAAATTATTTTTAATTGTATTATTTTTTATAAATATAATCAAATAAATAGTGATGCAATGTGATATGATATTACATAAAATAATTAACGTTCCATATTTGACATTTATTATAAAAAAATTGACATTTTAAAATGTATGTACATTATTGTATTATTCATATTTTTATTATATATTTATTGCTACAAATATACAATGAATATTTTAAAAAAAAATTATAAATCAGTATATGTTGATTTGAAACAAACACATTCAAAAAATAAAATGTATTTTATTTTATCAAATTATTCAAAAAAAATTAATGCATTGTATCATCCTTTTAGAAATAAAAAAAGTATTATTATTCCAAACAGTACACGATATATGCATTATTTTATAGATCATAACAAATTCAATATCGTAATTACAAATAATTTAAAAGGTTATAGTCAAAATGTAAATAAACCAATAGTTTTCGAATATAAATATGAGCATAATTCATCACGAAAACGAAATTATTTTAATAATATGCTAAATATCATATTTCAACATTCAATGTTTTTTGACAGAATTGAAAAAAAATTTAAAAATATATTTATATTTGAAAATATACATAATTTTAAATTTTTTAGTGAAGATGATATTGGTATTTGCAACAATAAAAATATCATTATTTTTAAAAATATGAAAAAAATTAAAGTTTTAATAGAGCAATGCAATTTACGTATATTACGAAATACATATAATTTATACATATGTTTATTTGATGTTGGCAATAATACAATGTTTGATATATCTGTATTACATAATACATTTAAATTATATATTTCTCATGATAATAATTTATTAAATGTATCCAAACTAACAACAAATCACACATTAATAGTTGACAATTTAGAAAAAAATAATATTCGTAATTTAAAATATAATTTTATGTATATTACAAAATTAATAATTTATAATGATGACATTAAAAATATTTTTAAATATATAATATTTACGGGAAAAACAGTTCGTATTTTAGGTACAGATAGATGCAATGGCAAAAAATGCAATGACAAATACATTGATTATTTATTTTGCATAAGATAATTGTGATGAATACAAATAATACATAATGGATAATACATAATACATAATACATAATAAAAATTGAAATTTATAAATATTTTTATATTATAAAAAATATATAACAATTATAACGATGCTTATTGAATATTTAAAACAAACATATAAAAATAAATTTATTGAAATTCCGTATGTATCTAATTTAAAAATACGCAATATTTTTTCAAATTACACAAAAAAAATTTCATACATTTGTTATGCAAAATGTAATGTTACAATTATTATTCCAAACAGTGTGAAATATTTAGAATGTTTAATATCACAAAAAAAAATAAATTTAAAAATAACAAATAATTTAAAGTATAATTTAAATTATAAATATACAAATGAACATAAAAATAACAACATCACAAATATTATATTTAAACATTGTTTATCATTAGGTGAACTCAATAACAATTTTGTAAATATATTTCTGTTAGAAAATACAAATAAATTACGGTTTGCGCTAAATTGTAATGTTTATAACAATAAAAATATTTTTATTTTAAAACACGTAAAAAAAATAAATTTTCATATATTATATTGTATTGAAAATTTAAAAGCACTTCGTAATATTTACTATTTAACGATCTATGATCCACGAGATTGTAAATTTATTGATGCATCTGTATTATGTAATGTGCATATAATTTGTTTTGGATATTGCCATCACTTAATAAACATAAATAAATTAACAACAAATCATACATTAAAAATTTCACATTTTTATGATGAAAATGATTATTCAAAACACATTTTTACATGTATTACAAAATTAGCAATTACAAATTATTATATTTTACAAAATATGTTAATGACATACACAATACGTATTTTAAAAATGACTATGCATAATGTTAAACAAAATGAAACGCTAAATAAATATGTTGATCATTTAATTATCGTTGATTTTTAAATAATATTTTTTTCTATGTTATATACAAAAACAAAATAAAAATTGATATTTGTAAATATCTATATTACGTTGTATTATATCATATTATATTATATTATATTGTGTTGTGTTACGTTAGTACTATTTTAAACATGAATAATTTAAAAAAAAATTATACATCAACAAATGTTAAATTTACATGTAATCACATATGCATTATATCAAATTACACAAAAATGATTAATATAAATTCTTTTTTACATAACAATAAAAAAAAGAATATCATTATTTCAAATAGTGTACAATATATTGCAGATCATGACATGAAATTCTCACGAAGTATTATTAATTTTGAAACAACAAATAAATTAAAATGCAATCAAATTTTTACAAATGCATATTATTATGGCAAAATAAAATTTGTGTTTTCATTGAAACAATATTCATTACGAAAAAAAAAATTTAATAATTGCATGACAAATATTATATTCTGTCATTCTTTACTATTTACAAATATTGAACGAGTTAGAAATGTATTAACTAAAAATGTATTAACTAAAAATGTATTTTTATTTGAAAACATATACAATTTTACGATATATGATGATTTTAATGAAATAACTATTTGTAACAATAAAAATAATATTATTTTTAAAAATGTTAAAAAAATAATGTTTTTGACAGTTCCATGTTGCACCAAAAATTTAAAAATATTTCGTAATATTTATTATTTATATCTTAGTACATATTATAATCGAAATTTGTTAGACATATCAGTGTTGTGTAATGTTTTTAATTTACAGATGGAAAATAATAATAATACAACAGGTATGAATAAATTAACAAAAAACAATACATTTTTTATTCATAATTTTATACGAAACAATGACAATACATTTTTTATTCATAATTTTACACAAAACAATAATGACGATTTAAAATATAATTTTATATTTTTTGCAAAATTAATAATTTATTGTTGCGCTGGTTTTAAATATAATTTTGCAATAAAAACAGTCCGTTTTTTATATATTAAAAATTAAAAAAATTGATGATTATGACTGTTTATTTATATATTATAATAAATTTAAATGAATAGTTTGTAAATAATAATTTAAAAATGTATAATTCGAAAATGAATAATTTAAAAATGTATAATTCGAAAATGAATAATTTAAAAATGTATAATTCGAAAATGAATAATTTAAAAATGTATAATTCGAAAATGAATAATTTAAAAATG
>OBEQ011133582.1_pt1 | contig 15944 bp, 13 predicted proteins | sample 1670901 | NCBI WGS metagenome assembly OBEQ01 (sample SAMEA104232315, study PRJEB22302) | groundwater metagenome | biome: forest; feature: aquifer; material: groundwater | place: USA | collected 2011-08-07 | depth 5.4 m | reverse complement strand
TGAATTTTTAAGCCCACTACTAAAAAAATACGATACCAGGTTAACCCTTATAAACACGATCAACCCCTCTGTAAAGGCAACCTTAGAATTATTAGAAAAAATTAATCAGAAAAATTTCAATAGGGGTTAGTAAAAAATCATGAAAATTTTTGTTAAGGCCAAACCGGGCGCTTTTTAAAAAAAATAACGGGCGGCTTGTTTAAGCCGCCCGTTTTAATTTTCATTTTGTATCCCCTTTTGAGACCTTCTCCAACAACTTACGGGCCAGTTTTGCTTCTTCGGCAAAGAATGCCTCAAAACTGGCCGGGTCCATAATCCACAACACGATCATGCCTTCGTAAATCCTTTTGGAAAGAAAATCACCTCCTTGAATAAACCGACATTCCAATCCGCCGTCCCCAGAAATAGCCAGGCCGGGCTTGGCGGGCTTTTTTAGAAACCCCTCGGTGTCTTTGTGACCAAAAAGATACAACAGCAACGCGGCCGGAGACCTTTTGGCCTCATCGGGCGGAGTCAGAACAACTGCCAGTCCGCCGGTCAATCCTAGATATCGGCGAATAGTATGACGGCCCACACCCTCCTTGCGCAATTCCACCACGGCGCGCTGGGGCAAAACGCCCACAACATTGCATAGCGCCGCCAACGCCAGCGAATACATCGGCGGAGACGCCGGACCGGTGGGATTGTGAGGCGTGAATGGCCCGCAGGGATTAACGCAAACATCAGCCAGTTCTTGAATCAACACTTCGGGAATTTTTCCCTCCACCTCCGTTCCAAGGACATACTTGAGCGTGAGAGACGGAACCAAAATCTTCCTCACCAACCCTTCATCCAAAAGGGCGGCTTTCCCGCCAGAAATTTTTTCCAGATGATCTTTCTGGCTATCTCGAACATCTTGGTAAAAAATAACCGGTTCATTGGGCTTGCTGATCTGATAAATAAATCTTTCAACCCAATCGGTCTCGTGGAAATTTTCCACCAACCCAGCCACATCGGGAATTTCGGGCTTATGAGCGCGCAACAGCCGAATGATCGCGGCGCTCCGAGCCAAATAATCATGGTCAAAACCGCGGCCGCCCCAAGCCCCCAAAAAAGACAGGAAAACGGCGACAAAGTTTTCCTCCAAATCCCCCTTGGCAAATTTCAGAAAGTGACAGGCCAAAACCGATTTCAAAGCGGTTCGCAGACCTCGTTTGAGTTCTTGCGCGGACGGATCGGGCACTTCCAATAAATCAAAAAATGCCGATAGTTCACTGCCATGCCCGTTAACGATATGTTCCACCGCTTCCGCAATAGGACTCATGAGTTCCACTACGGCGTCGCCCAAAGCAGCGACGCCTTCCAAAATTTCCCTATCCATCAGCAGTGGTTCAGACAGAGGCAAGCCCTTGAGCGCCGATTGCAGCCGCGCACATTCGCGATAAATCGCCAACGCGCTTTTGTGAATGACTGCTCCCACAACTTGTTCCGATCTTTTTTGGTCTTCTTCTTTTTTCTCGGCGTATTTCTGCGCGGCCCGATCAAACAAAATTTGATCAAAGCCGTCGGCCGCCGGAAAAATAATCACTTCAAGTTCGCCAACATGGCTGCCATAGAAGTGCAATTTTTCCGCATCCACAACCACATTAGCTCTAATCAGAGGAGCATTCTCGCTGCCGCCCCAGGGCGCGAAGGTTCTGATTTCAAACCCGCCGGCATCGGAAATCTCCTTTATTTCGGCAATAGCGGCCTTCTTGATCCAACAACATTTCGTTCTAAGCACACTGGCGCCCGCCGCCGCTATGAGTTTGTTAACCTCCAGCCAACCTTCCAGATTTACTCCGTTTGATTCCATAAAACCTCCTTTTTTGGGTTTTTATATTTTTGATGAGAATGAAAGGAACAAAAAAGAACTTATCTACTTATTTAATTAGCATGTCTAGTTGATTTAATCAAAGACGCCGCCCTTGTTCAACATTGGATGTTGAACAAGGGGCATTTAGATTTAGCCGTGGATGTGGATGAATCTTATTGCGTTATCTTGACATAAGGCAGACAATTAAACTAAGTGATGAAAAGCGTCGTAATTTTTTCTGTAGCAATGTTATCGCTGGTTCTAATTACAGCGCCGGTTTTTGTGTTGGCTCAGACATCAAAAGATACTGCCGTCCCCCAATTCACCCGCTCTCTATCTTTGGGTGCTCGGGGTGATGATGTCAGAAAACTGCAAGAGTTTTTAGCGCGTGATAAAGAAATCTATCCGGATGGCTTGACCACGGGCTACTTCGGAACAAAAACATCCGAAGCGGTTAAACGCTGGCAGAAAAAAAATAATCTTGACGCGGTCGGAGCAGTGGGACCAAAAACAATCGCTAAATTTAAAGAAATCGGCAGCGACGCGACAAAAAATTCAGTAACAGAAAGTTCAATTCAACCAACCACGCCTCCTGTGGTGGCCACCTCAACACCACCAGATACCACGCCTCCTATAGTCACTTTGACCTTGAGCATCCCCGCGCCTACAAAAATTTATATCCAAGTCAATCCCAGTGAAGAAGTGCTGGCAACCTACGAATATGGACTGACCGCCAAATATGGCTCTAGCCGAGAAATTGGGGATCAGTATTTTTCCTCACCGACCAAAACCTATCTAGAAAACCTGACTCCCTCAACTACCTACCAAGTTAGGGCTAAAGTCACCGATCGCGCCGGCAATATCGGCTATTCCCAAAACTATACCTTCACCACCCCCAGTTTATCCCAAGCGCCTATTATTTCCTCCGGTCCGGAAATTATTTCTAGCACCGCCACACCAGCGGTTGCGGTAACCGTAAAATGGGAAACCAATATTGCTTGCGTTGGCACCGCCTATTTCGGCGCCACTACAGCTTTTGGCAATGCTAAAAGCGATGATACCACCGCCACCAACCATTCTGTTTCTATAACCGGCCTGGCTCCCGGAGCAACTTATGTGTATAAAGTCATCTGCGCCACTACCAACAAAACAGGAGAGAGCGATAATTTTATATTTACCGCCACCAGTTCCAACTCGTCTTCCTCGGCAACCTTTAACCCCTCCCTAGCCAACATTTGGGAGACCCTGAAAGGTATTCTTGAAAAGATAAAAGTTTGGTAAAATAAACTAATAAGAAGTAAGAAGGGCGAAGGGCGGTCCTTCTCTAAAATTTATAACATCCAGCACCTTTTTTAGATAAAAAGGTGCTGGAATAAAAAAATTATGAAAAAAATATTTACTCTCGGGCTCGGGGTGTTGATGCTGGCGGCGGCGTTGGGTCTGACGGCTTCGGCCCAAACAACATCACCAACTTCAGTGGAGGAATTACAAAAGCAGATTCAACTGCTGTTAGGCCAAATCAGTTCGCTTCAAAAAGAAGTGACCGCTTTGAAACCCGGCGTGGTGGCGCCAGCTACCCCCATTACTGTCCCCGCCAGTCCCACCACTCCGACCACTATTAACACTCCACCGACAACTCCCGCTATAATAGATGAATCGGAGGTAAACGGAACTGAAGCCGAATTTATTTCACCGCCAACACTGACCCGTTCGCTTTTCCGCGGTTCGCGAGGCGAGGATGTGAGGCAGTTGCAGGAATTTTTGTCTCAAGATCCAACTATTTACCCAGAGGGCTTGGCCACCGGCTTCTATGGCGCCGGCACCGAAGCCGCCGTAAAAAGATGGCAAACCAAAAACGGCTTGCCGTCGGTAGGCGTGATCGGACGACAAACTATTTCTAAGTTTAAAGAAATTTCCTCGGGCGTTCTGGGCGGATTAAAACAGCAAAGTGATCGTTCCGACACCATCGCGACCCGACCCGCCGACTCCTGCCCCGCGATTTTCTATACACCTGTATGTAAAGAAAGCCAAGCGCCTTATAACAGCCAGGGTTGTAGAGTCTGCCAAACAAAACTAGACGACTCTGCCGACAAATCTAAAATAAATATCTGCCCGGCTTTGCCCACGGTGGATAGTTGTTTGGCCGGTGAAGAACGAGTCGTCACCTATAAATCCGCGCAGTGCGGCGTCTATTATGCTTGCAAACCTAAAGCGTCAACCCGAGCCGACAATACCATCGCCACGCTAAAAAAGGTCTCTGCCATCCAATCGGATAATAGATATAATTTAATTTTGAATGATCCCGAAGGCATCCAAAAATTTAGCGTATACAATTCTAAGGGCGCTGAAATACATTCGGGCTATCCCGCTTGCCATAGCGATTGGACTTCGCCCACTATCGGCGCCGAAAATTCTGAATTTCCGCTTAAGTTGACCCTAACCGATTGCGGCAACCCCAATTCATTTTTTACCACCGCTTTGACCACGCCGGTGGTCGTTAAACCGATCTCGGAGGGTCTATCCTTTCCTTATAAATTTTCTAATGGCAAAAGCGTATACTCTAGCGAAGAAGCACGATCTTATTGTTATGCCAACGGACCCGGTAGCGGCCAGGGTTTGGCCGGTGAATGCGAAACCAAATTTGGCGTGGTCTATACCACTGTTACGCCTATTGCTACAACCACAACTTCCACCACATCGGGCCGGGCTTATTATCTCACCGCGGTCTTTGAAAGTTGTATGACTAAATACGGCTTTACCGCCGACGCTAAACAAATTAAGGTCTGGGCTCAAGCGGCCGATGCCATTCCTTGGCAAAACTTAACCAGCGCCTCGCAAAGGGCAGTCAGCGCCTGCGAGCTGGAGTATTATGGCGTTCCAACCCCTCCGACAACTACCGCTATGACAACAACTCAAACCACCACCGCAACAACGCCCGCCGGTCAAAAAGAGCAAGTTTGGAATTCTTTGGGTTTGAAATCGTGGATTAGAACTGATGCTGACACGACCAAAATTGAACAATTAAAATCGGCTTGCGTTAATGTTCCCACCGGAGCCAATATCTGGTCGCCCAATGCCGGGCTTTCCACTAGTGTTGACTTTGGTATGCCTAGCGCCGACAAATGCCAGCGTGCTTCGGCCTGCACAACCAGTCAATATTTTGACGGCGCGGCTTGCGTTGCCAACACCTACCAAACAACTACTACCACGACTGGAGATTCTTGCTCACAATACGGCTCCGGCTGGCATTCCATGAGCGTGGGATTATGCTTTGATTCGGCCATGCAAAATTATCGAACCACTAATGGCACACTTTACTCTTGCTCCACTACACCAACCACAGGTTGCTCCGGAACAACTACCACAACAACATCTACTGGTAGTTGCGACAGCAGTTTGATCGCGCTTCTGGGCACTGGTTGCCATTATATGTATAACGACACTGCCGGAAGTCAAATTTTCTGCGATGGCCCGATGAGTAAGTCAGCCAAACGAGGCGACGCTGCAACCACAGCCGGTTGTCAATCACCCACCAATTCAACTCAAACCACAACAACTACCTCAACTGGTTCCTGTTCCCAGTACGGTTCCGGCTGGCACACTATGGGTTCCGACAACAGTTGCTTTGACACCTACATGACTAACTACCGAACGGCTAATGGGACATTATATTCTTGTTCCGCCACACCGGCCCCCGGATGCAGTTCATCTCCATCCAGCACTGTCTGCACTAACGGCCAATACTGGAACGGGTCTGCCTGTGTAAGTTCAACAACGACAACTACAAGCACCTCTTGCCCCAGCGGACAATATTGGAGCGGTAGCGCTTGTGTAAATACGAGTACTACTAACTGTACGAGCGGTCAGTACTGGAATGGCACCAGTTGTGTCGTCAATCCTTCTCCTACCACCACCACTTGTCCTAGTGGACAATACTGGAGTGGAACGGCGTGTGTTGCAAATCCAACGACCACCCCAACCACTTGTCCTTCGGGTCAGTATTGGAGTGGAACGGCGTGTGTAATAAACCCCTCTCCATCACCATCTACCACCTGTACGAGCGGTCAGTACTGGAATGGCACGGCTTGTGTCGCCACGGCAACAACCAATTGTCCCAGTGGCCAATATTGGAGTGGCACGGCGTGTGTTAATTCTCCCAAACCCTCGGCTTCGGTTTACGATCAAATGAGAGATCAGCTAAGATCTATGGAGATTATTCTGCGGGGTCTGTTGGGCAGATAAATAAAAACTCCCCGATGCCACATCGGGGAGTTTTTTGTTGTGGCTAAAATCCCGGCCCACGAAGATCTGACCTTTATTAAATATACATCCCCAATTTTAAGCGATCGCTTAAAATTGGGGATGTGATGAGATTGTGATGAGATATTGAATTGAGATGATGAGATGAAATGAGAATAGTAACTCCGCGTTGGAATAGCGCAAGCGACTTATCCACAGATCCAACAAAAAACATCCCGCTGTGGCAGGATGTTTTGTTCTCTACTACGGTGTCGGAGTGGTTGTCTTTTTCTGGCTGGCTTTTTGTTTCATAACATCAACCTTTTCTTTGGCAGTGCTCTTAATTTGAGCTTTCTTTTGACCAACTTCAGTTTTGGCTTTAGCTTTGGTAGCCCTAACTTGATCTTGAGCTGTCTTTCTTAATTCGCTTATTTTAGCGCTGTATTCATCCCGAATGGTTTTTATCTTGGCCTCCATTTCGGTTTTTAACGCTTTTATTTGGGTTTCCGCGACGCTGACGGCATTGCCGGAACCAGTCGAGGTTGTGTCAACGCCATCTTGAGCCAACACCACTCCGCTAAACATAAAAACTGACACTACTATTAAAATTGATATTAATTTTTTCATATCAATATAGTATACAACACTTTAATAAATTAAATATCCACCTTATCAACTCCCCTATCAACTTCTAATAATACAGCGATCGCTGTATTATTAGACATTAGCAAGATAAAAACAGCCGCCGGGGTTTTAGCCGGACGGCTGTTGTGCTTCTAGCCGCGGACCTCTTTGGCCAACTCTCTGATTCTTTCGGGAGGAACCTCTTTTTCAAAAACCGGCCGGATGATGCTGTCTTGTTTTTCCGGCGTCTGGTGGTCAAACCACAGCTTTCTCACTCGGCGCGCCTTTTGCTCCAACGGGCTTTGGTTCTCATCGGGAACTTTACTTTTATCCATGATGGGCCACCTCCTCTCCTTTTAAAACTAAACTGACCAAATAAAAGAACAAAAACCATAGTAACAGATTTATAAATTCGGTTCAATCAGGGCGGCGAGGCGAAGCACTTCGCGCGAGTAGAAATTACAAATATATTGAGTACAGTTGGGTTTGCCCGAAATATAGGCCTTGGCGGCGCGGAGTTCGGCGCTTTGGGTTTGGGCTCTGGCGCCGGCATCGGCTAAATACACCGCCGCCGCCGTGAAAGCGTCTTCGGCCCGCCAAGGATCGGGCGGATTATGGCCAGTCAAATTAGCAATTTTATCTTCAAACAACAGCCAGGTTGAAGGTAAAAATTGCGCCGGCCCCATAGCGCCGCCACAACCGTAAGACGGCTTGCGCGACACCGGCATATCATCGGGGTTGTAACCTAGTTTTCCAGTAATCTCAAAAAACGCATTTTTTTGTTTCTCGGCCGAAGACGGCTTACCCAGGTTTATATAACACTGATATAAATCGGTTTTCCAATCGCCGTTGCCGGTGTGGTTGCCGGCGGTAATAATTCCCTCTTCGTAACGCCGGCCGGTTTCAACTTCCAGCAAACCCAAAAGAAAGGCCGTTCTGATGCCGGTTCTTTTGGCTGCCAGGGTGGCAAACTTAACCGCGTCCTCCGCCGTAACACCGGCGCGGCCCAAATACTGTATTTGATTTTTGATGGCCGTAATGTTTTGCTTTTTGACTTGGATGAGTTTTTGGTAATTGGCTTCCTGACCTTGGGTTAATTTTAAAAGGTTGTTCCTCTCGTTTTTCTTGGATTGCACATTTTGTTTTTGAATCTGCGCCAAAGCCCGCAAAGACAACTGTTCTTCTCTTTTTTGTTCCAAATCGTCTTTTTCTTTTTGAAGCAACTCTTTTAAGTCCTTAAGATTATCTAGGGATTTATTAATATCTTCCTGGACACTGCCCAAAACAGAAAGTTCCTGAAAAAATTCTCCCAAGTCCTTTTTAACTATAAGAATTTCAATAAGCGACAAAGTGTCGCTTTTGTATATTGTTCTCATGTATTCCGAAAGCGAAAGTTGCTGTTTGGAAATCTTAACTTCGGCTTTGGAAATATTGGTCACTTTCACGCCAATACCATTCTCGGTCTGGGCGATAGAAAGATTAAGGCCTTTGATGGTAAGTTCCGCGCGTTTGATTTCATTATCCAACCGAGCCACCTCGTTTTTTAAGGTCTCTTTCTGGCTTCTTATCTGAACCAAATTTTTATCCAGAGAAGAAATTTCGGCCTCAATTTCCGCGATTTGGGATTCTAACTCCGTGCGCCGGGCCGGACTGACCTCTTGGGCCAGAACCGACGATGTGAGGCTGATAAATAATAAAAGGCCCACCACAACATAGCCGGCCCTTTTTTGATAAATCAAAAACATTTCGCGCGATTTATTCAATTATTAAATATTAAATTACTATGAAAAATGGAAACAAGTTTTTTGTTTTCGCCAGCGAGGATTGTTTGAGTCCCACGCCCCGCAAAATGCGGGGCGTGGGCGAGTTTCGGAACCAGAAAATAAAAAACTTGTGGAATAACTATTTCTTTTTAACTTCCGACTCTTTTTCTTTGGTTTTGACGCTTTCAGTTGGAACCTCTGGTTTGACCACCCCTTCAACTTTGGAAACATCTTCCACCACTTCGCCCTTAATGGACTCCAATTCGGCTTCGGTTCGGGGAGCCATCACCGAGGCCACAATCAACATTCCATCCGCCAAGATTTTAACACCGCGAGTTAATTTTATATCAGCCACTTTAACATGGTCTTCAAATGTTTTTATGGCAGAAATATCCGCTTCTAAATGATGCGGCAAGTCCGCGGGCAAGGCCTCAACCTCCAACTCGTGCATATTTTTTACCAAAACACCGCCCAATTCTTTAATCGCTGGCGCTTCGCCCACACACACAATAGTAATTTCCGCTTTTATTTTTTGATCCATTCTCACCTCCATAAAATCAACATGGGTTATAAAATCCTGCACCGGATCGGTTTGGATAGCGTGAATAAGCACATTGTGGGTTTTATTTACCCCGACCCCGGTGGAGTGATCGTCTTCAATTTGCAATTCCAAAAGCGTGCTTTCGCCGGCATCTTTTAAGACCTTAGCCATTCGGCTGGACAAAACCGCGATATTAATATTGGCCGTGCCGTGGCCATAGACCACCGCCGGAACAAAACCCAAGCGCCTCAGTTTTTTGACGCTCTTGCCTGTTTCTAGCCGTGTTTTTGCCTCTAATTTAATATCCATACATAGTAACGCCAATGAAAATGCATTGTAACATCAATTCCAATCAAGATCAATTACTCTTATTGGTCGCGCCAAAAAGTTGAATTTTGGACATTACTATTTTTTTCATATCTTCCACTGCTTTTTGATCTAATTTATATGGAGCATATTCGTTAGGATTTTGTTTTAGGGAGTCCTCCAACCCTTTGCGGAAAGCCACACGGAGTTCGGTGCTGATGTGGATATTGGCGATGCCGTTTTTTATGGCCCGACGAATAGCGTCATCAACAATGCCCGAACCGGCGTGTAAAACCAAAACAGTATTGGGAGACACCGCCTCGCGGATTTTTTTTATCCTTTCAAAATCCAATCTTGGTTCTTCCAAATTAATGCCGTGGACATTACCCACCGCAATCGCCAAACGGTCTATGCCGGTTGATATGACAAAGTCCCGAGCAGAACCCGGATCGGTATAATCGCTGGGACTTATTTCTACTTTTTTATCTGTGAGTTGGGATTCGCCTTTAAGATAACCCAATTCACCCTCAACCGATATATTAGGATTGGTATTTTTACAATAACTCGCGACCTCTTGGGTTGATTTGATATTTTCTTCTAAAGACAATTTTGAGCCGTCAAAATGAATCGCGTCGTAACCGGCGTCAGCCGCGGCCTTAGCGGCTTCAACGCTTTTGGTATGATCGGCGTTCAAAAAAATATAAGGCCAGTTCTTTCTTTCGGCGTTTATTAAAGCGACTATTTCGGTTAAACCCAGCCAAGCCCTTTCACCCTCGGATGTGCCGATCATAACCGGAGCTTTTGAGTCCTGGGCGGCCTCAACTACGGCTTTTAATTGATCCAGATTAGAAACATTAAAATGTCCCACCGCCCAGTGTTCTTGACTTGCTTTTTTTAAAATTTCGTTTAAAGACATAAAACAAATCTTCTGAAAAAATTATCATTCCGAGCAGCATCATGGAGAAGACCATTTATAGAATAAAGAGGCTCCATGCCGTCTGCGAGGGGTGATGATTTTTGCCAAAACTACAACACAATAAACCCCCTATCAAAATTTTCTATCAATAATTGTTCCAACTTATCTTCCCCGCCGGCATATTCGGCAAAAATCTTGGTCCACAAGGCCTCGCGCTGGTGATAGGTTAAATTTTCATTCTTGCCTTCCATAAACGAAACCAACGACATGGCGTTATCTTCTAAATCAAAACTGACCATTTTACTTGCCCCGACTTTCATGGAGGGATCACTGCCGTTATCCAAAAAAAGGCCGCCAACCCAATCCAAGTTATGCCATAAACCCAAATCAACCTTGCCGCCGGATTTTTCGCTAACGCTCACCAGATCTCTTTCACCCTTGGCCCAATGTATTGATTCTGGATTTATTCTGGGAATAAACAGCCGCGGGTCTTGCGGATTCTCCTTGACTAAATAGCGTTGAACGATCAGCCAACTATTTTTTGGGCTAACATCCGTCAGTTCCTTAACATCGCCCCGCAACAACGCTTTAAATTTACCCGAAAAATCAGCGGCGGCGGAATAGCGGCGGAACAACTTGGAATAAAATTCTATTTCGTGAAAATAATGGAGCAACAAAGCAAAATCCCGTAAAAACTTTCCGGGGATATCCATTTTAATCGGGTTCAAAAAAATAACTCCAAATTCTTTAAGATGGCTGACATTATGGTGTTTTTTTTCCACAAACTTTTTAGCGATGTCGTGCCAGCGCTCGCTTAAAACCTTTATCTCAATGTCGCGTTCTTCAAAATCGCTGGCCGTAAAATTGCTATAGGCCTCCTCAAAGGTCTGGTGCATCCATTCATCTGATTCCACAAACCTTAAGGCGCTGAAGGCCTCGACCAAGTCGTCCATTTTTAAAAGATCATCCACCGAATTTAAACCCAGATAAACCAGTAAATTATCGGGACGGCGTTTTTTGAATATATCTTTTATAAAGTCCTTTTTCAAAAAAAATCCCTGGCCGACTTGCGCCAGCGATCGAGAAAGATTGGCCGCTTTCTCAAATTCTGTTTGACCTTCAACCGAATTTAAAAAGTTTAAAAATTGCTTTTCGTGGTAAAAAATAATCTTTTGCAATTCACCGCGGACATGGGCGGCCGTGGGCGGCGCTGTGGAGTTTATCTCTTTTAAGGTCTTACTTATTATGGCATCGTTCTCTTGAGATATTTTTTCTATAATACCTGTTTTCCCGGTTGAAACAGAAATACTCTGTACAAAATCTTCTAGAGTTTTATCGGTAACGCCGAGTATTTTGGCTATTTTTTCGTTGGGGTTCATTTAATTAATCTATCTAACTTTTATATCCAATTCTTTCCATCTTGAATCATTTTCAAAAATATCTTTTGAAAGAATACCCGTCTTGGCGCCCACCGATTCTACCACACTGGTGGCATTGGCGCTGGCCAGTTTAATCGCCCGTTCTATATTATTCGGTTCTGATATTAATGATGCCACAAACCCCGAACCAAAAGCATCGCCGGCGCCGGTTCTATCGGCCACTATTTTTTCTTTATATATTCCGGCCTGATATATCTTCCGGCCATCAGAAACCATAACTCCTTTCGGGCCATCGGTTAGTACGATTATACCGCGAACATATTCATCTAACTTTTTAAAAATATCCCGTTCATTGCCGTATTTTATTCCGGTAAGCAACGAACCCTCTTCCCGATTCAGTATAACCACATCCAGTTTTTTCAAAAAATCGCTCAAGCCCTTTAAGCCAAGTTTGATTTGATTTTTAGATGGATTCATAGCCACTTTGGCATTAACGCTTTTGGCTTGGTTTAAAATTAAATCTAGCGCAGCCGGCGGCAATGAACCGGCGATATAAAACCATTTAGTGTTAAGCGTGCGTGGATTGATCTCTTCGGCCGTTAGATTCTCCGAAGCGCCGCGATAAACCAACACCGTCCGCTCGCCGGTGTTTGATAAAATCAAAACCGAATAAGCGGTTTTTAATTTTTTATCTTCCACCACCAAGCCCGTGCTGACGCCTTCCGATTTAAGGTTTGACAAAACTTCTCGGCCCGAAACATCATTGCCGATTTTACAAATCGTGGCGGTATGGAAACCTTGGCGGCTAAATGTAACCGCAGCATTGGTGGCCCCGCCGCCGCTGGCAAAAACAATATCGTCTAAGTCAATTTTAGCGCCAGCCGGCAAACACAAACCCTCGCCGCTTTGATATTCCGGCGTAGAAATAATCTTAAACTCCCGGCTTCTTAAAAAAGCATCCCGCGTGGCCGTGCCAATGATAATTACATCAAACACATATTAATTCTAACAAATAAAAAAGAAAAAGTCAGTTCTATAAAACTCAGACACCTTGACACCTCCCACCCCATTCCACCACATTCAAAAAGGAATTATAACCACGATCGTGGTTATAATTCCTTTTTGAATTTTAAGAGCGAGAGTTTGAGAATTATAAATCAAACCTATTTTTAAGATCTAAAGAATTATCCAAATCAACCGCTAAAATTTGGCGCACATGAGCCCGAATGTTATAAAACTCAATCAAAAAATCCAACACATCTTTGCAATCGTAAGGATAAACAAACACGCTCTTTTGAAATTCAAAAAAATCTAATTGCTTAAAATACTCTCTCAAGGCGTCGCGGACATTCCTTCTTTTCTCTGGAATGTCAAAAGTTATCACCCGCCACTTGCCGTCCCATTTTTTGGGTTTATTTATTTTTAAATTCTCAGGATCAAAAGTTAGAATTTTGGTTTTACCTTTATCGGTTATGGCCAAACTTACAGAACCATTATTATTTTCTGTCCAATCAACCAACTTGGATTCATATAAATTTCTAATGGCCTCGCGCAAAGAACGCTGATTCAGTTTTTCCCATTCTTGAGAGGTGCCTTTGATAATTCTATAGTGTGTCTTAGCCGAGCGCGAAAAACCCAACCCAACACCGGCTGAAAGCAACAATAAAACTTTTTTCTGGACATTTCCCAGTCCTCTGGACATATTTTTTATATAAGACAAAAAAACAAATAAGGAAACTTAAAGACGATCGTAGTTATGTTTCCTAAAAACAAAAGAGTAAAAGGAAGATAAGATAAGATAAGAAAATAAATTGGTGATTATTTTCTGTGGATTACTTTTTTAACTGCTTTTTTTATTGATTCCACGCCCATTCCGAATTTTTCTATAAGTTCGGCGGGGGTGCCGGATTCGCCAAAAGAATCATGAACCCCGATAAATTCCATGGGCGTGGGCAGTTCTTGCGCCAAAAGTTCGGCAATAGCGCCGCCCAGACCGCCGTAAATTTGATGCTCTTCCACACTCACCACGGCTTTCATTTCGTAAGCGTATTTTAGAATTGTGTCTTTATCTAACGGCTTGATGGTATGGATATTGATAATCGCCACCGAAATTTTTTCTTGTTCTAACTGCAGCGCCGCTAAAAGCGCGTTGTGAACCAACGACCCGCTGGCAAAAATCACCGCGTCTTTACCGTTTTTAAAAACTTCGGCCTGTCCAATCTTAAAAGGAGTATTGGGCGTTGTTATAACCGCGGTTTTTTCTCGGCCAAAACGCAAATAAACCGGCCCCATAATTTCGGCGGCGGCGGCTGTGGCTTTTTTGGCTTCCTCGGCATCGCACGGCACGACAACCGTCAGACCCGGCAACATCCGCATCAAACCAATATCTTCCAGGGCCTGATGAGTGGCGCCATCGGGACCAACCGAGATGCCAGCATGGGCGCCAGCAATTTTTACATTGGCTTCGTTGTAGGCAATGGTGGTTCTGATTTGTTCATTGTTGCGGCCCGGGCTAAACACAGCGTAAGAAGATATAAACGGAATTTTGCCAGCCAAAGCCATCCCCGCCGCCACCGAAGCCATGTTTTGTTCAGCCACACCCATTTCCACAAACCTTTCGGGAAATTTTTTTTGAAAAGTCAGCGAGCGGGTGGATTCAGTTAAATCGGCGCAGAGCACCACCACATTTTTATTTTTCTCGCCGGCCCAAACCAAACCCTCGCCATAACCATCGCGGGTCGGTTTTTGTTGCGCCTTAGTAATATCAGAAATTAAATAAGCGTTGGGGTTCATGCTAATTTTTTCTATGAACAAAGTGAATAGCTAAAAAATTAAGCACCCTGATGAAGTCCCGTCGGGCGGGACGAGGAAGGGTTACTAATCTATATGACTCGCCTCAATCTGCCCCTGCAAGGTTCTTAATTCTCGCAAAGCAATTTGGGCTTCTTCTTTGTTAGGCGGTTTGCCGTGCCATTCGAATTTGTTTTCCATAAAATCAATACCCTTGCCTGGAATCGTACGCGCGATAATCACCGTGGGTTTTTCATGGACGACTTCGGCCTGGGTGCAGGCCTCCACAAACTGGCGAATGTTATGGCCGTCAATTTCTAAAACATGCCAATTAAACGACTCATATTTATTCTTTAGATCATCCAGCGGCATAATGTCTTCGGTGTAGCCGTCTATTTGAATATTATTGCGATCTACTATGCCGGTGAGATTATTAAGTTTGTATTTGGCCGCGAACATCACCGCTTCCCAGGTCTGGCCGGCATCGTGTTCGCCGTCGGACATGGCGCAATATACCCGGTTTGAAAGATTGTCCATTTTTAAGGCCAACGCCATACCGGCGGCTTGTGATAAGCCGGATCCCAAAGGGCCAGATGTGGTTTCCAAACCCGGCAAGGATTGGCGATGCGGATGCCCCTGCAAGCGCGAGCCGAGGCGACGCAAAGTTTTTAATTCTTCTATGGGAAAATAGCCAGCGTGAGCCATGGCTACATATCTAACCGGGCAAATGTGGCCGTTGGATAAAATCAAGCGATCCCGGCCGGGCCATTCAGGATATTGGGGGTCGTGTTTTAAAATATGAAAATATAAAGCCGTAAAAATATCGGCCATGCCCAAGGGCCCAGCCGAATGCCCCGAGCCGGCCTCCACCAGCATAGCAATAATATCCTGCCGAATCTGATTGGCTTTTAGTTCCAGTTGTTTTAATTTTGTCTCATGCAAAGAGTCCACAACCTAATTTTACCACAAAAAACAGCTTAGGCCTCTTGAAATTGTTTAATAATTCCTTTTGGGTCAGAAACACTAAAAATACCCGAGCCGATGATGGCCGCATCGGCGCCGGCGAGTTTGATTGATTTGATATTATCTAAATTGATTCCCCCATCCACCGCAATTTTAACATTAGGGTGGGCTAATTTTAATGTTTTAATCTTATCAAACACTCGCTCGTCAAACTCCTGTCCCTGACGGCCGGGTTCAACCGACAAAAACAAAACGCGGGTGTCGGGTTTTTGTAAAAGTTCTTCGTAGTTCTGCCAAGGCGTTTCTATTTTAAAAGCCCACACAATTTCTTTGCCGTATCTCTTGGCTAAAAAAATTAACTCATCAAACCTAACCGATTGCGGGCTGGCGAAGGCCTCCACCTGAACCACCACTCGCTTAGCCGGGCTGGAAAACCAACTACCGGCCGCCAGCCAGGGTTCGTTGATCATTAAATGAACCTCCATATCAAGGTCAGGCCTTGATAAAACCAAATCCGGGTGATTGCGCCAGTCCTCTCTAGATGTAAATTTTCCATCCGATATATCCAGTTGCACCCAATCAACCCAGT
>OBEQ012785757.1_pt1 | contig 15950 bp, 14 predicted proteins | sample 1670901 | NCBI WGS metagenome assembly OBEQ01 (sample SAMEA104232315, study PRJEB22302) | groundwater metagenome | biome: forest; feature: aquifer; material: groundwater | place: USA | collected 2011-08-07 | depth 5.4 m | reverse complement strand
CTGTGCTTGCGCCACAGATTTTGCTGACTGGTCAATTAGCCTTGCCATCAGACATGAAGCCAGCGACGGAAAACGGTATTACTGCTGAAGCGCAACAGACGCACCCACAGGGTAAAACACCCATTAGGCCACTACTCGATCAAAATACGGATCGCGGTGCTGCGCCGCCTGCAATTCCTGCCGCCCCAGCATCTGCACAGACACAGAATGCCCCTGCATCGCAGCAAACTTTGGTTGATGGACAGAGTTTTGCACAAACATTGGCGCAAAATTCAGAAAGTATAATGGCGTCAACGCCGGATGGCTCGCCGCAATCGGCCAATACGGAAATGCCGCAGGGCGAGACTGGCAATATCATTCTTTTGGATAAGCAGGAGCCACTTCGAGCCGGCGCCACTCCAACAATGCCACGTACTGAAACGCAACCTCATCATGTAAGCCCGCCAATACGCGATATAGCCGTACATATTTCTCAACACGCCGATACGGGAATTAACCGTTTTCAACTACGGCTGGATCCACCTGAACTAGGCCGTGTCGATGTTCGCATGGAAATTTCTGCTGAAGGGAAGTTAAGCGCAGTCATAGCAGTAGAGCGCCCGGAGACGCTTGATTTGCTGCAACGTGACTCTCGCGCTCTGGAACGCAGCCTGATGGAAGCCGGCCTGAAAACTGACAGCAATTCTCTGAGTTTTTCTCTCAAGGGCGGCCGCCAAGATAATCAACATTCAGATGCGTCAAATCCTGGTTCTGACAAGACAGCTAATTCGCTTTTGGATGACTGGGATGACTCAGTTGCGCCCATGACCACACGCTTTGCCAACCGCGCAGTCAATATACGGATTTAAGGAGTTCGAAATGGCCACAAGTCAAGCTGTCAGCGCCGCCTCTTCTGCTGCTGCAACTGCTGCCGCAAAACCTGTTGCAGCAAAACCTGCGGAGAATGCACTCAACAAACTATCTGGAGACTTTAATAGCTTCCTTACCTTGCTGACGACCCAATTGCAAAACCAGGATCCGTTATCCCCTATGGATTCAAATGAGTTTACCAATCAGCTCGTTCAGTTTTCATCCGTCGAGCAGGAAATTCAGTCAAACAAAAATCTGGAAAGCCTGATCTCACTGATGAGTGGAAATAGTTCCAGCGCCGCGCTCAGCTATATTGGCCGCGAAGTAACGACGACCAATGGTGAGACGAACCTCATTAACGGCAAGGCAAGCTGGAGCTATGAAGTTGACCCTTCGGCAATTTCCAGCTCCATAACTGTGAAAGACGCCAAAGGCAAAGCCGTATTTATTGCAGATGGTAAGACTGGCCCGGGCCAACAGGCGTTTGAATGGGATGGCAAGAATAAGGCCGGAGCTAACCTGCCGGAAGGCGTGTACACCCTGAGCGTAGCAGCGGCCGGAAACGATAACAAACCTCTCAGCACAAAAGTCTATTCGACCGGCATTGTAACCGGCGTTGAGACTATAGGGAAAAACCCAACACTTATAGTCGGTGGCGTAAAACTTGACCTAAAGGATGTGGTCAGTGTCACGCAGCCTAAACAGGAGGCGGCCATGACTGATTCAACAACCACAGCTTCCACAGGAACCAACTAATCCAATCAACGGATACCCGCAAGGGATCCAGCCAACCTCATACGGCACGCTGAATAGCGCGCCTCAACAGAAAGCCTGGCGGCGCTTCGAACAAGCGTCACGCGCAAGAGGAAAATCAGATGAGTATCTATGGTGCATTATTTAGTGGCGTGTCGGGCCTGACTGCAAATGCCAGCGCGCTCGGCGTTATCTCCGACAATATCGCCAATATTAACACGACCGGTTACAAGGATACGCAAGCACGCTTCTCCACCCTGGTGACATCACCCGCCGGTGCGAACTCCTATACACCTGGTGGCGTACAAATTAACCCAGGCCAGAACATTGACAAGCAAGGCCTGTTGCAGGCCTCGGATTCACCAACTGACCTGGCAATTACCGGCCGTGGTTTTTTCGTGACCTCCAGCTCTACCACCCCTGGACAGGGTGAATCCCGTTTTACCCGCGCCGGCTCGTTTCGTACCAACGCTGAAGGTTTTTTGCAAAATGCTTCTGGCAATTACCTGCTGGGCTGGCCAATTGACAATCTTGGCAACCTGCCAACAAACCTTAGCGATCTATCCGCCCTAAGCCCAATCGATATCAGCAGCCTGACCGGCACCGCCGATGCGACCACCGCAATGTCGTTAGAGGTAAACCTGAGTGATAACACCTCGCTACATCCTGCTGCAGGCACCTATGCCCCTGGACAAATTGCAAGTGGCGTTATCCCGGCCCCTGGCACAGCAGCTTCCCCGGGTTTTCTCACCAGCCTTCAGTTCTACGATAGCAAGGGTGGCAATAGAAACATCAATTTTGGCTTTATCAAGACCGGGCCGAATTTATGGAAGGCCGAAGCTTTCGTAACGCCAGTCACTGACGTTGATATTGTAGCGCACCCTAACGGCTTGATAGCCTCTGGCGATGTTGCATTCACACCAAGCGGTAAGCTTGACCCTGCCCTGACCACGTTTCCTCCAGCCGGCTTATTGAATATCACCTGGGATACATCGACCGGTTTGACGACTTCCGCTATCAACCTGAATATCGCCAGCCTTACCGAGTTCGCCACGCCTTCCACCCTAGTGTCCGCTTCTGTTAACGGCGCCGTGTTTGGTAATTTGTTGGGCCTTGACGTGAACAATGAAGGCTTTGTGACCGCAACCTTCGAAAACGGCATACGGCAGAAGATTTACAAAATCCCCATCGCCGTCTTCCCTAACCCCAATGGTTTGAATGCGCGCAGCGGCAATTCTTACGGTCAATCGGACACTTCCGGCGCGTTCAGTTTGTTGGAGGCGACAAGAGGCAGCGCCGGGCGAATCGATGCAAACGTGCTGGAAGCGTCAACCGTCGAACTGGCGCAAGAATTCACACATCTTATTACAGCCCAACGGGCATACTCGGCCAACTCCAAAATCATCACCACGGCCGATGAAATGCTTGATGAACTGATCCGTATCAAGCGCTAATTCGCTATATCTGACGGCTGCTTAGCAGCCGTCAGACGGCTTTTTACCCGGTCCGGCTCCACTTTCTAAATTTCCAGTTAAACCATTGTTAATTAATGACTTTATTGCATTTTTAACTGTGCCCTTTAGCGCTTCTTTAATGGGGCGGTGATATTGTTAGTTTCAATAAAATGGCCGACACGCAATGAGCCGATTTCGACAGGAAGCCAGTCACGGCATGAGCCACGGGTAACAAAATGCTGAACCAAATTCAGACCATTTCTTCGCTAAGTGTGGCGGGACCACACGGAACACCAATCTCGATCGATGATCTGCCTCCGCCAAATACCAAGCGCTGGGTCATCCGTCGCAAGGCCGAAGTCGTAGCGGCTGTTCGCGGTGGATTGTTGAGCCTTCATGACGCGTGCGAAAGGTACACCTTGACGATTGAGGAATTCCTTGCCTGGCAAAGCGCCCTGGAGCGTCATGGGCTGGCAGGACTGCGGACAACGCGGATACAGGATTATCGTGAAAATCCGGAATAACGTCTGGCAGCACAGGCTTTTTTCATAAACCGGGGGCCGCAGCACTCCCGGTTTTTTTTAATTTTTTTATAGCTAAGAAACAGTTGGAGCCGTCATTAACGAGATATTCACGTAGCACTGGGTAAATATTGCCGACAAGCCAAGAAGACACTTGCTTGACCAGATTACTGTGTGACGGATACCTGGATTTGAACGGATTTGCAGAATTTCTACGAAAGTTGGGCGCCGGCCGCCTGATCGCCATGGGGGTTGTCACGGCTGGCCTTATTGCGTTCTTCGCATACATGACGATGCAATTCACATCAAAGCCCATGTCATTGCTTTATGCCGATCTTGATATGACTGATTCCGCAGAAATTTTAAGCAAACTGGAATCAATGAATGTTCCCTATCAATTGCAGGGTGACGGCAGCACGATTTTAGTTCCCCAGGACCAGGCGCGGCGTTTACGGATGACGCTTGCAGAACAGGGGATCCCCGCAGGCGGGACCGTAGGGTATGAGATATTCGATAAGTCGGATATGCTAGGTCAAACCAGTTTTGCCCAGAACGTGAATCAGTTACGGGCGATGGAAGGTGAATTGGCCCGTACTATCCGGTCAATTTCCACAATTTCCAATGCGCGCGTACACCTGGTTATCCCAAAACGTGAATTATTCGCTTCGGGAAAAAAGCAGGAACCGACCGCATCGATAGTGATCAAAACGCGGACGCAACTCACAAACGCGCAGGTCAATGCAATTCTGCATCTTGCCGCATCCGCCGTTCCAGGACTAAGTCCGTCGCGGGTTGCCGTTATAGATGACAAGGGAAAACTGCTTGCGCGTGGTGTTGAAGATGATTTCGACAAAGGAAATGTTGCAAATATTCAGGACAAAAATACAGAATATGAAACCGTTATATCGGAGCGCATACAAACCCTGGTAGGCAGCGTTGTCGGTTTGGAAAATGTCCGCGTACAAGTAACGGCGCAGGTCAATCTTGACCGTATTACAGAAAATGCCGAAATTTTCGATCCCAATGGCCGCGTAATCCGGTCAAGCAGTACGGTCGAGGAAGGTTCGGAAAATGTAAACCCCAAATCTGAAGGTGTATCTGTCGCCAGTGAATTACCCGGCGCCACTACTACCGGTCCCGTAAAAGGCGATGATAAGCTTCACGATAATCGCACTGAAGAAACATCCAATTTCGAAATATCAAGAACTACCCGTGTAAAAACAAAAGAAGCAGGCGCAGTCGAACGGGTATCTGTCGCGGTCCTGGTCAACGGCACGATGGCGACTCAGCCCGATGGCGCGCGCACGTACACCGCGCGCAGTGAAGATGAATTAAAGCAGATAGAATCATTGGTGCGGACAGCGATCGGTTATGATGAAAAGCGCGGTGATCAGGTGCGTATTGCCAATCTGCGCTTTTCAGAAATGGCGCTGGAAGCAGAAGAAGTCGGCGAAGCACCACTCCTGGGCATTGAAAGCGGGGAATGGATGCGTTTTGCAGAAACCGCAATTATTGGACTTGTGGCGTTATTGACTGCGCTCTTTGTATTCCGTCCATTAATAACACGCCTGCTGGAGATTGGACCCCATATGGGCGGTCAAATGCAGCCTGCACTCGCGGGAGCCGGTGCAGTACCGCAAATAACTGGACCGTCTGGAATCCAATCCGCAAGTGCGGGTCAACAAGGCGCATTAGAGGGGCCGGAAGCGATGCTCCAAATTCTTCATAACAAGGAGCAGCAACTCGATTCCATGATCGATATAGCCAAGATCGACGGGCAGGTAAAAGCTTCATCCGTAAAAAAAGTAGGTGAAGTAGTAGGCAAGCATCCGGATGAGGCAATAGCCATATTGCGGTCCTGGCTGCATGACAAAGAATAACAGGAGAGGTAGCGAAAAAAATGGCAGTTTCACCATTGCGTAATATAGAGGGCCCGGAAAAGGCCGCCATCGTCATGCTTGCACTAGGCGAAGAACATGCCGCTGAATTATGGCGCATGCTGGATGACGAGGAAATACGCGAACTTTCACAAATCATGTCGCATCTGGGTCAGGTTCAGTCCGACACCGTGGAAAAACTTTTCCATGAGTTTGTTTCTCGTCTCTCGACAACTGGTTCTGTGGTCGGCTCCTACGAAGGAACTGAACGGCTATTGAGAAACCTGCTTGATGAAGAGCGTGTAGCCACAATCATGGATGAAATTCGCGGCCCTGCCGGCCGGACGATGTGGGACAAGCTTGGAAATGTGAATGAATCTGTTCTGGCCAGCTTTCTTAAAAACGAATATCCCCAAACAGTTGCCGTAGTTATGACCAAGGTCAAACCTGATCACGCGGCCCGGGTCTTGGCAGCCCTTCCAGAAGATTTCGCGCAAGAAGTCATTATGCGCATGTTACGCATGGAATCGGTTCAAAAAGACATTCTTGACAAGGTTGAAAGCACGTTACGCACTGAATTCATGAACAATCTTGCCCGGACAAACCGCCGCGACGCACACGAAATGATAGCGGAAATTTTCAATAATTTTGACCGCCAAACAGAGAACAGGTTTCTTACATCACTTGAAGAAAGAAACAGGGAATCCGCCGAACGCATCCGTGCATTGATGTTTACCTTTGAGGATTTAGGGAAACTTGATCCTGGAAGCGTGCAGACATTGTTGCGTAATTTCGATAAGTCGAAACTGGCGCTTGCGCTTAAAGGCGCGTCTGATGGTCTTCGAGACCTGTTCTTTTCTAATATGTCAGAACGGGCAGGAAAGATTTTACGCGAAGATATGGAGGCAATGGGGCCTGTACGCCTGAGCGAAGTTGATGAAGCTCAAATGATGATGGTTGTTTTGGCCAAAGACATGGCGGCCAAAGGCGAAATTATGATTGCTGACGCTAATGGCGACGACGAGTTGGTGTACTGATCAGTCATGACACAAAGTGCCAAATTCACATTTCAAAATCTGGCGTCGAATGACGGCAGACAATTTGACGCTAATTTAACACATCCCAAAAAACGTTCTTACACTGACGCCCAGATAAAGGAAATTCAGGAATCCGCGTTTGCAGAAGGCGTAATGGCAGGAAAAGATTCGGCGTTATTGAGTATTGAGAAGCAGGCAGAAGAAAGTCTTGAGAAAATATTTTCGCAGTATTCCAAGCTGATATCCAGCATCACTGATCAGATAGACTTGCTGCACGTGCAATCGGCTGAATTGGCTCTGCTGATCGCGAAGAAATTGGCGTCGGCGCTGATCAACGAAAAACCAACCGCTGAAATTGAAAAACTTTTTTTGTCATGCGTTTCCCATCTAAATGCTGAACCCCGCATCGTCATACGGGTGGATGAAGAATTAATTGATATATTGAAAGAGAAAATTGAGCGAATGGCGCTAAAATCCGGATATCCAGGACGTGTCGTGATTATTGGCGAAACAGGTGTCAATCCTGCTGAATGCCAAATTGAATGGGCCGACGGGGGCGTTACGTATCGCTCATCTGAACAGCTTGCAGACATAGATCAAATGATTGCCGAGTATGTGGACAGATCTTATTCAAAAAACAGCTCTAACGGCATGCATTCATTTAATCCAGATTTCAATGAGACTGATGTCAACCAACTTGTTACGGGCAGCACAAAATGAGTGATGAAAAAAGCATCGACTGGCAGAATTTGGAAGACGAGGCGGAGGGCGATGCAGCAGCCAACCCATCCACAATCAGCAGCGATAACGGCAGAACAGGAGACGAAGCGCGTCCTCGTTCAGCCAATGAACTGGACGCAGTGTTCGATATTCCTGTCAATGTATCAGCAGTGCTCGGCAAAGCATATTTGGAGGTCAGCCAACTAATGAAATTAGGGCCTGGAACCATTGTCGAACTGGACCGGAAGGTCGGCGAAGCAATCGATATTTTTGTCAACAACCGCCTTGTAGCCCGCGGTGAAGTTGTTGTGATAGAGGACAGGCTGGGTGTGACCATGACTGAAATCATCAAAGGCGACAGAGCTTAGGCTCGCCGTTTGGAGTATTTCAAAATGGATCTTGCAACTATTCTTGGACTTGGCGGCGGCATCATTCTCGTAATGATCGCTATTCTGCTTGGCGGATCCGCTGCTGCATTTTTCGATGTTCCTTCTGTGCTCATTGTATTTGGCGGCACTGTTTCAGTTACTATGATTTCTTTTTCAATTCCGGAAATACTGAATACACAGCGTCTGATTTTACAAGCAATATTCACAGCGCGCGATGATGTGCAAAGTATTGCGCGTGAAGTTATAGCAATTTCCGAACGCGCCCGCCGGCAGGGTGAAAAAGATATCGAACGCCTGATGAAATCCATTGGTGACAAGCCAATGCTGGCCCGTGGATTTGCGATGATGCTTGATGGAATTCCACCTGCAGATGTTGAGCGTATGCTGCGCCAGGAAGTTTCCGCCATGGTCAACCGCCATAACCGTAGCGCCGGCGTGCTGCGGCGTGCTGCTGAGGTGGCGCCCGCAATGGGATTAATAGGAACCCTTGTAGGTCTTGTCCAGCTTCTGGGTAATTTGCAGCAACCTGAAAGCATTGGCCCCGCAATGGCGCTGGCTCTGCTGACAACGTTATACGGTACCGTCCTATCCAATATGGTGCTGGCGCCGCTTGCATCCAAACTAGAACGAAATTCTGCGAATGAAGCCATGGTGCTGAATGTGTACGCACTTGGCGCTGCATCTATTAGCCGCCAGGAAAGCCCCCGGCGGCTTGAAATGCTTATCAACTCTATCCTGCCCCCCTCAAAACGAGTTCGCTATTTCGAATAATAGCCGCCTTAAGGAGTAATACTGATGCGTGTACTGATTATAGGAAATTTGAACGGCGAGCTTGGGGCGGCCTCTAAAATTGCCATCGATAAAGGAGCCAAAGTATCCATTGCCAGCAATATTGAGGATGCACTTGTCTCCCTGCGTAACGGACGCGGCGCAGACCTCTTAATGGTCGATGTCAATCTCGATATAGCACGCCTGATCAAACAACTGGACGCCGAACATATTCATGTGCCCGTTGCCGCATGCGGTATTAATGCTGATGGCGAGCAAGCAGCAAATGCCATCCGTGCTGGCGCCAAGGAATATATACCCCTACCGCCAGATGCAATCCTGATCGCGGCGATCCTGGAGGCCGTTTCTGACGAAACGCACAAAGTGATATATTCCGATGCGGCCATGGCGGCGGTATTGCGCATGGCGGATCAAATCGCACCGAGTGAAGCCAGCATCCTGATTACGGGTGAATCCGGGACAGGTAAGGAAGTCATGGCCCGTTATGTCCATCGCAAATCAAAGCGGACGGACATGCCTTTTATTTCCGTTAACTGTGCTGCGATTCCTGAAAACCTTCTGGAGTCAGAATTATTCGGGCATGAAAAGGGAGCTTTTACAGGCGCAATTGCACGCCGTATCGGTAAATTTGAGGAAGCTGAAGGCGGCACGATACTGCTAGATGAAATAAGCGAAATGGACGTTCGTCTTCAGGCGAAATTGCTTCGAGCGCTACAGGAACGTGAAGTTGATCGCGTTGGCGGCGGTAAACCCATTAAGGTGAATATTCGGGTTATTGCCACTTCAAACGTAGATTTGCTGCAGGCTGTGCGTAACGGAACCTTCCGTGAAGATCTGCTGTATCGCCTGAATGTTGTTAATCTGTCTATTCCACCGCTGCGCGCACGGCCGGGTGACATCATCGCCCTTGCTAAATATTTTGTTGAAAAATATGCAAAGGCGAATGGCTTGCCATTGAAGCCCATTTCTGAAGCAAGCCGCCGTCTGTTACAATCTCATCCCTGGAAGGGAAATGTCCGCGAACTGGAAAACACCATACATCGCGCATTATTACTGTCACAGGCGAGTGAAATAGAACCTGATGCGATTGTTCTGCCAGATGGCTCTTCTCAACAATATCCATCACATTCCGCAAGCGCCACAGGACCAGCGGCGCTTGCGGCATCAGCAGCAGAAGACACTGTGCGTGGTATGGTTGGACGCACCGTGGCGGATGTGGAACAGGATTTAATCCTGAATACACTGAATCATTGCTTGGGAAACCGCACACATGCCGCAAACATTCTTGGCATTTCCATTAGAACATTACGCAATAAGCTGAATGCTTACCGTGAAACGGGCATTCCCATTCCTGCCCCAACTGGTGATGTGATGGACCGTATTTCCGCATGAATCGGGAACACAAATTCAGATTATCTTTCACGGTAAAAATTTGATATGAGCGATAGTTCCGCAACACCAGTTCCCGGCCTTTCTATAGGCGGGCTGATGACCAGCATCCGTGTCGCAACCATGCGTGGCGACATTGGCATTGCCCTGGGCATTATTGGCATATTGGTAGTTTTGATCATACCACTTCCCGCCTGGCTCCTGGACTTTGCGCTTGCACTTTCGATTACCTTCTCTGTGCTTATCTTGATGACTTCACTTTTCATCGAGAAACCATTGGATTTCAGCGCTTTTCCTATTGTATTGCTGATCGCGACCATGCTGCGCCTATCGCTTAATCTCGCATCCACCAGGCTTATTCTGGCTGACGGTCACACTGGAAGTGAAGCCGCAGGCCAGGTCATTCATGCCTTCGGCAATCTGGTGATGGAAGGAAATTTCGTCATTGGCATTATCGTGTTTGCCATATTGATGATAGTGAACTTTGTTGTAATCACAAAAGGCTCCGGCCGCATCGCCGAAGTCGCTGCACGCTTTAGCCTGGATGCAATGCCTGGCAAACAGATGGCAATCGACGCCGACCTCAGTGCGGGATTGATCGATGAGAGCGCGGCAAAATTCCGGCGCAAACAGCTTGAAGACGAATCCTCATTTTTTGGCGCAATGGATGGCGCGGCAAAATTTGTTCGCGGCGACGCCGTGGCAGGACTGATGATTACCTTCATCAATATTATCGGCGGCATCATTATTGGCGTTGCTCAGAAAGGCCTTACTCTGGCAGAGGCCGGCAGCTCTTATACGATTTTGACGGTTGGCGATGGTCTCGTAACTCAAATTCCGGCACTGATTGTTTCGACTGCAGCAGGTTTGCTGGTTTCCAAGGCTGGCGTAAGTGGTGCCGCAGACAAGGTATTGGTCGCACAGCTTTCCGGATATCCGCAGGCGCTTGGCCTTTCCTCATTTCTGCTGGGACTTATGGGATTGCTGCCTGGTATGCCACTGATGCCATTCCTTGTATTGTCGGCTGGTTCTGGCTGGCTAGCCTGGTATGTCTCAAAAAGCAAACGCACAGAACTGCAAAATATTACTGATGAACAGGTCAAGGCGGCGCAAATTCCTATTACTGAAGAGCCCATTCAAACTGCCCTGGCTATTGACGATTTACGGCTTGAATTGGGCTATGGCCTGCTGCCTCTTATCAATGATCAAAGTAATCATCCGCTGACGGATCAGATCAGGGCTCTGCGCAGACAGATTGCCTCTGATATGGGGTTTGTCATGCCTTCGGTGCGTATCCTGGATAATATTCAGCTTCCCGCCAATGGCTATGTTATCCGGGTAAAGGAGGTTGAAGCCGGCAGTGGCGAACTGAAAATTGGCCATTTGCTTGTAATGGACCCGAGAGGCGTACCGATAGATCTGCCCGGCGTTGAAACAAAAGAACCTACTTTCGGCATGCCCGCGATGTGGATTGACGAAGCGCTGCGCGAAGAAGCCTCATTCCGCGGTTATACAGTAGTTGATCCACCTACGGTTATTACGACCCATCTGACCGAAACCGTGCAGCAAAATATGCGTGAATTACTGTCGTATGGCGAGACGCGGAAATTGCTGGACGATCTGCCTGCAGCACATCAAAAATTGCTGGATGATATATCGCCGTCACAAATAACCCTGTCTGGAATTCAGCGTGTATTGCAACTGCTGCTCGCTGAACGCGTTTCAATCCGCGATCTGCCAACCATTCTTGAGGGCATTTCAGAAGCTGTTGGGTTCAGTCAGAATATCGGCGCCATAACAGAACATGTGCGCGCCCGGCTGGCGCGCCAGATCTGCCACCAGAATATTGGTCCCAATGGATATGTGCTGTTGATCAGCATGTCTCCCGAATGGGAACAAATCTTTGCTGAATCAATTATCGGCCAGGGCGATGACCGGCAGTTGGCTATGCAGCCAAGCCGGTTGCAGGAGTTTATTGGTGCGGTACGTCTGAAGTTCGATCAAGCCGCCGAAGCTGGACAAGTCCCTGCCCTTCTATGCAGCCCATTTATACGTCCTTTTGTGCGTTCGATTGTTGAACGATTCCGCGCACAGACAGCCGTAGTGTCACAAAATGAAATCCATCCGCAGGCAAAAATCCGCACCATCGGACAAATTTAGGGAGAGCGAAGAAGGTGCGTTTCCGAACCATCACCGCCACAACAATGGAAGCCGCAATGGCCGAATTGCGCGCAACTTTAGGGCCGAACGCCATTATTCTGAGCAGCGAGTGCGCCAGTAATGGCAAGGTCTCCATACGCGCAGCAGCAGATCACGGTCCGGCCAATGATCAGATAAACCGGCCATCACTGGAGACACTTGCGGGAGTAACTGATGAGATCAATGAGGACACTTTTAGCATCATTGAAAATTCACTGGCTTTTCACCGGGCGCCGCAAGCAATTAATTCCATGCTGTTGCAGACCATGGAAGCCATGACCGCCGATGATCCAGTTCAGGTGCTGGCCGCGGCAATTGATACACGTTACGGATTTGCGCCCATACCATTACAGCCTGTGCGGCCAATTTTATTAATCGGTCCTGCCGGCGCTGGTAAAACCATTACCGCTGCAAAACTGGCTGCGCGCTCGGTACTTGCAGGCCATGAGACAATATTGATCACAACAGACCTGGTTCGTACTGGCGGTGCTGAACAGCTTGCGGCTTATGCCAAATCCATGAATGTGCCGATGTTCCGCGCAGCCGACGCTGGAGATCTGGCTGCTTTATTGAGCACACAGCAGGGCGCCACAACCTATATTATCGATACAACTGGAACATCACCGTATAATTTGACCGAGCTAAAAGTTCTCAGAAAATTTGTAATGGCTGTGGATTGCGATCCGGTACTGGTGCTGCCTGCCGGTGGCGATGCTGTTGAAGCGTGTGAGATCGTCAACATATTTTCGGGCCTTGGCGCACGCGGAATGATTGTCACAAAGCTGGATGTAACAAGGCGGCTGGGCAGCATCCTGGGTGCGCTGGAGGCGGCGGCAATGATCCTGCATCATGTCAGTATTACGCCATTTGTCGCGAACGGTCTGGCGCCGATAACACCGGCTGGGCTTGCACGCCTGTTGCTGGAAGACCCCGCGGAACATGAATCATTTATGGAGCTGGAGCAAGCCGCACAATGACTGAGGAACCTGTATTGACCTCACCTGCAAGAATATTATCCGCAAACGGAGATATAAATTCTGGCCGGCGCATATTGGCGAGACAGGGAAACCTGATTGCTGTCGCATCCGGTAAAGGCGGGGTTGGGAAAACCTGGTTTTCCATTACTTTATCGCAGGCCTTGGCCGGTTATGGAAATCGCGTATTGCTGGTAGATGGCGATCTGGGGTTGGCCAATGTGGATGTGCAGCTTGCAATGTCACCCGTGCATGATCTGGCCAGTGTCGTGGCCGGTAAAATTGGCCTTGCCGGCGCCATAGCGGCATATTCCGGCGGTGCTTCACCCGCCAATAGCGGTAATATATCAGCACGGCGTGCGCCCATGGGCTTTGATGTTCTTGCTGGAAGGTCTGGCTCCGGCGCGCTGGATACCTTAAGCCGCAAACAGATCGAAAATTTGTGCAGCGATTTGATCCGGGCAGCCTTACAGTATGATCATTTGATCGTTGATCTGGCTGCCGGAATGAACAGTCATATGATGCCTTTATTTGCCCGTATCGGCAAAGCATTGATCGTCGTCACTGATGATCCCACTTCAATCACAGACGCCTATGCAATGATTAAATTCCTTGCTACGACTCACCCTGAAATGGATATCCGGATCGTTGTGAATATGGCGGATAGCAGGACGCAGGCCGAAAAAACATTTGGTGCGGTTCATCGCGCCTGTGAGCATTTTTTACAATTCACGCCAAAAATGGCGGGCTATATTGTTCGTGATAAACACGTTACCCAGGCGATACGCGCTCAGGCGCCTCTGCTTGCCCGTTATCCGCAAAGTGAATCTGCAATGCAGGTTCAGGAAATTGCGGCATCAATACAGACAAGTGGACCGCGTGGTTTAATATGATGCGAGCACATACCATGCCGGCCAGTATAGAAATTGCCCAGAGAATCGCGGTCCCCACGAGATATAATCCGCGAACTAACCGGGATTATATAATTTTGCTGCGAAAGGTGTGTCCTTTTTCATTTCACGCGGACGGCGTTTATAATGATCTTACTATCCAAATTCGCTATGTGCCGGATCGTCTGATTTGCGATACAAAGCAGATTGAAGTTTATTTTAATTTGCTGGCGTCGCAGCCCATTACAGGGCTTGAAGAGTTAGCGAATGCAATTGCAGATGATTTTGGGAACGAGCTTATCCCCCGCTGGATTAGCGTAGATCTTTCAATATCAGTTCTCGGTATTCTTCATAGTACGCATGTCGAAGATAAACAGCCGTTATGGGACAATTCCGCCCTGCTACAACGTCTGGCATAATTATTTCTGCGCAACCTTCCTCTGATGGCTTTCAATAGCTTGATCATCGCTTGATATCTGTTCTAACCGGTTCCGGGCTTTCGATTTTCGTGCTTCCTGATTTGCAGCGGCAATTTCATGCCGCTTTAACGATTTAAATGCTTCACCAACTGCTTCCAGAGCTTCTACAATCTGTTCATCCATAGACTGAATGGAACGCTGAATATTATCCCGCTGCATGATTGCGGCCTGGGCAAATGCACCATAAGAAAAACCAACATCCTCATGGCTGCCCGCCGGGGAATTGACAAACTGCTGCTCACGGACAATTGTATCTTCCATAGCCTGCTTTTTACGCTCGAATTCATCGCGCAAGTCATATAGCTCCGCCAGGCGCTTGCGTTTTTCATCGACTTGCCACCTGTGCAGCCGGACAAGATTATTACGCGTCTTCATTTACAGACCCCTATTGACTGAGTATTTCTGCCAAATGTGCAAATTCCGCATCAAACGCAGTAAGCTCATCCGGTTTCTGTTCTAAAAACCTGTCAAGCAATGGAAACCGTTTCACAGCCTCATCGACTTCTGCATCCGCACCCGCGCGATAGGCGCCAAGGCGAACCATCTCTGCCATGTCCTCATAAACCGCCAGCAGTTTTCGTGCGCGGCTTATCAAGGCAGACTCTTCTGGCTGATTACATTTCGGCATGGTGCGCGATACAGATCGCAGGACATTTACAGCGGGATAGCGGCCACGTTCGGCAATTCCGCGCTCCAGCACAATATGTCCGTCAAGAATTGCGCGCACTGCATCCGCAACAGGCTCGTTATGGTCATCCCCTTCAACAAGCACCGTGAATAATCCCGTGATGCTGCCTTTTGAAATTCCTGGCCCTGCCCTTTCAAGCAGCTTGGGCAGTTCTGAAAACACGGTCGGTGTATAGCCTTTACTGGTCGGCGGTTCCCCGCCTGAAAGGCCGATCTCTCTCTGGGCCATGGCAAAGCGGGTAACGGAATCCATCAGGCACAAGACATCCAGTTCCTGATCGCGAAAATATTCAGCGATGGCCAATGTCATATAAGCGGCCTGACGCCTCATCAAAGCTGGTTCATCGGATGTTGCGACAATGACCACGCTGCGCTTTAGACCTTCTTCTCCAAGATTTTCCTCTATAAATTCACGAACCTCGCGGCCGCGTTCGCCAATCAGCCCAATCACTGAAACATCTGAATCGGTATTTTTGGCAAGCATTGAAAGCAGCACCGATTTGCCAACACCGGAACCGGCGAAAATACCCATGCGCTGACCCCGGCAGCATGTTACGAAACTATTTATTGCCCGAACGCCCAGGTTAAGCTTGCGTCCGACTGCCTGACGGGAATGCGCCGGCGGTGGACTGGCGCGTAATGCGTAACTCCGGGGGCCAATGCCAAGCGGCCCCTTGCCATCAATGGGTTCACCCATCGCATTGATAACCCTGCCAAGCCAATTGGCGGCCGGCCGAATCGAAGGATCATGGGCGGTAATAACCACTTTACAGCCAAGACCTATGCCCTCAAGCGGACCAAACGCCATACATAGCGCGCGCTCCTGGCGAAATCCGACAATTTCGCAGCCTATTTCCAGACTATCCCGGGAATAAATCGTACCGCGGGCCCCCACACTCATAGAATGGATCCCGCTGACCTCAATCAATAAGCCCTGTACGCT
>OBEQ010681945.1_pt1 | contig 15950 bp, 15 predicted proteins | sample 1670901 | NCBI WGS metagenome assembly OBEQ01 (sample SAMEA104232315, study PRJEB22302) | groundwater metagenome | biome: forest; feature: aquifer; material: groundwater | place: USA | collected 2011-08-07 | depth 5.4 m | reverse complement strand
GGATATCCTCGTGGGGAAAATTTCTCCCAAAGGGGAAGTGGAGCTCACTGCGGAAGAACGGCTCCTGCGCGCGATCTTCGGCGAAAAGGCGCGCGACGTGAAAGACACCTCACTCTCCCTTCCGCACGGCAAGCGCGGGCGCGTGGTGGGCATCAAGGTGTTCTCGCGCGAACAGGGCGATAAACTCGAAGCGGGGATCATCAAGCGGATCCAAGTTGAGATCGCGGACCTCCGGAAAGTGCAGGTGGGCGACAAGCTTGCCGGCCGCCACGGCAACAAGGGAGTCATCTCCCAGGTGCGCCCAGTGGAAGATATGCCCTACCTTGCGGACGGCACGCCGGTCGACATCATTTTAAATCCCTTGGGCGTCGCCTCGCGCATGAACCTCGGGCAGATCCTCGAAACGCATCTCGGCTGGGCGGCGGAAAAACTCGGCTATCGGGCGGTGACGCCCGGGCTCGACTCCGCACGCGAAGAGGACATCCGCGGCGAGCTCAAGCGGGCAGGATTGCCCGAAGACGGCAAGGTGATGCTCCGGGACGGCCGCACCGGGAAGCAATTCGACCGCACGGTAACGGTGGGACAGATTTACATCATGAAATTGAACCACCTCGTGGAAGACAAGGTGCACATGCGCTCTATCGGCCCCTATTCGCTCATCACCCAGCAGCCTCTGGGAGGCAAAGCGCAGTTCGGCGGCCAGCGTTTCGGGGAAATGGAAGTGTGGGCGCTCGAGGGCTACGGCGCGCGGCACATGCTCCAGGAGATGCTCACGATCAAATCCGATGATGTGCTGGGGCGGTCATCGGCCTATGAGTCCATCATCCGCGGCGAGCCGATCAAGGGGCCGAACATTCCGGCGTCCTTCAACGTGCTCGTGAATGAGCTCAAAGCGCTCGGCCTCAACGTCGAGCTGATGTACGATTCTCCTTCGGACAGGAAAGATGATTTCAGCGCGGTCAAGGTGAGCGTGGCGTCTCCGGAAGAGATACTCCGTTCATCGCACGGCGAGGTCATCAAGCCCGAGACGATCAACTACCGCACCCAGCGGCCGGAAAAAGACGGCCTGTTCTCCGAGCGCATTTTCGGCCCCACAAAAGATTATGAATGCAGCTGCGGCAAGTACCGCCGCGTCCGCTACAAGGGCATCACCTGCGACAAGTGCGGGGTCGAGGTGACGCGCGCGGTTGTGCGCCGCGAGCGCATGGGGCATATCGTCCTTGCTGCGCCCGTGGCGCATATTTGGTTCATGAAGAGCATTCCCGCGCGCTTGAGCCTGCTCCTCGACGTTTCCTCGGCGAAGCTCGAACGTGTCATCTATCATGTGGATTACATTGTGACCGAGGTAAACGATGAGGAACGCAAGCAGGTCTATGCGGAACTCGACCGGGAACTGAAGAGCAAGCTCAAGGTGGTGGGGACGAAGGATAAAAAGGTCAAGCAGGAATTGATGGGCGATGCGACCTCCGTGCGCGCGGTGATCGAGTCCCTCCGTCCGGGGCAGGTGCTCTCCGAGACAGAGTACTTCAGCGTGAGCCGCCGGTTTGGGAATCTCTTCAAGGCGGGGAGCGGCGCAGAAGCGGTGCGAAAAATTCTTGAGAAGATGGACCTTCGGAAAGAGATCCAGAAGATCGACCGCGAGCTTCTCCAGACGAAAGACATGACGGCAGAAGTCAAGCAGCTACGGCGGCAGAAGATGCTCCGCTCGATGCTGAAGTACGGCAGCCGCCCCGAGTGGCTCGTGATGACGGTGCTCCCTGTGCTTCCTCCCGATCTCCGACCGATGGTGGCCTTGGACGGCGGCCGTTATGCGACCTCCGATTTGAACGACCTCTATCGCCGCGTGATCAACCGCAATAATCGCTTAAAGAAGCTCCTCGAGATCAAGGCGCCGGAAGTCATTATCAAAAATGAAAAGCGCATGCTACAGGAAGCGGTGGACGCCCTGATCGACAACTCCGCCCGCTTTGGGACCCAGCAGATGAGCTCCCAGCGGCGGCCGCTCCGTTCGCTCGCCGATATGCTGAAGGGCAAACAGGGCCGCTTCCGCCAGAACCTTTTGGGCAAGCGCGTGGATTATTCCGGCCGCTCGGTCATCGTGGTAGGCCCGAAATTGAAGATCGATGAGTGCGGCCTTCCGAAAAAGATGGCACTGGAGCTCTTCCGGCCCTTCGTGATCAGCCAGATCATCAAGCGCGAGCTCGCGCATAACATCAAGATGGCGAACCGCCTCATCGAGCAGGGCACGGATGAAGTGTGGGCGATCCTTGAAGAGGTTACCCGCGACCACCGCGTGCTCTTGAACCGCGCGCCGACGCTCCACCGCCTTTCGATCCAGGCGTTCAAGCCCATCCTCGTCGAAGGGCTCGCGATCCAGATCCCGCCCTTGGTGTGCACCGCGTTCAACGCCGACTTCGACGGTGACCAGATGGCGGTCCACGTGCCGCTCTCCGCGGAGGCGCAGCGCGAAGCGAGAGACATCATGGCGGCAGGCCACAATCTCCTGAAGCCCGCGACCGGCGACCTCATCACCCAGCCGACGCAGGACTTTGTGCTGGGCATTTATTACCTTACGAATTTGAACCCGAATGCGAAGGGTGCCGGGAAGGCATTTGCGACGTTTGACGAAGCGGCAATGGCGTACGCGATGGACGTGGTCGAAATGCAGGCGCCGGTGCGGATCGGCGCGCGCGAGACCACGTTGGGGCGGATGATGTTCAACCAGAACATCGGCCTCGAATTCGATTATATAAATGAAACTCTCAACAAAAAGAAACTCTCCAAGTTCATTGAAACGCTCATTGAGCGGCACGGCTTGGGGGAGGTGCGGGAGGTGATTGATCGGTTGAAGCTCCTCGGCTTCGACATGGCGACGAAGTCCGGGATTACCTGGTCGTTGTCTGACCTGGTGACACCAAAAGAGAAACCCGCGCTCGTGCGCGCGGCTGAAGAAGAGATCACAACGATCCGCGCGCAATTCGACGAAGGCCTTCTCACGGAGGCGGAGCGGAGCGTGCGCATCATCGAAGTATGGGACCGCGTGAAGGCGGACATCTCAAAGCTCGTGACCGCCGTCCTCCCGAAAGACAACTCCATTTATCAGATTATTGACTCGGGCTCCCGCGGCTCGTGGGCGCAGCCGATCCAGATGATGGGCATGAAAGGCCTCGTCGCGAACGCGCAAAACGTGACGATCGAGCTCCCGATCAAATCTTCCTTCAAGGAGGGGCTTTCCGTGCTCGAGTATTTCATTTCCACGCACGGCGCGCGCAAGGGTACTACGGACACGGCGCTCAAAACCGCGCAAGCGGGCTACCTCACGCGGCGCTTGGTGGACGTGGGTCAGGATCTCACGATCAAAGAGGATGATTGCCGTGCGAAGGAAGGCATCGTGGTATATCGCGCCGATGCAAAAGAAATCGGGCAGTCATTCGGCGCGCGCCTCTTCTCGCGGACGGCGCTCGAGGACATCAAGTCCGGCAGAAAGGTGCTCGTCAAAGCGGGCGAAGTTGTCGATAAGGGAGCCGTGGAGCTCATCGAGCGCTCGGACGTTGCCTCTGTCGTGATGCGCTCTCCCATCACCTGCCGCACGCTCTACGGCCTTTGCAAGGCGTGCTACGGGCTTGATCTGGGGAACAACGCTCCCGCAGAAATGGGATCGGCGGTCGGCGTGGTTGCGGCGCAATCGATCGGCGAGCCGGGGACGCAGCTCACCATGCGGACGTTCCACATCGGGGGCGTCGCGGGGCTTGACATCACCCACGGCCTTCCGCGCGTGGAAGAGCTCTTTGAGGTGCGCCCTCCGAAAGGCAAAGCGATCCTTGCGCCTGCGGCGGGGGTGATCCAGAAGATAGAAGAGCGCGGCATGTTCAAGGTGATCACGATCCGGCACGAAGGCGCCGTTGCTTCCCGCGGCAAGAAGAAAAGCGCCCAGGCAAAAGCGGAAGAGTACAGCGTGCCGCGTTCCGCGATGCTCTTTGTAAAATCGGGAGACCGCGTCGCCGCCGGCGATCAACTCTCCGAAGGCCACATTGACCTTAATGAACTCCTTGAATTCAAAGGCGATCTTGAAGTGGCGCGCCATTTGATCAATGAGGTCCAGAGAATTTATGCGGCGGAAGGCGCGGCGATCAACGACAAGCATATTGAGATCATCGTGAAACAGATGTTCTCGCGGATGAAGATCAAAGACGCGGGCGACGCGCCGGATTTCGGCGTCGGCGAAATGATAGAGAAGTCAAAGTTCCTCGAGGTCAACAAAGAACTGAAAAAGCAGGGCAAGACGCCCGCGAAAGCAGACCAGCTTTTGCAGGGAATCACGCGCGTGGCGCTCTCGACTGAGAGCTTCCTCTCCGCGGCGTCCTTCCAGGATACGGCGCGCGTCCTCGTGAAAGCCGCGATAGAAAATCGTGTTGATGTGCTCCGCGGTCTCAAGGAGAACGTAATCATCGGGCGGCTCATTCCCGCGGGGAACCAGAGCGCGCCGGCGCACGCTCCTCTCGCAGTTCCTGCCGACACCGAGACGGTTCGAGCTTCGGCAGGAGAACGCCCTTCGGCGCTCTCCTCCGCAGAGGCGGGGGAATAGTTGAACTTCTGGAACCCCCGTGGTAGGATGACCGCCAACTGTATCAATCACGAATTAACGCGAATGCTCACTCGCGAATATTCGCGAAAACAGTTTTTATTAGCGTAGATTCGTGACCAAAACTATGGACGAAACCCACAACGACATCAAAGAATACGAGCTTGCCTTTCTCGCGCGCACGGAAGCCGAAGTGCACAAAGGGCTTGATGTTGCTCGCCGGAGCGGCGCGGAGATCTTTTTTGAGAGCCCCGCGGAGCGCATCACGCTTACGCACCCCGTGGACCGTGAAACATCCGCGTTTTTCGGCTATGTGCATCTCCGCGCCGCGCCCGCGTCAGTTCCTTCCCTCACGAACAGCCTTCATACGAATCATCTCTTTCTCCGGTTTCTCGTCGTGACCCCGCCGTTTATGAAACCGAAACCGCGGCCGTCCTTCCGCCCGAGAACAAGAGAAGGCATCGTGTCCGCCCCGCAGGGGGAGCGAGTGTCGCCGACCTCTTTGCCGCTGTCGAATGAAGCCCTCGAAAAAAAGATCGAAGAGATACTGAAGGAATAGATAGTAGAAAGTAGGGAGTAGGTAGTAGAAAAAAATGACAATGTATATTATAACTACTCACACATTACCTACTCGCTACTACCTACCGCCTACTCACTAAAAACCATATGAATCTCAACAAAGTATTCATCATCGGGCGGATCACCGCCGATATTCAGCTCCGGACCACTCCTTCGGGGCAATCCGTGACGACATTTTCCGTGGCGACCAACCGCTCGTGGACGGGAAAAACCGGCAACCGCGAGGAGGAAGTGGAATTTCACACCGTAGTCGCCTGGGGCAGGACTGCCGAGATTGCAAGCCAGTTCCTCACGAAAGGTTCGCTCGTCATGATCGAGGGGCGCCTCCGCACTCGCAGTTGGCAGGACAAGCAGGGGCAGACCCGCCGCGTCACGGAGATCATCTCTGAGCGGTTGCAGTTGGGTCCGCGCTCGGCTTCGACCGCTTCGGCGAAGGAGGCGCCGCAAGGCGTAGCAGGAATGCCGAAAATGGCGAATCCTGTCTCTTCGCCCAAGGCCAGCGCTCCCGCTGAGGAAGTCCCTCCGCTCGAAGAGCTTCCCGTGATCGACCTCGAAGCCGAGGAGGCCAAGCCGGAAGACCTGCCGTTCTAATGACATCAACGAATAGCGAATCCATTACGAATTTTCGAATAACGAATTTGCAATTCGTAAATTCGTTTAACATTCGTAATTCGTTGATACTCCCATGATCCAGTGTTTCTTTTGTTCACAAAATATGAAGGTGATCGACTACAAAGAAGTGGGGCTCCTTCGCCGCTTCGTGTCGAGCCAGGCGAAAATTATTGACCCGAAGCACACCGGCGTTTGCGCCAAGCACCAGCGCAAACTCGCCGAGGCCATCAAGCGCGCACGGTATATGGCGCTGCTGCCGTATGTGAGGAGATGATGCCAATATGCGAATTTCATGCCAATCTACCAATTGCTAATGGCGAGCACCCATATTCGCAATTCGCACAATTAGCATAGAATTTGTAGATTAGCATCATGGATGAATTGAACAGGGTTGTTTTTCAATTCATGTTCCGGTTCGCCCACCGGAGTTTTGTGACCGACGACCTCGTCGTGTTTCTCGCGGTCTACCTGCCGGTCATCCTTGTTCTTGCCGCTTTTGCCTTCGTATGTTCCCAAAAAGGAATGAGGAAGAAGCTCTTCCTCACGGGCGAGCTTCTGATCGCGGTGATCGTAAGCCGCGGGGTCGTGACCGAAGCAATCCGTTTTTTCTTTCCCCATCCGCGCCCTCCTGCCGTACTCGGCGTTGTTTCCCTATTTACTGATACTGCATCCTCTTTCCCCTCGGGGCATGCCGCGGTCTACTTTGCGCTCGCCACGGTGCTCTTCTTTTGGAACAAGAAATGGGGGACGTGGTTCTTTGTGCTCGCGGCGGTAAACGGCATTGCCCGCGTCGTTGCGGGCGTCCACTGGCCGTTCGATATTGTGGGCGGCGCAGTCGTGGGGATTCTTTCGGCGCTTCTCATCCACCGCGCGCTCGCGCGGGAGAAAGCGGCGCTCGAGGGCGGAGCGGTTTCCTAATCCCAGCCGAATTCGGAAAACACAATGTTCTTCCTATAATTCTCTATCGCTATTTTTATGTAAGGAATCGTATTTTTTGGCAGGTGTGCGATGGAAAACCAGCTCAAGTCGTCGCATTTATTCGGTTCATTGTTTTGAGGTTCGCCTTCCCATGATGTTGCTTCAAAAAAGAAGTCGATGCGCTCGTCGTTGCCGCTTGGATTATTGGGAGACATCCTTGCTTCTGATTCAGACCTTTACGCTAAAAAAGTCTGTGCCAAAGAAATCTTTGGCTCGAACCTGCTTCTTGGCGGGAAAACAGTGCGCGTCGCCGAAGGCGACGCTCCAAATTCGTTTGGGAAAATCGGCGGGAATCCTTGGGACGCGCTTCGCGCGTCCCGCATTTTGGCTTCCAAAAAACCGTTCAGTTCGTTTGTGGTGCGCCGGGCAGGATTCGAACCTGCGTAGCCCGAAAGGGCGATAGATTTACAGTCTATTGCGATTGGCCGCTCCGCCACCGGCGCAAAAAGTTCTTTGTCCCGATAATACTCTTCATTGAGTATTATCCGATTCCGGAGTTTTTTCAATCGTTGCCGACTCGGAATTATTGATGTCCTTGAAATCGATTTTCGGGCCTGGGGTGAGCTCGCCGAGCCGCTTGCCGTTGCCGTTCGGAACGATTTTTTTCAGATGCCGGGTTATTACATTGTCGGCTTTCAAAAGAGTCAATTTCAGCTTGCGCAAAAATTTCAATAAGAAAGTATTGAAAGCGGCATCGATTTTTTCCGGGATATCCGAAGCCGCCCACCGATCCAGCATATTCGGTTTGCCCGACGGTTCTTCCTCGATCCGCGGCAGAGAGCGCGCCACGAGATAGAGCATGATCCCGAAAGAAAGCATCAGAATATCCGTGAGGATGAATTGGAGCATAAAATTAGTAGATAAATCTCTAATCTCGAAACCCTAATCTCTAAATAATCTCAAAGCTCAAAATCCAAAAGTAGTAAAACTCGTTTTTGAGATTCAATATTTAAGATTGTTTAGAAATTAGAGATTAGGATTTAGAGATTTTATAAATCATAATTCCATCCTCGAAAACTTGTTGATTTTTATATTTTCTCCAACTTGGGCGATGATTTCTTTCACCACATCTTCCACCGGCTTCGATTCGTTTTTGATATACGGCTGTTTCAAAAGTTCTTCGACATCCGCCGGCGCTAGTGCTGCAATCTGCATAGCGATCTCGTGAGCGAGCTTTCGAAACGGTTCGGAACGAACTACGAAATCCGTTTCGGCGCGGACGTCCACCAAAACTCCGATCCGCTCATTGTGGATATAGGATTCTATCAAACCGGCGCCGGCTTCTCTGCCGGTCCTCTTTTCCACTTTCACGAGTCCCCGTTCGTGAATTATTTGTACGGCTCTGTCAAAATCACCGTTGCTTTCGGCGAGCGCTTCCTTGCATTCCATTACCCCGGCCCCGGTTGCTTCTCTCAACTTTTTGATATCCTCAAGATTTTTCATCGCCATTACGATGCCATTACGATTCGACAGCGGCTTCCTGGACAATCGCGGCCGGCCGTTCAGCCACTTTGGCCTCTTTCAGCGCTTCGGCTATTTCTCTCAAAAACCAATTGATGCTCTTCCTGGCTTTGGTATTGCCAACTACCGGATAATCGATAAGTTCCGGATCGCTATCGGTATTGGCATACGCAACGATGGGGATGTTCAGGTGTTTTGCTTCGCGCACCGCCGTCAGGTGCATCGGCGGATCAATGATCAAAAGCGCATCCGGCAGAGCGGTATAATTTTCCAAACCGCCGAACAGCTCTTCAAGGCGGCGCAGTTCTCGCTCAAAGCCGAGCCGTTCTTTTTTGGTGTATTTTTCGAGGACGCCGCTTTTCAATTCGGTTTTCAACTTCTTGTAATACTCGACTCTTTTCGAAAGAACTTTGAAATTAGTGAGAAGGCCGCCGAGCCAGCGTACGGTCACAAAGGGCAGATTGAGTTCCTTGGCCCGACTGACGATTTCCTCGACCGCCTGCGGCTGGGTGCCGACCAAAAAAACGGTTTTATTATTCTCGGCGTTCTCTTTCAAGAACACAATGGCCTTCTCCAATCCTTCGAGAGTTTTGTTGAGATCAATGATCTCCATGTCATTCCTGGTCGTAAGAATGAATGGTTTCATCCGCGGCTGGGTCTTGGTCTTTTTCCGGCCGTAGAAAACCCCGGCTTCAATCAGCTCTTTGAACCGTTCTTCCGGATACAAATCCGCCGGCACGTCGTCGATTATTTTATTGTCTGTTGGTTCGGACATATGGAGTAGATTGTAGAGGAAAGATAAAAAAATGTAAAGTTTTTAGGGATGAGAAAAAATTCACGGTTTTCGCAGCTGTCCAACCTCGAAAGCTTATTTTTCGGCTCAAAACTCTATCCCGTATTTCGCGAGCTCGCCGTCGTTGAACGGGTGTTTTATTTCTTTCATCTCGGTGGCCAGGTCCGCGGCTGCGATAAATTCGGGCGGCGCATTGCGGCCGCTTAATATCAATAATCGCTCTTTCGGGTAGTCTTGTATCGCCTCAATCACCTGCTCCGGCTTGAGCAGCCCCAGCGAAACAGCGACATTGATTTCATCCAAGACGATCAAATACCATTTACGGCTGACTGCTTCCTCCTTGAAATATTCCAGCGCTTTCTCTGCTGCTTTTTGATGGTCTGTACGGGGCAGCTGATCGCCGAGAATGCCGACAAAACCGAGACCCATCTTTTTAATTTCGAATTTCGAATTTCGAATTTCGAATTTTCTGGCGAAGGTATCTTCGCCAGACTCCCACGGCCCCTTGATGAACTGAATCATCAAAGCGCTTTTGCCGCGCCCCACAACGCGCACCATCTGACCGAGCGACGCCGTTGTCTTGCCCTTGCCGTTACCGGTGAATAATAAGATCATGAATGCAAATAGAGAGCCCGATTGATCGAATGTTCATTGAGCGTTTTTGAAAAAATCGTCTTGCCTGTTTTCGGATCGCTCAAATAAAACCAGTAGGGCGAGGGCAGCGGATTGAGCACGGCGCTGATGGCGGAATACTCGGGACTGCCGATCGGACCGGGCGGCAGCCCGGAGTGGAGATACGTATTATACGGCGATTCGATTTTCAAATCAGCCGCTCTCAAAGGATAGCAACTTGATTCTCCCTTGATCTCCCTTTTGAGATAACAAATCGTGGCATCCACCCCGAGCGACATTCCGTCCGCGAGACGCTTTTTCAATATTCCGGCCACCAAGCGCGCTTCTTTCGGATCAGAAACTTCTTTTTGAACCAAGGAAGCCAGGATTAAATTGCTGTCGAAGTTTTTCGGGTCTTGACCGAGGATCGGCCCGGCTTTGATTTCAAAATTTTTCAGAAACTTGCTTACCACATCATCCAAAGTCGAATGTTCAAAAAATGTATAGGTGTCGGGATAGAGCCGGCCCTCGATCGGGCTGCTGGCGGCAAATGCAATCAGCGTTCCCGTGGGGAGAACATTTTGTTTGCCCAAGAGACTGTCCACGTCCCGAACCGATGCCCCTTGGGGAATCGTAACTTCAACCTCGCGACGCGATTCACTCAATAAAGCTAGGATTTGAAAGGTGCTCGAAGCAGGGGAAAGTTCGTACCAGCCGGGCTTTAGCCTGCTGAACGCACCCGTAAGGACCGCCGTGAATTCGAACGCGCCGGCTGAACGAATCAATCGCTGATCTCGCAGCCCGGCGGCGATTTCAAAAAATCCCTGGCCGCGCTTCACCTCAAACATTTTTAACTGGGGATTTCGGGAAACCGGCCTAAGTTCAAAGAAAAAATAGACCGTATGCAAAAATACTAAAAAAAGAATGAAGGCGATGATCATTCTTTTTGTGCCGATTCTCTGCAAAATTTCACCATACTGTTCATTCATCTGAAGTGAATAGTGTAATTTTTTTACTTTCGTGATCCTGCTCCGTTATCGCTCGCCAAACATGATGCCAATCTACAAATGATATGCGAATCTACAAATTGCAAATATTCGCAATTCGCATTATTGGCATAAGATTCGTTGATTCGCATCATTGGGCGCCGAACGAAAGTGGGGCACACTCACCTGTTCTCAATGGCGCTGATGATACCCACCAGGAAAAAACTTGTCAAAAGACTTGAGCCGCCGTAACTCAAAAAAGGAAACGGCAGTCCGACCACCGGTACCAAGCCGAGCGCCGAGCCGCTATTGAGCATAAATTGCGTCCCAAAAACAATGGCGGCGCCGAGACAAATGAACTTTTCGAAATTGCGCTGCGCCGACAAACCGGTTTTCAAAATCCGGAACACCAGCGCCAAAAACGCAACGATGACCGCAATTCCGCCTATCACTCCCCATTCCTCGACAACCGCGGCCAGAATAAAATCATTGGCCGGCTCGGTCAAAAACCCAAGTTGAGTTTGAGACCCTTGGCCATAGCCCTTTCCCCAGAAACCGGCCGAACCAAGGGCTATTTTGGACTGCGCGACGCTGTAATTGGCACCCAAGAGATTTCTCTCCGGATAGAAAAAGTGGACGACGCGCAGCCGCTGATAATCCCGCAACCCCCAATTCCAAAGGAAAAAGCCCCCGACGACAAAGGAGACCAGAGCGATCAGCAGCCGCTGTCTCGGCAAGCCGCTCAAGAGCAGAAAGCCGAACCAAATGGCAAAAAACACCGCCACTGAACCGAGCGCCGGCTGCAGCGCCGTCAGCATCGCCGGGACCATAAAGAGCGCGAACGAAGTCAAAATAATCTTCCATCGGGCTACGGCGAGATGGCGCCGGCTGAAATATTCGGCATAGAGAAGAATCAAACTGACTTTGGCAAGTTCGACGGGCTGAAAACTCAAGGGTCCGAAGGTCAACCAGCTTCGCACATTTCTGATTGTCGGCCCGATCGCGATAACGAGCACAAGCAACACAATCGTAAGCGCATAGAGACCGATGATGAACGAACGGTGATTCAAGACGGCGCGCCAATCAAGTTTTCTGAAAAAAAATATCAGCAAAAGCCCCAAGCCGACGAACACGAGTTGTTTGTAAAAAAAGGTTTTGGAAATGCCGGACAAAACCACCAGGCTTACGGCAAGCAAAAACCCCAAGGGTAAAAATAAGGTTTTCATATCTTTTTACGAAATTACGAATGAGTACGAATATACGAATTCTTTTGTACGGTTTCGGTTACGAATATTATTCGTATATTCGTAACAATTCGTAAATTCGTAACCAAAGTGCCGAACGATAGTGAGGCACGACTCAAAACGCCGGTCGTTTCCCATACAAGAAGATAGCGGTGCGGGAAAGATCGGCGGTCGGAAGAGAAGGATGAATAACTGAAAATGGTTGGCTCTGACCGGGCGCCACATTCTCGACTTCGTTTTTGGAAACCCCGACTGGCTGGCCGAGTTGATCGTAAAAAATTGTCGCAATCGTTATCTGGGGTATTGCGACGCTGTCATTATTGACTAAACGGCCGCTCACCAGAATACCGCTTTCTTGCTTTGAGACCTGACTATTCTGAACCAGTAATTGAGGTTTCTTGAAAACAGCCTCCGGTACCCACTGGGGACTTTCGACAACCAATTCGACCCGTTGCACATGAGTCGCGTCCGCAGAAGCCAGATCAAAAACGGCCAGATATTTTATTTCACCCGCATAGATGAATGACTCGCCAGTTATCTCCCGCAGAATATTGTTTTGATCGTCATACAATTTGAAGGTATAAGCAAAATTCTGGGCCGCATAATCGCCGTTAGGATTTCGTATCTCGGCGAATATGCTGATCCCGGAGGGCGTTGTCCGGAACAGCCGGGGTATTCCCCCTACGCTTATTGCTTTAATATCCGGCGGAATGCATGCTTGAGCGCACGGTCCGCCGCAATCGATTCCTTCTTCGCCCTGATTCTGGACATGATCGAAACAACTCGACACGGGTTTGAACCATAAACTATAGACACCAAAAGCAAAGAGTCCGAAGAAAATGAGAAAACCGATGCCGTAGATAAACTGCTTCAAAAAGCGAAAGTGCATAGAGTTTTGAACTCTTTATCGATTAACGGCATATTTTTTGTTCAAGTAGTCCCGGAGGTTATCCCACAACGGTTTGGTTTCCAGATAATTTTTTACCGCAAAACTCGCCAACGAATGGTAGAGAAAACTGTTTTCGATCCGGAGCGGCAAAGGCCAAATCAATATCGCTTTCTCCGTGCGTTTTTCCGGAAACCTGCGATCCAAAAAGGAGGAGTATTGGTAATCCAAAATTCCGGCAAATCTCGCCAATCTTTTCTTTTTGTCTTTCGTTCAATTCTTGCATGAAACTATTGTATCAAAGATGAAACGTCAATTCAAATGCATGCAATTGCAAGTTTTGTTGCGGTCACATATACTATTGGTATGAGGCAAGAATTGAAACGATTACAAGAAGCGGCGCTGCCAGTGTTAAAAAAAGCGGGAGTGACTCGATCGTCTTTTTTTGGTTCGGTAGCGCGAGGCGAAGAGCATGAAAGCAGCGACGTAGATATACTTATTGAATTTCCGGGCAAAAAAACATTGTTTGATCTTGTCGAACTGCAGCAAGCGCTGGAAAAGTCACTGGGGCGCAAAGTTGATCTGGTAACGCGCCGCTCCGTGCATTCTCCGCTTAAAGAAATCATTCAACGAGAGGAAGTGCCCATCCTGTGAGCGATCAATGGAAAAGAATCCCAAAATCTTTCTGGGGCATATTCTGGAGAGTATCACGATCATTGAAGGATACGCAGCCGGCCAAACATTGGATACACTTCTAAAATCTCTCCGAGATCAAGACGCAGTTATCCGGCGGCTGGAAATCATCGGTGAAGCGGTTAAAAATCTTCCGGATGATTTCAGAAACAGATACCCTGAAATTCCATGGAACAAAATGGCCGGTATGCGCGACATTCTCATCCACGAGTACTTTGTGGTTGATATCCCGGCGGTTTGGGATACTATCCAAGATGATTTACCAATGCTTAAAGAGCAGCTGAAAAGAATCCTGTAGAATTGCGCGCACTGAATGCTTGAGGGGTTATACCATTCGCTCTTCCGAAGCCGAAGCCGTTATAGTCTTGCACTAAATTAACGGTACAATCAGAAAAATATGAAACACTCGAACAAAAGCTTTACGCCCATAGCAGTCATAATAATTGCCGCCGCGGTTTTGGCTCTGGCCGGCGGCGAATATTGGTGGTGGCAGAAAAGACAAGTGAAGGTTACAATCCCGATTCTCAATCAGTATTCGAACCAGCCAACCCCACAAGTAGTTAAGAACGGCGCGACTTCTACGAATTCCGCCACGACCACGGTTTCCTTCCATCTTCAATTCAAAGATTTCGATATCAGCTTGTTTGCGCCTAATCAGGTAATTTCAAAAGCGCAGCCATATGCTTTCTGTGGCACTAACGAAAGTTCGGCCGCCCAGTACGATGGGATGTATCAGATAACCGCTAAGAAGAATAATCGCGTTGTTTCAACTCTTCCAATCGGTCAAAAAGAATTCATCTCGGGTTCCCGCATTGATGGTTTACATATTGTTACCTACACCTCAACGGGAAACCAATTTATTGTCATCAGCCAATACGGGAGTTGTAACGGCGATTTTGCAAGTTTTTATACGATTGACGAGAAACAGCACCTCATTAACGTCCCGTTTTTGAGCAATAGAACATCAACTATAGAGATTGGCGGAGGATTTGACATACATAGGGCCTCAACCGACGGTACATTTTGTAGCTATAACAATGGCGGTGTGGTGGGCAACTATTGTGATGTGTATCAATATAAAAACTATTCCTTCGTTCGGACGGATTCATGGATAGATACACCCACGGATATCGGGCGGGCGCGTCGGTACATAGTTGACTTTTGGCACCGTGATAAGATGCGACCGTCTGATTTGCCTAATAATTCGGACATCTTCGTTGACGATATCACTAAAATGCAGACCTCAACATTGCCGTATACATTTCGCGTAGAATTCACGGATCGTCATAATGACTACAAGTATATTTTCGAGATTACGAAAACGCAAAATGGTTTTGAAATCGCCTCGCCGCCGAAGAGAGTTTTACTGTGAGTAATTTCTACATATAAACTATCTCAAGGGATTCACGAGATGAGAAGTCGGAAAACAAAAACAGAGCTTTTATATGCCGGCGTGACCTACTTTCCCAGCCCCCAAAGGAACTAGTATCATCGGTCTTATGTGCTTTTACCCCGCAGTAGAACAAAGTTCACTACGGGGCATGCTTCTCTGCCGTGCCCCGCACTAAATTTTCTCCAATGATATCCCGGCAAATCCTACTTTCCCCAAGCCAAAGCTTGAGTATCATCGGAATATTATGCTTTCACTACCCTGTTCGGAATGGGAAGGGGTGGGACACATAATACTAAATCACCGGGAAATCGCTAGAGAAAATTTTTAGTAATCTCCAACATGGAGGTTTGTTGTTTTCAGGAAGCTCGCGGAGGCATCAAAAGCTTGGTGTCGCCAGCGGCGACTTTTGATGCCGAGCGGCAGGCGCGCAATCGCCGCTGGAGCGATTGCGACGCCGGTTCCTGAAAATAACAAACCGAAATAAAGTCAGCATTGGGATGATTGGCAAACGCTCGCCTCCGCGAGCATCATGATGCAAATCTATAAATGATATGCCGATCTACAAATTGCCAATACGGTTTTTGTATTCGCAATTCGCATTATTTGCATACTATTCGCATATTGGCATCACGATACTCAACGAAGTCGAGTTTTTAGGTTATTAGTACTCCTTGGCTAAAACCATTACTGGCCTTACACCTAGAGCCTATTCGCCTCGCGCGCAGCGCGAGGAAACTCTAATCTCTAAACCCTAAATCCTAAACAATCTCAAAATTAGAAATTCAAAACGTTTTGAGTTTTGACATTTGAAGTTTATTTAGAAATTAGAGATTAGAATTTAGAGATTCCTTGTGCTACGCACAAGGCTTGTACGTGGTAATCTCCCACGAAACCTTCCATCTCGCCTACGGCGAGAACGCTGACAGACGCTGACCCTACGCAGACAGACGCAGAAATAATTTCCGCGTAAGTCCGCGTCCAGTCTGCAACTGTCCGCGATCTTGTCGTAGACAAGATGGGACGCCTTATCTTGGGACGGGCTTCTCACTTGGATGCTTTCAGCGCTTATCCCTTTCGAACATAGCTGCCCGGCGCTTCAGTTGGTACCAAAGCCGGTACACCAGAGGTTCG
>OBEQ011891909.1_pt1 | contig 15957 bp, 14 predicted proteins | sample 1670901 | NCBI WGS metagenome assembly OBEQ01 (sample SAMEA104232315, study PRJEB22302) | groundwater metagenome | biome: forest; feature: aquifer; material: groundwater | place: USA | collected 2011-08-07 | depth 5.4 m | reverse complement strand
GCATTTGGTCATCCGCATCACAAAAGGAGAGATAAGCGCCTCGCGCGCGCGCAAAGAGATAATTGCGAGCGGCCCCTGCGCCTCTGCGCTTCCTGAGCCGCCAGGCTCGTACCCGAGGATCTTTCTGAAAAGCTCGAATGCGGTCCCATGTATGATCCGTAGAAGCGTCATCAACGATCAACAGTTCGTAGGAAACCGCGCGCTGGTTAAGGACCGATCGAATGGCCTCCTCAATATAGGGATCGACATTGTGCGCCGGCATAATGACAGATACGGTGGGTCTGCAATTTGAATTCATCGAAACCTTGGACCGCGCGGGTTATCCATTTGCCAATAAAAAGGGCTTTTTCGGGAAAGCCGCCGGCTCACCTTTTTATAACGGGCCGCCCAAATTTGCATAGCTTTTTTAGTGACGCCTTGGATCTCCTGTCCGTTTTTCAAGGATTTTTTTCGCGCGGCCTGTCTGCTGCGAGGTTGTCCACCGCCTCGAGCAGCGTGCCGCGACAGTGACGTCGCGGCCCAATCCAGCTGAACAGCCAAGGAATGAATCTCGTCCCGCAAGGGTGGCATGCGGCGCAGCGCGTACGGATCTGTGCCGGGGCCGTTACTTCCGGACAGCGTCGTGCAAGCACCCAAAAAACCAGCCTGACGCGCGCACGCCTGAACCGCCTTATTAAACGACCGAACACCCCCATAAGGGTAAGCAAACAACTGAACCGGTTTCTGCAATTTTTCCTCGAGCCGGTTTCGAGATCCGCTCATCTGACGCCTGACCTCTCGAAGACTGCATTGCGTGAGATTCGGATGGGTAAGGGTATGCGCGCCAATCTCGACGCCCGCCCGTTGCATCTCCCTGATCATCCCCCAAGACAGCATAGGAGCCTCTCCAAAAGACGGCAGCTCTTGATCCACATAACCTGTTGTGACAAAGACAGTTGCCGGAATCTTGGCGCGCCTAAGAATAGGGAAAGCGATCTTAAAAGTGTCGGCATAACCATCATCAAACGTCACGGCCACCGCACGCGAAGGAATCGTCCCCTTCTCAAGCAGGGTTTGAACGAGCTCTCCCAAAAGCAGCGGCCGGCAATGATGTCGAATATATTGCATTTGCTCTATAAAAATTTTCTTTGAGATGGTTAAACCGTCAAGACTGTTCTCGCGGCCAATGCGATGATACGTCCAAGTGTCGAAACCCCCTTGCTACCGCATCTTCCGTTAATTATTCTCTAACCGTCTTGATTTTAAAAAATACCAAAACGTCTGAAAGCCGAAGCGCTCGTAGAAATGCTCTATCGCCTTATCCTGGACAACGACCAAGGCGATCTCCTGACATCCAGCACGAAAAAGACACTCAAAAGCCCGGACGGCGAGAGCCGTTCCAATGCCTTGACGTCTCGAGGCTTTATCCACCAAAAGGCGTAAAAAATAACCCCGGCTATGATTCGGCTTTGAGAGGATCCAAACCCATGTGAGGTCACTATAATCCCTGATCTCATCGTCCAGGACCCAGCGGCAAAACCCCACAATTGAGCCGTGAAGAGTCGCTAGCAAAATATCGGTCCCTCCCGCAGGACGCGTATGCCTGGGGTCATACAATAGATCCACATCCGATCGGCCGCTTCGCTGGAAAAAATCATTTACCGTCGCGTCATCCGTCTCATGCCAAGTCCTGACCGTCAGTCCCTCCGGTAATTTTGAATTGTCAGAAGGATGATACGTCGCGGGCGTAACTGTTAATACAATGCTGACTTCCGTTGGCCCAAAACCAAACGCGGAGGAGGCAATCATAAGAGGCGTAAGCGGTATCCCCAATGGGTCCTCCGGCATTGGGTGAGAGTTTAGAAAAATTTTCCGAACATGGCGTTTTCTGAACCATCTCAAGATTTCTTGAAAAAGGATAAGGTCCACATGCACTCGCCAGCCTTCTTTCGTCAGAGCGAAAACATCAATAAAGCCGCTTCGCGCTTTTATCTGAGAATTCTCAAGATCCAGACGGGCGACAGCCCATCCCAAAAGGCCGGCGCCTCGCTTCTTTACCATGAAACACCCAGAAGCGTCAAACCAAGGACTGTGACAAAACATTTTATCGAGCCGGTCAACCGTGGTTCGATAATCCGGAAAAGATTCGTTCCATGCCTGGGTCATTCTCTCCGTCTCTTTTGCTGACCAACGCTGAATCTCGATGCCCTGCCAAAATAACCGGTGGCGCAATTGCCATACCCGTAGATCATTGACAGCCGCTTGAAAACGAGTCAACCAACTCATAGGATTGCTGAACCTCGCAAACCATGGCCTTAAGGGTATTCCGGGACAACGGCCTTTTTTTTCCATCCAATAGCGAAGCCGATTAAGACGGCTTTTTGCCAAACCCTGGTAGAGGACGGACTGCCCATAGGAAATCCAGGCGACGATTCTCCCCAAGACACGCCACCCTAAAGATCTGACATTTGTCCCGCCCACCTGGATCACTCTTCCAAAGATCTGGTGTCCAAAAACAACAGAATCCGGACTCAACCGATTGTCTCCTTTGGTTAGAAAAGAGATTCCGTCTTCATAGCGGAAGATTTTCACCACGCGATGAGTCACAAGAGTGCTGGGTTGGGATTGAAATGTAATAATATCCCCCAAGCGGATGGAAGCGATTTCAAGTGATTCCGACCGAAGCTCTACGCCTGGTTTTAAAAATGGCAGCATGCTGGTGCCAAAAGCGGTGGCGACTTGGAGATGTTCCCCGCCTGTACCGGAGACCAGGCTGGCGAAACTAAGATCACCACTTGACTGGGTAGCCATAGCGCCTTTGAATCGCGTCGCGGAGAAGGTCTTGAGAAACTTTTTGCAGTTGTTTTGGAGGTTGATCGGAAAGCGATCCCGGTTTTTTTTGCTGATGGTAAAGCGGTCTCCCCGGAAGATAACAAAATTGCGTCCGTTCGGCCAAGCGCAAAAAGAGATCACAATCCTCCAAAAACGGGATCTCGGACCGGTACCCCCCTACTTTTTTCATTAGAGAGCGGCGGATCAACGTTCCGCCCTTTGCAAAGCAACCACCGAGCAAATCCCAAGCCTTGGACGGCACAAATCTGCGCTTGATCCAAGACCTTCGCCCGCGTGTTGTCACAAGCAAATCCCCATAAGCAACTCCGACGGCCGGATTTTGGTCCAAGACACGAGCCAGAGTGCGCAGGTTTCCGGGGAGCATGAGATCGTCAGCATCGCAGGAAGAAAGATATTCCCCCCTGACTTGCGCGATGAGGCAATTACTGGCAAGGGCGGCTCCCTGATTCCGGGGAAAGCGAAAGACTCTGACACGAGGATCCGTCCGATACGTCGCAATCCGCGTCCAGGTATCATCTATCGAAGCATCATCGCCTATCGATAACTCGAAGGAGACTCCTTTTTGAGCCAACACAGACTGAATCGCTTTATCAATGGAAGCCGCCGCATTATAGGCCGGCATGATGACGGAAATCTTGACACAACGCGATTTCATTGATATATTCTTAGGCACGATGAGTACTTCACGAAGAAAAAAACAGCCGGCGAAACCGAAAGCTGTCAAATACCAGAAGCCGACGCTGAAACGCCTCGGTAATTTGCGCCAAATTACGTTCCTATCCTAGCGACTACGGGGCCACCCCTTGCCCCGAGTGCTTCTGCCGCGAGAGGACACTCACGGCCTAGGGTCGAACTACCGCGCGATTAGGGGTTGGGACTATTTCAACAAGCCGTCGGCGTTTAAGTTCACTGACAAAACCCTGTATATCTCTACTGACCCGTCCGGGGTCCGCTTGGAACGTTCGGCTGGTTCGAAGCGCGATTTGGTTTAAGGTCGTCCGTCCGTCGCACAACTGCCAGACCGATAATCCCACAGAGTCGACGTCAAAATAAGAACCGTCTTCCAAATTCAATAAAATCCCCTTCCCATCGACAACTTTCCAAACCACATGATCCATCCGCCGTGCGAAACCCTCCACAACTGTTTTCTTCACTTTTCACAACCTCCTTTTAGATTTAATGTATTTTACCAACAACACCTGAAAAATACTCATGAAATAATCGTGGCGCCGATCCGGCCAATCAGTGATTTCCAATAATTGAAATAGGCCGCTATCCCTTGCCAGGCAGAGGTTGACGCATCCATCTTTAAATGGCGACGGCTAGGGAAAAAATAGCTGGTGACAAATGCCAGACGGCGCCATGGGGATGCCACCACGCTGTTTATCGGCATCCTAAAGGACAAGGGGTTTCTATGAAAAGCAGCTATAAAAAGTTCTAAAAATTTTCTGGCTTCTTCCGAAAATATTTCCAGAGGACTTGGTTCAAAGAAATATTCCTCCAGTGAAGAAAAAAGCATACGCACTTTCTCCGCGGAAAAATAATTTAGATGAGAAATGACTGTTTCGGCAGCCTCTTTACAGCTCACGTCGTATTTTTTTAAAACCAAAGCAAGATCAAGCAGCTGAATAAGGCGCGGGGTATTGATCTCCACATCGTTTAAAATCTGCAAAGACAAGTAAGTGATTTGGTCATCCGGATGTAATAAAAAAACATTGCCCCCCAATTCGCCGCATGGGATACGGCGACTCCACACCTGATTCCACTCCAAACTACAAAACTGACTATTCACAATAAATTGAGAGTCCCATTGCAAATCAAGCGCCACATCTCCATTGAACATATCTCCACGGCCAACCAATTCCCTAAACAGAGAAGCATGCCAGCGATTTACCATTTCGACCCATTGGAAACCATGTTCGGTTATTAGGCTTTCGACTTTTTCCAGATCGTTCTCACGTATAAGAATATCAATATCTTCCATGGTGCGAAAAGGGTGCTCTTTGTATACAAGATTCGTCAATGCGATCCCCTTGAGGGGAATAATCGGCAGGTGCTGACTCTCAAACATTCGTTGAATCCGGTTAAATTCAAGCATTTTTACTTGATTCTGCCATTCGGTCTGTTGAAAACAGGCGATTGCTTGCGAACGTATCTTTTCTGGCACACCCTCAAAGTCCCCATTTTCTTTCAAACCCATCATTAAAAAAGGCAGCACTCGATGGGCCTGGGCCGCCTCATAAATAAACTGCCAGTCCAAACCTTCGTCCGGTTTTGAATTGCCCCCATCCCTTTTTTTGGATTGCCGGACAAATAAAGCCAGATAATTAAAAAGGCATTGCCATTCCTTTTCCACCTATTCTCCTTATATTTTGAACCCTAACGCGCACCAATAAGGAGGGGATTCATTAAATGCGATACGCTCCAGACCTGCGTCTTGCATCATTTGTTTTATCTCATCCCTGGTGAAGCGGTGTTCCAGGCGGGTTCCAAAACGATCCAGCGCATCGGTTCTCATGGTGTAAAAACTCGACCCCCTATACGAAGATAAAAGCATCCCTTCCACCTTAAAACCCATTTTTTCAAACACCCATGCCAACCTTGCTGACGGATAATATACCAAAACGGCAATCAATTGCGTCGTCCAATATTTCAGCGTATGAGGAAATTGAGAAATACATCGTCGGAAAATGTCGCTGATCTTCCAAAGGAAACGAAACCAGAGAGGGCGGTTATCAAACCGGTAGTAAACGTACATAAGAAAAGGGGCTTCTGGTTTTAATTTCTCAACGCATGACTTTAACGTGTCAAAAGGCTTCGGAACATGATGCAAAACCCCTATTGAAAAACCAAAATCCATGCTGTTATTTGACAGCGGGACGTCTTCCATGCTTCCTAAATGATATTGACAGTTCTTCTTGTCCTTTAGATTCTTCCGAGCGATTTTCAAAACAGTCTCACTCGCATCAATACAGTGCAACACACCGACTTTGTCCGCGGCTAATTTTGCCCATCTCCCGGTCCCGCAACCCAGATCAAAACCCACTGCACCGGCAGGTAAAAATTCCCATGGAAATAAGTGGAAGTATTGCATGAACCTTTCTTTTAATTCGGCGGGCGGAAACAACGTTTGGTCAAACTTACTCCACTCGTACCCAAAATTTTCAATCAGTTTCGAATCAACGTTACTATTCATCTATTTCTCCAAACCATCTAAAGATCATCTTGAAACAGATTTGAATGCTTCGATGATCCGATCTCGATGGGCTTTTAAGCTATATTTCTCTTCCGCGACACGCGCCCCATTCTCAGCCATTTTTAACCGAAGAGATGAATCACGAACGAGGAGTGCCAAATAATCCACCCATTCCTTTTCGGATCTGGCCAAAAAACCCGTCACACCGTGATCAATAACTTCCGCATTCGACCCGATGGGCGAAGCGACAGGTGGAATACCCAGAGCCATGTATTGAACACTTTTTAAGAAAAACTTGCGGGAGTTCCAGTCGGTTTTTGGCAACGGGATGAGGCCCACATCGATTTGCCGCAAATCCTCAACCTCCGTTTCTCTGCGCCACCCTTGCGACGTATAGTCGACTCCGGGCAAGTGAAAATTTTGGCTTCCTATCAAGTGAACCCTGTGTTTTACCTTTTGTTTGAGCATGCGCAAGGCCTCTTCAATGACGCGGAGGTTATTTACGGTGCTAGCGCTTCCCGTCCAACCCACACACACTGGATCCGGAATGACGGTACGCTCACGAAAAACATATTCGTCCGTATCCACCAAGGAAGGAATCTCCCGGACATTCGCATTGTATCGCTCCGCGTACTCTTTGATCATGGAAGAGTTCACAATCACCACCTGACTCATCCGGCAAATACTTGCGACTTTCTTAAAAAATTTCAGATACGAAAGGACACCGTTAAAAGGGCTGATATAGGGTATATAAAGAGGGTCGTCCAAACAATAAATAATCGGCGTTTTCCTTTTGGCGATCAACCGTTCTAAAAAAGCAGGGCCTATCAAGGCTGCCTCCCTATAGACAAAAACACAGTCAAAACGATCCAGATCTTTAAGCAAGCTGAGACGTTTTTTGTACGCATGAGCCATTTCACTGATCTTTCCAAGCCATTGGCCCCGTTGGCACTGCAATGAGTGTAGCCGCGGCGTTTCAAACGGCGCATAATGTAAATGAATGCCTGAGGGCTCCAGGATTTTCTCCCACAACTCAATGCTTGAGCGCTGGCCAGGAGCCCACCCTTGCATATAAGGAATCAGAACAAGAACGTCCATAGTTTAAGACCTAGATTTTACGATTTCTCTCTCAATGGAGTGATAAATACGGTCATAAGACGCAACCCCTTCCCCCAAGGCAAAATACTCTTGGGCCACAAAGACGCATCGATTCGATATCTCTGGATCCTTCGCAAGTTTCATCAGTTTTCTTACCGCATCGATTTTTGCTTCTGCTGTAAAATCGCGCAATATCACTCCTGCGTTTTCTTTTTCGAGAATACGATCAATATCTCCTATGCCCGCGTTACAGAGGCACGGGATACCGCTTGCCAGATATTCACCAAGACGAGTAGGCATGGATGCTTTCTTGGAAAAGGTGGGCTTGATAAAAAAAATTCCCGCGTTCATCCGTTTCATCTCATCGGGTATTTTCGCATACGAAACGGCCTTCAATTCTACCGCCTCTTCCGGGATATGAAATTGCGTTTGCCGCGTCTTAATATAACTATGTTGATCTCTATTCACAATCAATAAGCGGGCATTATTTTCAAACTCCCGCAAAATCTTAAAACATTCAAGAACGGGGTCAAACATATACCAACTCGCGGCATTTCCAACATAGCCTAATGTAAAAAACTCTTCTCTATTTTTTCCGGGTGAAGTCAACGGCTTAAAAAGCTCTAGATTCACGCATGTGCGAATTACCTCCAGTCGTGGTTTCCGCCCGTTTAAAAAATCAAATTGCTTGATTGCCTCTAGGCCCGCATAGGTCAAAACCACGGTGTGATCCGCATGCCGAAGGAATTTCTTTTCAAAATATTTAGCCAAGTGATAAATCAGAGAGCCTCCATGCCACAAACCGGCATCAAGTCGCTCATCCGCCCATAATCCCCGCATATCAAAAAGAAATCTAACACCGAAAGATTTCTTTAAGGCTAGAGCTAAAATTGACGGGACGTAGCTTCTCGCATGGACAATTTGAATGCGACGGATCCATACCAGATAAGAACTAACGAGGAAGCCAACCAATAAATCATAAGCCGTTGCGGGAACTGTCGGCCGTTTATGATAACGCAGAGGGACCCATTCGATGCCGGCACAGCGAACCTCGGATTTCAAAATTTCCCGTGCAGACACATTGGACCAATCACGTTTTTTTTCGTAGGTTACCAAGGTGATTTTATGCTCTTTCGTCAATTGCCGTAAATATTGCCAAATTTGAGATTGGCCTAAGGGCTCCATCAAACCGTCATAAGAAATATAAAGTATTCTTGCCATCGAGAAGTTGTTGCTACCTACGGTTGATGATTTTAGGCCAAGACACTGGCGACTCGGTCGTGTCGTTCCGGATGGATAAACACATAATTATCCTCAACAATGTCTTGTATTAAAACTGGCTGAAAACGTCCCGTCTCAGGACCCTTTTCGACATAGCGATACATCTTGTAGCCCCGGTCCATAAAAAATCCCAAAAAGTCTTTTACGTTAATATGATAACCTTCCAAAAACCACGGATTAATCTCACAAACGATCGTCGGATGGTGTTTTTCAATGGTTTTCTGAGCCCCGCGCAAAGCAAACGCGTCCGCTCCTTCAATATCGCATTTGATAAACGACACTGACTTCAAATCCGCCAAGTATCCGTCAATCGTAACGACCTGACAGTGGATTTGCTTAGTTTTCTGATATCGCGCGTGGATTTCTTTTCCCGAACGCTCATTATCACGTCGGGCTGAATGGGCAAGCCCCGCCGCGATAGCTCCCGAATCTTGGATAGGAATTGTAAAAGCGGCTTCACCCTCCTTTTCATCACAGCCCTTTGCGATCAACTCAACACGCTTGAACCGCAATAATTTTGCCACGGCTGTCAGAGTGGAAAAGGTGAAAGGAATAGGCTCAAACGCGTAAACACGTCCTGAATCACCTACCCTTTTGGATAAATGATAAGTATATAGTCCGTAATTGGCGCCAATATCAATAACGTTATCACCCGGCTGAACGGCATGCGGAATCAGTTTCAACTCAGGTTCGTACCAAATGCCTGTACGGATATCCCATGCCATCGCCAGACATTGACAGTACCGGTAAAAATTATCATTAAAGACCGGCCGGATGATTCGTTTAAGAAAGCGGCGCGGCAAAGAATTAGCCGGCATGAATCTCCTTTTTATTTGCGCGTAGCGCAACCAAGGTCCTATCGATATCTTTTTTAGTAAAGTTGGCATGCGGTATCGCCAAATGACAATTGGACAACTTGCCTTGTATCGGCCGCTGAGTTTTTAAGTCGCCCGCCAGTTTTTCGACCAAGCCCGGGTTTAGAACCAATTGACCCGAGGCCAACCGTTGCTCAATCAATGAGAGCAACGCCTCGTTTCCCGTTTGCTGCAGAATGTGAAACAGGCTCTGCAAATAGTCATCATTGGGACCGAGCGCGTACTCCTTCCTTTGACTCATTCCTTTAAACCCTTCCGGTGTCGGATAAAAATCAAAATATCGAACCATTTTAAGATCGAGCCATTTAGCCAAACCCAACCGTCCGCCAAGTGAACGCAATGCGGCTTCTTTGTTCTTCAGAAAAGGAATGCGCTTTAGATAATCTTTATAGGTCGTAATCGTACTGTTGCTGAATAATGCCAGAGTGATAGTTAGGGACGCCGGATACCACGGTAAATGGGGAACATTGACATCGACAAACGCCCCATGACCGTCTGAGGGCTGAACGATTTTCGTGACTTCCATTGAGAAGAGCTCCTGTTCGGCATCCATTAACTTCGGAGGTGTAAACAACCAATGCTCATAACCTGGACCGAATACCGTATGGGTCGTTAAAAGCATTTTACCATGATGGTGGATCGCCTTGGTCGCAACGTCCGTCTCCCCTGTCGGCAGCGGTATCCAGCAATTTGCCATGAGGCTATAGCAGGGGTTAAGCTCGATTTCTATGGATAAAACAGGGTAATGCCGCTTATTCAGCACATCGGACGCGCGAAGATGCTTTTCTAAGACCTGCGTCAAAATACGTTTGTTGCCGATCAGCCCGGCAAGGAGCGGCTGACTCCGCGAGTGTGCCTCATATTTATTCGAGGCGTGGCGAAAAATTCGTGTCAGCTCATGAAGGACTGCTGATAAATCATTCATAATTCGTTCGTCCCCTGTCGACAGGATGATATTTCTTCTTTCGCGCCTGATCCCCAGCGCTCGTTCCAAAGCTGAAAAGAAAATAGATGCCAGAGTTTACAAGGATCGGCATCTTTGCCGGAAAAATACCGCTTTAACAAGGCACCGACGTATTCCGCGTCGAAAACCCCTTCTCTTCGTATCCTGTCCTCATTGAGATACTCAAGATAAAGGCCTTTTAATTTATCATTAAACCAAGAAAAAACGGGGACACCGAATCCCTGTTTTGGCCGGCCTATAAGGTTGGCCGGAACATGCCGGTATAAGATCTTACGCAGGATATATTTGCTTTTCCCATTCCTGTACTTAAAACTGTTTGGAAGCATTGCGGCGTATTCCAATAATTGATGATCCAAAAACGGCTCTCTACCTTCAAGGGCGACACTCATGGTAGCCCTGTCCAACTTTGTCAGTAAATCATCAGGTAAATAAGTCCTAAAATCCATGGCCATTAATAGCGTGATATCATCCAGAAGACGAGAAAAATCCGTTTCAAAATCGAGGGCGTACGGTCTCGGAAGTCTTAATTGGCCGAAGTCTTGATCGCGAAAAACACTAAGTAGGTTAAGATATTTTTCGAATAAATTTCCGTCCTTCAGAACCCTTCTCAGTTTTGTATATTTACCCCTGATATTGGATGCGCCGGGCAAAAAATCCTTCGTTCTCTCATAAAGCCGCGCCACTTGATCAGGGCTGATGCGGTTTAATAGACCCAGTAATAATCCTTTAGCGGCGGGAGGCATCGCATCCAGCTTCCTGAAACTCTTGTCAAAAATCCGGTACCGGAGATAACCACAAAAAAGTTCATCTCCACCATCGGCTGAAAGAACCACCTTGACTTGTTGTTTTGCCAGTCTTGACAACAGGTAAGCCGGAATAGCGGAAGAGTCCCCAAAAGGCTCGTCAAAAAGTTCTGGCAACTTGGGAATGATCTCGAACGCGTCCTTCGGAGTACAGTAGAGTTCTGTGTGATCGGTCCCAAGATGCGCTGAGACTTTTTTTGCCCAAGGCGCTTCATTAAATTCTCTTTCATGAAAACCAATCGTGAACGTTTTTAAAGGTTTCGCGCTCTGCTTCTGAAGAATGGTTGTCACTAAAGAAGAATCGATGCCTCCGCTCAAAAAAACACCCACGGGCACATCGGAAACCATCCTCAGTTTGAAACTTTCCGTCAGAATCCCTTCTAATTCATCTGCGATTTCTTCCTCGGTACGATTCTCCCATTTGTCCTTATCTTCCAACCCCCTTGGATAATAATCTTTGATATTCCAATAGCATACCTTCTCGATTTTTCCTTTTTGATCGATTTCCAGATAATGACCGGGTTCCAGCTTATACGTATTTTTGAAGATGCTATAAGGAGAAGTGATATAACCGTATTGAAGATAAAGAGACAAAGATCTCGGGTCGACTTCTTTCTGGAAGCGGGGATGTTTGTGAAATGCTTTTAGTTCCGAGGCAAACAGGAAAAGTCCATTTGCGTAATACCAATAGAGCGGTTTCACCCCGACCCTATCTCGGCAAAGTATCAGCTTTTGGACTCTTTTATCCCAAATCGCAAAAGCCCACATCCCGCGGAAACGATGGATGGCATCCATCCCCCACCGTTCATAAGCCTTGAGCACGACTTCCGTGTCGCTATTGGATCTGAATCGGTAACCATCCCCCTCAAGCTCGCGCCTGATGTCTTTGAAATTATAGACCTCACCGTTATAGGTGATTAAAAGCCTTCCATCATCATTGGCCATGGGTTGATGACCCAGCGTTGAAAGATCAAGTATTGAAAGTCGGCGGTGACCCAAAGCGAGACCGTTTTCTTTTTCAATGTAAAGACCGGCATCATCCGGCCCACCATAAGTCATCGTGTCTCTCATCGCAACAAGGGTTTCCTTCAGTTCATAATCGCCGTGGTAGTTAAAATCGACAAACCCCGCAATCCTACACACGGGAGCCGTTCTCCGGTATCAGCGCTCGCATGGGCCGAATCTCTAAGCGATTCTTGTCTCGCAACGCGCAGGCATGTTCCAAAACAGCGCTTAAACCACTGAACATCTTCTCCTTTTGAAAAACCATGTTACCCGGATGAAACCAAAGGTGAAAAATTCGTTTCTTCTGTGCAGCCGCCTCCAGTCCCTTGATCGCCCGTTGAACCCTAAATGACATGGGAATGAAACACCTAACCCCATGAATCGGAAAATAAATCATAGAGCCTTTCACATTCCATAAGCCGGGCAGGCTTTGTTCTGGTACTATAACATCGGGGGTCGCTATCCTAAGCACATCCCATAAATGGCTTGCCCTTTTTATCCAATTCGGCACCCGCCGATGCCCGTACCAGTAGGATTCAGGTCCTCGATAGCATTTAAAGCCATAACGCGGAAGCAGATTCAAATATCCCGGCACGTTTCTGGGGAATGCAAAAGAATAGAGTTTGATGTCCATCTGACGTGCCAACTCCACGCAGGCCGCAAACTCACTTTCCGCCCGTTCTTGAGAACATGTCGATTCATCAAAGATCACATGAGAAAACGAATGCGACCCTATCTCCTGAGGCACCGGACAACTGCGAATTTTATCAACCAGGCTTTGGCCATAAAAAATGGGGTTGTTTTCCTCATTCGTGCATGGATCGTCGGAGAACCAATCCTTAGAGGCCGTCGGGTGAGTCTGGCGAAAAATTTCCGGGTGCTTTCGACCGTTCGTATGGGCGCATTCCTTCAAAAATAAATGCCCAACGACACACCATGTCGCGGAGATGTTGAAATCCTCGAACAACTTTAACAGGCGTTCAATGACTTCAAAACGCTCTATTTCGCAAGCTTTTTTAAGTTTTTTCGGTCCATGATGATCCATCGCGCCCCACACCAACTCAAAATCAAGGCTCAGCGTGAATATTCCACGATCTGGATCGAATAAACCGGCTGGCAACGAGGAGGCGTCTTCTTTAATCATGCCGCACTGCGTGAATAAAAAACATATTTGAGAATTCTTTTAAAAATGACAGGTCGGATAAAATAACATCGACCGGCTCCCAGGCTCTCAATACCTTTGGTAAAACCGAAGGTGTCAAGCGCTCAAACCAGTTGACGGGACCTATAGAGACTCCATGAATGCTCTGTTCCGAAAAACCGGCATTGGCAAATTGTCTTCGCAAGCGCAAAGAGGTCGTGAAAAATTGCCTCGAACGCGCAAAATTACCGATACCGGCGAAAGAGATTAAGCGATGAATGAACCAATAACCATTCAGATTCAACGCCGGTAACGCCGTTGCTAAACAAACACCCTGTGGTTTAAGCACTCTGGCCATTTCTCGAAGATAGACAGAAGGATTAGGCAGGTACCTCAACACTTCCACGCAAAGCAAGAAATCAAAAGTATTATCAGGAAACGGGATTTTTTCGGCGTCAGCATATAAAATCGTCGAGGCCGGGTTCTGTGCGCGGGAATACTTCAGCATCTCTTTGCAGTTATCCACACCCGCCACTTCGAAACCTCTCTGGCGAAATCGACTAAGATAATGGCCGGTGCCGCATCCGATATCCAGCAATTTTAAGCCGTCACCGCGGCCGGGTAAATAGCGATCCAACCAAACATCGAGTCTCTTCCGGCTGTATTCAAAACAGCCCTGGTAAGGATCTCGAGCGCTTTTGGAATAAGCCTCCGCGAATTTTTTGGCCTGATCAGCATGAAGCTGAATGACACGCTGTTTGTGCTCTATGAGTGATTGACTTGATTGCATAGCCTCGATGTTTCGCCCTTAATCATAAAACTTTTTTACCGGCCTGATATCTCTTATTTTTATTGGTACCCCTGCAAACCAGGAAGAAAAATGGCCCATGGCAGGTCGATTATCCTGAATCATTTCTTGCCTGACTCATCGCACGGTGATACTTAATAAGAGTAAACCCGGCCGCAAGCCAGCCCAACGGCCAAAAAATGGCGACGAAATAGCGCATAAAGGGGTCTGTTATCCTCCCCAGACGATCTCTGAGCCCAATGCCGGCCAGACTGGCAAAGCGATGAAAATGAATCGCAGATAGGGAATGAAATTTAAGATAGTGCCACAAATATCGGCGCCCAAAATTTAGCTGGCTCCAATGTTGCAAAAATAGTGATATCGCCCCGCCTGTTTTAAGCCGTTCCAAACGACTAAAATTTGACATGCGGCTTGTATCGGCTGAATTGCACCGGTAGATACCTAAGCGCTCATTAATAAAACGTGTTAAATACGCCGCCGAAAAAGCATACAGAATAGTGCGTTCAGGCACGTAGATTTGGCGATACTGCTCAGAAAAACTAAACAGACGCGCACTATTTATTTCAAAAACAACCCAAACATCATGTTTAATGATACCCTGATAAATAAGCTGAGGAAGACGGGCTTCAAAAATAGGTTGAGAGTAATCTTCATTCAATCGCTCACCATTTGCCGTATAAAGCAAAAAACTAATCGCTTTTGCTTTAGAACGTTCTTCTTGAATCTTTGTCCAATGATAGCGAATGCGCTCGATACTAATAGGAACAGCAAGATCATCGGAATCTATAGGCCAAAATAGTTGTCCTTGGGCCAAGGCTAAAGCCCAATTATACGCAATATGTTTGCCGCTGTTTTCTTGGTAATAATAACGGATTGGAAAACGGCTATTTGACATCCAAGAGTGAACTAGTTCCGCGGTCTTGTCTCCTGAGCCATCATCGATAACGAGCCATTCGAAATTCATGTCGGTCTGTTTATACAGGCTCTCATACAAATCAGGGAGGGTATGAGCTCGATTATATGCGGGTGTAAAAACAGTAACCAATAAAGGGGTTAGTTCATCGTTCGACATCATCAGACCTTGAGTAATCTTTTGTAGTGGTTTTCTATGATACCCAGTTGTCCGGCGAGCGAAAATTCTCTCCTGACTAGATCGCTCCCCAAGCTACCTATATGCCCAGCCAGATTTTGATCCTTGATCAAGGCGATAATTTTTTCAGCCAGAGACGCTGCGGAACCAGGTTTACACAGTAGCCCAGTCTGGCCGTCGATAATGCTGCGTTCCGCACCTACAAACGGGGTCGACACAACTGGCATTCCACTTGCCTGCGCGCAAATCATAGTAAGCGCAGGTCCCGCTTCGTCATCACCGTTCTTGGCAACTATAGAAGGCAAGACGAATATATCGTTTTTCTGCAGAACGCTTCTGAATAACTGGTTAAAATCGCCACGAGTTTGAGTATCCACAATTTCAACGGAATCCTCCAACCGGTACTTCTTAATAGTGCCTTTGATCTGCGGCAACAGATTTCCATAGCCAACCAGCGTCAACTTAGCGCTGTGTGTTCTTACAATATCACGAAAAGCCTCAAGCAAGACCCGATGACCTTTCTTTTCCGCAAACCGCGCGACGCACAATATCTTAATTGGCTCAGCAGGGGATATTTTCTCCTGACGAGGGAAATTTAAAAAATCAACGCCAATGTTCCACACAGCGATCTTTCCCTTCGGACAGCCAGCAACCATTAGACGCTTGGCAACTGTCTCACTTAACACAACGAATAAATCGCCGAATTTAAATAACAGCTCATACCGTTTCAGCCACTCCTGATCAAGCAAACAGGCGCTTGCGTCGAAGCCATAAAAGGTGGTCACAAGGGGAATGGTCAATTTTTTACGCAGAGGTGCAAGTTTTGCCCCTGCCGTGCCGAAATGAGCATGCAATATATCGATC
>OBEQ012266685.1_pt1 | contig 15960 bp, 16 predicted proteins | sample 1670901 | NCBI WGS metagenome assembly OBEQ01 (sample SAMEA104232315, study PRJEB22302) | groundwater metagenome | biome: forest; feature: aquifer; material: groundwater | place: USA | collected 2011-08-07 | depth 5.4 m | reverse complement strand
TAAAAAGCTCAACAAAGAGCAGAAATTGGCCGTAGACACCATCGACGGGCCGGTGATGGTCATTGCGGGACCGGGTACCGGTAAAACGCAGGTACTCTCGCTCCGTGTTGGCAATATCTTGAAGCAGACAGACATTCGACCTGGAAACATTCTTTGTCTTACATTTACTGACGCGGCACAGGTGAACATGCGCGAGCGGCTCTCCGACATTATCGGTCCCGCCGGGTACAAAGTTGGTGTTTATACTTTTCATGGCTTCGCGCGTGACATTATTGCGTCATATCCTGAATTTTTTTACAACGGTGCTGATTTTGTTGCGGCCGATGAACTCACACAGCTCGAGATCCTTGAGTCAGTGTTTCAGGAGTTACCTCGCTCAAATCCACTCTCAGTTAAACACGAGGAGCAGTACTCATATATTAAAGATGCCCGCCGTGCCATTGGACTCTTAAAGCAGGCAGGCATCACTCCACAGGAATTCTCAAGGTTGATCGACCGAAATGAAAAAGAACTTCCAAAGGTAAGCGTACTCCTCGGGGAACTGCTCGGCGAACGACTTTCAAAGGCATCTTTCGAACCTATAGCAAATGCGGCTGAAGAACTCGCGCTTGGAAACAAAAAAGATACTTCAACTACCACCGAACTCACGCTTTCTCACATGGTCGGTCTCTCTCTGTCTCGCGCACTTAAACAAGCGGCGAACGAAGAGAAAACCGCGCCACTTTCCGCATGGAAGCAATCATGGATGAAGCTCGACGGTGATGGTAGGCGGGTGTTCAAAGATGAGCTCTATCTCGAAAAAATGCGCTCTCTCTCAACCGTGTATGCGCGGTACAGAGAAGAAATGTGGAAGGAAGGTTACTATGACTTCGACGACATGCTGCTTGATGTGGTTTCTGCACTCGAAGAGAACCAGTCGCTCCTCTCCGACCTACAGGAGCGCTACCAGTATATTCTTGTCGATGAATTCCAAGATACGAATGATGCGCAGCTTAAGTTGGTGCGTCATCTCGGTAGTGCCGCAGTATCAGAGGGTAAGGCAAATATCATGATCGTGGGTGATGATGACCAGGCTATCTATCGCTTCCAAGGTGCGGAGATCTCGAACATTCTCGATTTTCCCAAATATTTCAAAGAACATGCACTCATTGTCCTCACCAAGAATTACCGCTCGACCCAGCGTATTCTCGACGTTGCACGTGAGGTTATCGAGAAGAGTGAAGAGCGGCTTGAGCGAGTGGGTCCGATGCTGGAGAAAAAACTGGTTTCCGCACGGCCCGAGCTTGGCGACGGACACATCGTCCACATGCTCCTTCCGACCCGGGCGCATGAATACGCATACGTCGCGCGCGAAGTGAAACAGTCCATTACTGATGGCGTTCCACCAAAGGAGATAGCGATCATCACTCGCCGTCATCGTGAGCTTGAGGATGTTGCCCGAGTCTTGGTACGGAGCGGGGTTCCCATAAACTATGAGCGCAAGCAAAATGTATTCGAAGAAGAGCATATTCGCATCCTCGTCGCGATGTCGCGTTTTATCGTGACCCTGCTTACGGTGAATAAAAAAGAGGCAGACCAATTTTTACCCGAAGTCCTTACCGCACCCTTTTGGGGCATACCACGCGAAGAGATCTGGAAGCTATCTGTTGCCGCAAGTATGCGCGATGACAGAACTTGGATAGGGGCGATGAAAGAGAGTGGTGACAAAAAGATCCGTGCGATCGCTGACTGGTTGATCGAGGTCGCTTCCCGGGCAGAGCATGAGCCGCTTGAGCGTATCCTTGATGAGCTTATTGGCTCAGATGGAGTGCTTATCCCCGGGCGAGGAGAAGATCCGCATGAGGAATCAGCCAACCCGTTTGTTGGCAACAAAAAGGGAAGTACCTGGAAAAGTTCTTTTCGTGAATACTACTTTGGCGGCGCTGCAAGAAAGACCAATGAGCCGCGCTACCTGCTTTTTCTCTCTTCGCTGCGTGTCTTTGTTGGCGCATTGCGCGAATTTAGAAAGGGGAAACAACTCTTTCTTACCGATCTCGTTGAATTTGCCGATATGCACGAGCGAAGCGGTATCACCTTGGCAGATACGACACCGTTCGCATCCGCCGACAATGCGGTGAACCTGATGACCGCACATAAATCAAAGGGTCTGGAGTTCAATACCGTCTTTGTCATTTCCTGCCAAGAAGACGTATGGGCAGGGCGAGGATTCCCCAACAAGCTGCCATTTCCGATCAACCTCCCGATCGAGCGCGACGAAGGAGGTGACGACCGCCTGCGTATCTTCTATGTTGCACTCACGCGTGCAAAGCAGCGGCTCTTCCTCTCTGCGTATCGCAAGGACGATGCGGGCAAGGACACGCTTACTGTGCACTACATTAAACCTGACAGAAATGACGGCTCGCTTGCAATGCATCTTGCTGAGAAAGAAACTATTATTTCGCCCGAAGAGATTGTTGAGGCAATAGCGAACATGCCCGACCACCCATCATTCTTTCCTGTGACACATGGGGAGCAGGCGATTCTCGCAGAACTCGTCAAAGACTACCGCATGAGTGTCACGCATCTTAACAATTTCCTCAATGTCGCGATCGGTGGTCCGACTGCCTTTCTTGAGCAAAACCTTTTGCGTTTCCCGCAGGCGATGAGCCCGTCGTCCGCCTTCGGAAGTGCAATGCACAAGGCGATCGAGATGTTCTATCGCGAGCTGCACATGACGGGCAAAGTGCCGGGAGAGCATAAACTTGTAGGATATTTTGTGGATGCCATCGAAAAAGAACGCATGATGAAGACGGAGCGCAGTCACTTTCGTACGCACGGCGAGGAGGCACTGCGAGTGTGGTGGCAAATACAAGGCAAGGGCGCGAAGAAAAGCGATCGTTCCGAAGTAGACTTCCGCACACAAGGAGTCGTTGTTGAGGGCGTGCAACTCACCGGAAAGATCGACAAGATGATCGAGGAAGAGGATGCAATTCATGTCATTGATTTCAAGACCGGTAAAGCAAAGTACGATTGGGAAGGGAAGGACGCGCGCGAGAAGATCACGCTCTACAACTACAGACGTCAGCTTATTTTCTACAAGTTACTCGTCGAAGGATCGCATGAGTGGGCGCACAAAAAAGTGACAGAAGGTACGCTTGAGTTCTTGGAGCCGGTCGACGGCAAGATAGAGACACTCATGAGCCCCATCACCGACGCCGACGTCGACCGACTTAAGAAATTGATCATCGCCGTGCACAAAAAGATCATCTCCCTCGATTTCCCGGATGTTGAAAAATATTCAAAAGATCTTGCGGGAATCGTGCAATTTGAGAATGACCTCTTGACCCAGATCGATGTCCCGCACTCATAGTGTATATTTTGTGAAATATTGACATTTTAGCAGTAAAATGTTATATACAGTCAGGTCTTACGTCACACTTCCGGCACTTTTACTTCAAGAAGGAGTTTTCATGAAAGTCGATCGCATTGAAACCGATGTTTGGCATGTCGTGCTGTTCTTCTGGCTCTATCGCCTCTGGAGGACGTTCGCAAGTTCGCGCACTCACATCTCTGTGCCAAGCAGAAGCAACATCTGCGAATATTGGCGGACCCTTCTCCTCGGCGGCATTGCTGGTGTGGGCTATGTCGTCTTCACGGGATGGCTCCTTTACGGCGCTGTTTTCTATCCGAGTAAGTCGTTCGGCTTCGGGTATTGGATGGTGGTCGGCTCCGTCGCCCTCGTCATCGCACTCATCGTAGGTGTGATCATCCTTGTCGTAACGGGAAAAGACAAGGTCTCAGATTGGTTGGACAACAAGTCCCGCAAACTCGAGGAACACATGGAGGGCACTGAGGGCCGTCCGTCGATCTTCGCGATCATCCGTGAATACATTCGCGCGAAGAACGCGCAGATGTGCACGCAGATCGAGTTCGTCGCACCCGTTGCAACATCCTACCGCGACAACACCATCAGTGTTGCTGGCTTCCATGTGCAACAGGAGGTGCGGTCTCTCGAACAAGCTGCAACGCCTGTGATCGATGTGCCGATGCTGCCCGTTTCTTCTTTGGGCGAGACATCAGCTGCGCAAACATCCTCCGTTGTTCTCCTCACACCGCATGAGCGCGTGCGATCAATCTCGACTGAGCGCGTTCCGTTTTTGCCGGTGTGGTGGTCGGCCAGTATCTTCTCGTTCGTGCTGCTTGTGATCTTCGGTGTCTTTGTTGCCATCAATGAAAGCAACACGCAGATTCAAGCAGTCTGGGAAGGTGAATGCTCGGTCTCACGCTTTGAGTTGTACAAGGATCGGGTTGGCATGGTGGTTGACTGTCGTGACAAGCATGTGACGGTCTACGACCAAGTGACCATCGTCGATCACCTCAACAGCAAGGCACCACTCCAATGCTTCGAGTCCGGGAAGGGCGATCTCTACTGTTCCAAGAAAGATCAGAAGCGTAAAAAGATGACCTAAAAGCACGACCAGCTTTCTGAGCTCCCTTTAAGTTCTCAATAGACCCCGACGTAGCAATACGTTGGGGCCTTTTTTAAAATGAGATTAAAATTTTGACAATAAGATGAAATTATTTTTCAGTAGAGAAGCCTGTGGATAACCACTTGCACTATTTTTTGAGGGGAGTATATTTACCTCATCAGGAGCTTCTCCTGATATCCCAAAAAGATATCAGAGCATTAGCTCCCGATATTAAATGAACCCGCAATTGTTGTGGGTTCATTTTCTATCATCTCGAAAATAGGCTTGCAGAGCTAACGCTCAATGTTTAGAGTGAGCAAAGGTCTGTTGAAACAGCAAGAGGTATTGAGATGCAAAGCAAAGCTCTGAGAGTCACGTTCATACTCATCGCACTCTGTGTGGTTATCGCGAGTATTTTTATCACAAACAATAAGGTGTATCCCAATACCAAAGATCCTGTGGCGGGGATTTATGACGGGACACTCGTCGACTGCAGGGGGCGGCATTCGCTTTTTGATCACCCGGAACTGGATGTTTCCGTACTCCTCGATGCAAAAGACGAAGAGGTCATCTCAAAAATCCTTCCAAGTTTTTTGTTCGAAACAAACAAAGTGCTTTTCATTCACCACAAGGATACCATCGGGAGTGGACGAGAGTCCCTCTACGAATACGCCCTTTTGAAGCGTGAAAAAAATGGTGGTTATTGTGCGAGTCTCCTTATGAATGGAGCACTCCCTTTTAATGCCGCACTGTATGCCAAGTACAAACCGAAAGAGAAATAATGGGATTTTTTTAAGAACGCCTTTTGGGCGTTTTTATTTTAGTGGTGATGAAGAATTTTTGATCACTTGTGCCAACACGTCATCCCAGGTCATGCATGCAATGACATTTATGTCGGTGCGCGTAGATGTAGCGTTGTTATACATATAAATAGTGCCCTTGTAGTTTGGAGAGAAATGTTTTGAAAGTTCAGGGTTATCGTCGACGATGCCGGTCACTTCCGGGTAGAGTTTCTCTAAAAGTTGTGCTTTCCACTTGTTTGCATCCGGCAGATCGACATTTGGCGGACGAGTGACGATGCGTGCTTTTGGAAAATGGTGTTTATCAAGCCACGTTTGTGTTCCTGCGATGACGGTATCTGGGCGTGCGGTGATATATGCAACAATAGGAATAATTTCGTTTATTTTTGATACGATCGTGTTTGCATGTTCGATTAGCGGCAGTATTTCGTGAAGATCATTATCATTTCGTGCCCACTCCTTCCACTCCAGCGCCTCTTTGCTCTGATATTGCGGCATGTTTGCCGTATAGCGGTACTTTGCGATAAGTTCTTTCACTGAGAGATTTTCTGGGTTTCCGAAACGCTCTTGTAGCTCAGCTACCCAATGTCCGAGTGTCCATGAAAGTGTTTCGTCGATATCAAGTGCAAGACCCCTGATGTGAGCTTTTGCGAGCGTTTCTTTGAATTGAATGATGTCGTCCACATACTCAGCGTATCAAGAGGAGCTCATGGAGTGCAAATATTTCTTAATGTATAAAAAACCCGCATGTGCGGGGGGGTTTTCATGTTGATGCGAGGTACGCACTGATCAATACTTCATGGGCGGCGATGAGCGCGTTGCTTGTTTTGTGCGTCAGTTGCACTTGCAGGTCGATCTCTCTATTTTTTTCTTGCGGCGTGTCACGTGTGTACCACGATGCGGCCAGTGTCTCGGGTGCGAGCGGAAGTGTCCAGTGCATGAGCTCCACAAGTGCTTTGCTTTTCTCTTTCAGCGTTCTTGGTAGGACCGCTTTGAGCCAGTGTTCAAGCCGAGGGTACATTGCCTTGGGATCTTCAAGCCAGAATGACCCCAAACCGGGGATTATGTGACGTTCCGTCAGAATTTCCGGTTGGGGCGCATTTAATGCGGTGACTTGCTCGGAAAAACCATCTCCGTACCAACCTGCGACAAGTGATGGGGAGTCATCGGGAATGATGATCGAAAGTGCGCGCACATCAAGAATACCGGTGTGCGAGGGAGACCACACATACCTTGGAATATTTCTTCGGCCACGTGCTTCGCCGATGACGATAAGGTCATGGGCATCGCCTGGATCCGCGAGGATCGCGTGCATTCCGAATGAATTCGGTGAAGGTCTGTCCATAAGACTGAGTATTTGCATTATTGCTCCTCGATCAAAAAACAAACTTCGTCCATCCTAGCACAATAGAAGATATTTGAAAGACTTTTTCTGGATCATGCGCATGCTTTTTACTCTGGAACTTCTCCCCAATCTCTCGTAGAATGACTTCATGGCAAACCTTCGGCAAACACTTTATGCCTGGCGCGACAACGAAGCTTCTAAAAGAGGCGTTGATCTTTTTCGCATTCTGCCCAATAGCGCGCTTGATGAGATAGTCAAAGTGCTTCCGCGCACCAAGGAAGAGCTAACCGCAATCAAGGGTATCAAGGATGCAAAATTTCAGCATTACGGAAAGGCAATATTTGCGATCGTGGACGAGCATGTGGGAGGGGGTCAAACGAGTAAATCTGATGTTTCAGAGACTACTCCCGGAGTAATCCAGGCCCGGGTCTTGGAGCGACAAGAAGAAAGTCCTTACTCTGTAAGTGCATACCTCGACATAGTGAACAGCATGCTGTGGCGAGTTTCCGCAAGAGTGAAAGGTGAGGTAACAAGTTTTAAATTCCAGGGGAGCGCCGTCTATATGGGGATTAAGGATGAGAAAGACGAAAGCATTATGAATGTGTTTATGTGGCTTTCTGACTATGAGGCGTGCGCTGTGGAAATTGTAGAAGGCCTCGAAGTTATTGTAGAAGGTAAAAGTGAAATTTATAAACCATCGGGTCGTTTTAGCTTTCGCGCACAAACGATTGAACTTGTGGGTGAGGGAGCGCTCAAAGCAGCTTATGACAAACTTATGAAGAAGTTAGAGCTTGAAGGTGTATTTGCCGCCGACACCAAGCGAGTACTTCTGGAGTTTCCGGAGCATGTTGGCCTCGTCACTTCTAAGACAGGAGCAGTCATCCACGATTTTCTCAACAACCTCGGAAAATTCGGCTTCAAGGTGGAGTTCGTCAATTCGCGCGTCGAGGGCGCGAGTGCCGTGAAAGATCTTCTTGCCGCAATGAGATATTTTAAAACGCGACCGATTGACGTCTTGGTGCTTATCCGCGGGGGCGGCTCGCTTGAGAGCTTACAGGCATTCAACAACGAACTCGTTGTGCGTGCGATAAAAGAATTTCCCGTGCCCGTAATATGCGCCATAGGACACGACAAAGACGTACCCCTCGCACAGCTTGCCGCCGATGCCGCACCCTCGACCCCGACGGCGTGCACGGCGCTTCTCAATGCATCATGGGAGCAGGCGCGTGGAGAGTTACGCATTTCGGAGAAAGTCCTTATGGGCAGTTTTGCTGAGCGACTCTGGCAAATCAAGACTGAGTTTGCCGATTCGCAAACTCGCGTGATGAATTATTTTTCGTTATTCATTTCACTATTTCAAACACAGAGAGAGTCAATACGTGTCGCATTGCCGATGTTAAAGAGTGCGATGACGCGCATGAAAAAAGAAACCGAGGAGACGATGCGTATTACACATATACGCTTTGGCAGCACCTTGGGAAAAATGAAAGAACTGCTTGAAAAGATCGTAGCCGAGCTAGTGGGACATGACCCCATGCGACAGCTCAAGCTGGGCTATAGTATCCTTTCGCAGGGTGGAAAAATATTGCGTTCTGCGGAAGGGAAACAGGTCGGTGAACATTTTGAGGCACGACTTTCGGATGGTACACTTGAGGCAACCATCAATGCAGTTTCCAGTAAAAAGCTTCCAGTTGCCAGTTAATTCAAAACATGACAAAAAATAATATCAATCTCACTGAAACAATTAAAAAACTCCGCGCAATCACGGAGTGGTTTGAGACACAGGATGAGATCGACGTCGAGAAGGGACTTGAGCGTATCAAAGAAGGAGCCGAACTGATCAAAGCGAGCCGCTCACGCCTCAAAGAGCTTGAAAATGAATTTGAAGAGGTTAAAAGAGGGCTTGCCGATGAGGAGTAATCGAGAAAAGCAAACAATGAAAAAAATTGTATTTAGGTTTTTTGTTTCTCTCTTATTTTCTATTTTCTATTTTCTATTTTCTTCTACCGCATTCGCAGCTGAACGCATTGAGGCATTTTCGTCGCACATTACCATCAACCAAAACGGTAGTTTTAACGTTCAAGAAGAGATCGCGTATGACTTCGGTGATACAGAGCATCATGGTATCTACCGCGAGATCCCGTTGATCTACACACCGGTGGGTTCAAAGTATGAGAACAAAATGGATGTATCGAGCATCTCCGTCACCGATGGTCACGGAAACCTACGACAAACATCTTATGACAACGGTGGAAATTCAGTAACGCTGAAGATTGGTGACCCAGACGAACTTGTCACTGGACAGCAGTTCTATGTCATCCACTATACGGTTTGGGGGGGACTCACTGCGGGCCTCACAAAAGATGAATTATATTGGAATGTAACGGGAAACGGCTGGAAAGTACCAATAGATCATGTGCGTGCCGATGTGGTGCTCCCCACTTCGATCCTAAATGATAAAGTTTCATTTGCGTGTTATGCCGGAGTATTTGGTACGAAGGACTCCTGTCAGTCGACCTCAACAGAAAGTACGGCAACAGGTACTGTAAGCACGGTACGATTCGAGCAACGTGGTCTTCATGGTGCGGAAGGACTCACTATTGCCGTTGGCTTTCCCAAGGGACTCATTCTTTTTACGCAAGCTCCGGAAGAACAGAAAAAAACATACGCAGCGAATGGAGGTGTCGTAAAATGGTGGCAGAAACCCTTTTTGGATATTTCACTCGCGATACCTGTCGTCGTTTTTGCAATTATGATCAACCTCTGGTGGTCGCGAGGCCGTGACCCTCGAGGGCGTGGGACGATCATACCTGAATATGACATACCGAATGGCCTGAGTGTGCTTTCGGCTTCAGCGTTATATCACGGTAGAGTGGACTCAAAGGCAATATCGGCGACAATTATTTCACTTGCCATTAACGGCTATTTAAAGATAAGGCGCATAGAAGAGAAAGTACTTTTCTTTGATAGTGCCGATTACCGCCTCACGATGCTTAAGCCATCAGATGATCTACCCCCCTCTGAAAAAATGCTTCACGATGCATTGTTCGGCAATCTTGCCCTCACGGCGCTTGAAAAAGAGATCACCGATGGAGTGCTTTCGGTGGCAAAAGCTATGGGAGGTGTAATTAAAAATGATAAAAAAGTAGGTGATACTGGAAGCGTGCTTCTTTCCGAACTAAAAGGAAAACTTGCGGAGGTGTCATCACGGCTTGAGTCACTTACCGAAGAGCAATTAACGATGAGTGGTTATTATGTTACTGACCCGAGAAAAACAAAGATGACGTACACTATTGCGGGATTCGTTATTATGATGGTGTCATTCTTTATACCGGGAATTAATCTCGCCGCGATTCTTTCAGGATTAATCATTTTTTGTTTTGGGTTTATCATGCCGAAGATGACCGAAGAGGGAGTGCTCACCAAAGAAGAGTTGGAGGGATTCAAAAGATATCTCTCGGTTGCAGAAGCGGATCGCATCAAGTTTGCAAATGCCCCCGAGAAAAATCCCAAGATGTTCGAAAAATTTTTACCGTATGCAATGATCTTTGGAGTTGAAAAAGCGTGGGCGAAGCAATTTGAGGGATTATATCAGCAGCCTAACTCTCAGAAGGGCTGGTATAGCGGGGGCTCTGCCGTATTCACCGGCGCTGCATTTGCAAATGAGATGGAAAGTTTTTCTTCAGGGGCAGCGAGTGCAGTCTCTACTGGTGGAGGAGGGGCATCGAGCGGAGGCGGGTTTTCCGGCGGAGGAGCGGGGGGTGGTGGAGGAGGGAGTTGGTAAGAGACGTGTGGCAAACTAATTAAAAAACGCGCTCCCGCAGGAGCACGTTTTGTTTTGCCAGACTCAGGCCTCGAGTGCGGGGACGTGGTAGATCTTCTCGCTGCCGGGCATGCCCAAGACCTTTCCGCTGATCTGCTCGGCAAGTGCAGACAGTGCCGCACCAGGCGTTTTCCGATCTTCGCAAAACGAGGTAAAGGAATTGCCTCCAAAGGATGAAATCATGAGCTCACCTCCTTCTACGGGCTCATGCAGATGTGCAAACCACGCACGATCGGGCTTCGGACCCTTGGTAATGCGGAGCTCGAGTTGAGCGGCCTGGGCAAAATCTTCAAGTTTCATAATCGCCTTTCATTTCGAGGATATTGGAGGGGTTGCAATCACAAGTCTGCACCGATGCCAGGGCGGACGGTACTCTAAAAATAAAATAGCATCTATTAACATACTTGTCAATTTTTACCCGACATGCATACGGCACTTTTTAGCTGAGTTTGAAAATCTTCAAATAAATGCTTAAATAGGCGAGTGGAGAACGATACAGTAAAGAAACTGTCAGAGCTTGAGGCAAAGATTGATGCGATCTATGTCTCTGTTGAAAAGACAAGAAAATATATTCTTTGGACAGTGATTGCTACTGTTGTAGTGTTCGTGCTTCCACTTGTGGGTCTTGTGTTTGCAATTCCCATGTTTATGAAAAACTATGTCGGGAATATTGATCAGATGATGGGATTGATGCAGTAAAAAGTAAATACTCGGGCTGTAGTACACCGGTAGTATATGCGATTCGGGTTCGCAAGAACCGAGTTCGATTCTCGGCAGCCCGATTAGAGAAAAAGCGCTTTAGGCGCTTTTTCATTAATCGGGATGAGCAAGCAAACTGTTTTGCTTGCAAGGGGAATCGAAGACCTCGCCGATGTTTCGGCTTTGCGAAACCGACGAGGTGTACTGAAACTGTAAGTTTCGATTCCACTAAAAACATTCTTCTAAAAAGTGTTAAAATTAATCGATGAATATGAGGCACAAGCGGATAGCGTTAGCTCTGGCTGTTCTCAGCTTTTTGTGTTTCCCGGCTTATCTCTTCGCCCACGGCCCCGCAGCACAAACCTTTACCAGCATCACCAGAGAAGGCTACGATGCAGATCTCGACTACGATATACTCACACTCGAGACGAATCAGGGTGGAAGTTTTACGTTTAATCTCTTTACAGACCTTTCTCGCAGGCAGCCGATCCAGTTCACCGATTTATGGGTGCGACTTATGGCAGGAGAAGACGTTGATGGAAAGCGTGGGGAGACGCTTTTTGCTGGTCCTATTTATAAAACAGAATTTGGCGGAGCAGGATTTTTATATAATTTTGCCAAAGCGGGAAAGTATACGCTTGGTGTTCGTTATAACGACAACGGAAAGCCGGGCCAAGATAAAACAGTTACGGAAGCCTCGTTTCCTTTAACGGTTGTCACTACACCTGAGGGTGCCGGTTTCACATTCGGAAATGAATTCTTTCTCGGCGTTCTTGTCGGACTTGTTGCGGGGTATCTTTTAAAATTTCGTCTCAAAAAATGGTCTTTAGAACCCATCTCAAAATAATCGCCATACCACATCACCCAATTTGCGTCGCGAGCACTAATAAAATGGACACCGGCGTACTTGGAGTACGACCGTGGCCATTTTATTAGTGCGCAGCAGCAAATTGAGTAATGTGGTGGCGAAATGATGCATGCTGCCCACTTACATCATCATGGTTATTTTGAGATGGGTTCTAATAAAAAACCTGCATGCAGTAGGCATACAGGGTCAGGTTAATGCAATGTAGGCGAACTCTCTGTTCCTGGGAGAAAGTCATTCACATTCACATTATCCTCGCAGATGAATAGGTACTTGCCGTTGAGGCTAAAGGAGCCTTCGGGTTTATCGTCTTTTGCTGGTATGGCCAAAAGAAAGCTGATCACACACTCATCTGCGACAAGCTCAATTTTTTCCTTTGGGGCTTCGGGGAATTGAAATACGCAGTTATTTTTTGCGCATTCTGCAAGATATACCTCGACCATCGATTCAAAAGAGTCGGCGACGACCTGAAGGACGATCTCGCAAACATCTTTGTCGTTCACAAGGTTGGGAAGGTCGGCAAGTTGATCAAGCGGCATGATCGCCGCATAGTTTTTGTTCGATGCGACGATGTGAACAAGAACTTTGCGTTTGAGCTCCGGCACTTCGAGATTGAATCCCGCGAAAGGATACTGCACGATGTTTGGCATTGTATCTCCGTTTTTTCGAGTACGAACTGTTTATATTCAATACTTATTTACTCATTTGTCAACGAGCGCATGATCTTCACTTGCGACACTGCTTCCTCCTTGGTACGTTGAAGTAACATGTATCTTATTTTTGACACTGAGACGACCGGGCTTCCGCGCAACTGGCGTGCGCCACTTTCCGATCTCGACAACTGGCCGCGCATGGTGCAGCTCGCATGGCATCTCTATGGCAAAGCGGGCACAAAGATAGGGGAGGGTGATCTTATCATCAAGCCGGAAGATTTTGAGATACCCGCCGATGTTGCGCGCATTCATGGGATCACGACCGCTCGCGCATTGAATGAGGGTGTAAGTTTGGAAAACGCACTAACGACGTTTGAGGAAATACTTTCAAAAGTAGAATATCTCGTCGCGCACAATATTAGTTTTGATGAAAAGATACTTGGTGCGGAATTTTTACGTAAAGGTATGCAGAACGGACTCGAGGGTAAAAAACGGATATGCACGATGGAGAGCTCGACAAATTTTTGCGCGATCGCAGGGCCTCGAGGTAACAAATGGCCCAACCTCACGGAACTTCATAAAAAACTTTTTAACGAAGGTTTCGTCGACGCGCATAATGCCGCAGCTGATGTTGCAGTCACCGCAAAATGCTTCTGGGAACTCAAGCGGCTCGGTGTGATTGCGTAGTATGTTGGCTTTTAAAAAACAGCCCGAATGTTTCGGGTTGTTAGGCTTGTCCTAGTGGAATCTTGTTCGGTGCTCTTTGATGGAGCGTCGTGCAGCATCTTTGAGATTTTCTGACATCATGGTGCATGGCTCAAAGGCAGAGCTGTCATTGCCTGCATGCCTACAGGCCACTGTTTCAAAGGGAGCTTTTCCGGCACAGTCATGCCTGATGAGCACAAGCATGTATGACCCGGCTTCATTGTGCACGTCGAAGGCGTAGGTATCGCCCTCAAGCATCAGTTCAACTTTGGTCATCCGCAACGCTTCGTCGGGATCATAAACGGGTTCGCTCATTTCGTCTCTCCTTGTTTGGAAATTTCTGATCCGATTCTAAACAAAAAGCAAAACTACGCAAGCAATAAAAAATGACCCGTCATGTAACAGGTCATTTGATCTTCTTCATGAAATGATACTTTGCGTTGTGTTCCGCTATCGACCGTCGTGCGGCTTCTTTGATGTCCCTTGAAACTGCTGTACATGGTTCAAAGATGCCGTTGTCTTCACCGCAATGTCGGCACAGCACAATCTCGTGTGGTAGCGTTCCGCGCATCATGTGCTGAACAATCATCAGCATAAATTGTCCCCCGGAATTCCTTACATTGAATTTATATCTTTGCCCTTCCAGTAAGACACTTACTTCGGTAATCCAGAGCGCTTCGTCAGGATCGTAGTCGGAAGAAAACATGACAACCCTCGATCTTTAAAAGAATCCTCATAAATTTTAGACCCTTTCAGCTCTGATGCAAGGAGCGATTTGTCCACATAATAAAACCACCCCTACTTCGGGATGGTCATTTAAACGAGATATTCTTGTGTGAGATCTTTTGTGGGAGAGGCATATCGAAAGTGATGCGGATATTCCTGCCCAGGTTGTCATAGAGAGCGAAATGTAAATGCGGATATGTTGCATATCCGGTTTCTCCACTTTGGGCGATGATTTGCCTGCGTCGAACTTTTTGACCAATCTTCGGAACGATTGAGCGCCAGGCAAGGTGTGCATACACAGTCTCAGTGCCGTCACCATGACGAATGATGATATAATTAGCTTTTGTCACGGCACGAGGATGCTTGTAGTTTGTGTTGTATCTGCTCTCTCGTGCAACCACAATTCCGCCTCTGCTCGCAACGATCTTTGTCCCAACAGGAAGTGCAAAGTCGATCGCATAACGCATGTTCGTGAATTTGAAGTGGCCCGGAGCGCTCACGCGGCGTGCCCGGTGGCATCCCGCATAGGGAAGTGTGTACATCAATGTACTCCATAAAAGTGCTCAACTCTTTTTAGCGGAACCGAGGCAATAGTCAAGCAAGACATTGGTGATACGACTCATTATGGCTCTTGCATCCGTATAAAAACGTACTATGATGTCACTATGCAGAATCAAAAACTTATAAATTTTTTACTGGAACATAACAAGAAGCAGAGCGAAGAATTTTCAAACCCCGATGCCGCACTTTTGCGCCGCCAATATCGCGCGAAGCACCCCACCGAGATTGCTGCATGGAAATGCATGGACGGACGACTCCATCTCCCGATTATGACGGAGATCCCGCTCGGGATCATCCAACCATTTCGCAATATCGGAGGACAATTCGACCTCGGCTGGCCTTTCTTTGGGCTTTTGATAAAAGAATGGGTCGACTACGCGCTTTCACGCGGTCGCGACTCGCTGATCCTTGTCACGTATCATTTTTCCAAAAGTGACAAGCATCTCGGATGCAAGGGTTTTGCATATGACACCGAAGCGGCAAAGAAATTTACGACAAATTTAGTCGCTCAAGTGGGGCGTGTCTTTGGAGGCAAGCACAGTGTTGTCTATCCGATCCAAGTCGGCATCGAGACAGATGACGATGCGTTGATACTTCACGGAGTGAACGGTGACAAACTTGATCTCGCGAACGAATCGACCGGTGACGAGGATGTGCTGCGACTGAAGTTGCGTAAATTGTTCCCTGATATGCGCGCACAAATGATTGAAGATCTCTTACCACTGCTCTTGGGAAACATTCGCCACATCGCTGAAATGCGCAAAGCGAAACGCCCGCTCGGAGATATCGACCACAAAGAACAAATTCTCGGTATCGGTCGCGGGTTCGATTGGCTGCATCTACATAACAAAGCGCTCTTGGTCGGGCCATTCAGTTACAACTTGCAAGATCCGATAGGGAAGGCTGCTGGTATTCTTCTTGAAAACATTAAAAAAGGACAGATCCCAAAGGAAGAAGGCGTTGTGCTTATGTCTTCCGCGGTCTACAGAGACGAAGTGGGTATCGAGAGACAGCTCGCAACAGAGAAAGCGGTATCGCTCGCAAAGTTCGGTGTCGACATCATAAAAAGTCAGGTACCCGATCTCGTCCCGCACCTCTCTGTGCTTGTGGGTACTGTCGACTTGAACACCCGGGAATTTAAGCGTATTCCTTTTGATCAGTTGAATTGATCAATTCAAATAAAAGGTATTAAACCCCCAGGGCAGAGCGCCCACGCGCAAAGAACTCGCAAAGCCTCGTGCGCGTCCGCAGCACAGCTGTGGGGTATTAAACCCACTTTAGCTCTCCTTACAGGAGCAGGTCACAGATATTTTTCTGCTGAAAAATTCTGCCGAC
>OBEQ010432790.1_pt1 | contig 15965 bp, 16 predicted proteins | sample 1670901 | NCBI WGS metagenome assembly OBEQ01 (sample SAMEA104232315, study PRJEB22302) | groundwater metagenome | biome: forest; feature: aquifer; material: groundwater | place: USA | collected 2011-08-07 | depth 5.4 m | reverse complement strand
GTCTAATGTCTAATGTCTAATGTCTAATGTCTAAACCTATCCTCCTTGAGAAGCTTTAATTATCAGTATGTTGTCGTTCTCTTTTAATAGGTAATTCTCCCAATCTTTACGAGGTATAACAGTTCCATTTACAGCAATAGCAACTCCATTTTGATTGTATCCGATTTCTTTTTGAGCAATAATAGCTAATGAGCTTTGAATTGCTACCATTTTTTTAACATCATTTAATGTTATTTCCATTTGAAGATTCTTTATTCGTTAAACTTATAGCAACAAAAAGGGGAAGTTGCTACTATACTTGTTAAACATTACCAATCCCAACGCAGGCATTATCCTGATCTGGTTCATAAACAATCAAACTTTTTGGAATGATGTTTATTGGGTATAATCTCAGCTTTTGATTGTTTATTCAAAACGTTCAAAGGCACCCCTTTAAAGATTTGGCTAAGTTAGTAATATTAAGTGAAGTGAAGAAATTTATTTTGGAATCTTTTGCTACTGAACCTGTAGATACCATATCGTTGAAGCAAACGATATGGTTTTCTACATTTTGATTACTGTTTTTACAAGCTTCAATAGCTTTTTTTATGACAAGATTGAAATTTCTGAAGTCAGAATATTCTAAAATTTTAGAAAGTTTTCTTGCTCCTCAAAATTCATTTCCATTTTCATCAATCTCTTTGATTTTTTCAAAAACAGTTTGATGAATTGATTCAATATTTATAGCTGATTAAATTTGCTTTTTTGACGCCATATTTGATTTAATAAGTTAAACTTATTATCTAATTTAATCAAATAATTGAAATAAAATTGATTTTTTGCGAATTAATTTTAAGTATTTTTAGACAGTTAAATAGGTGTAAATTATCTGTAAATCAATAATTTTAATTTCTTTTATCCAATCCCCACAGCATTTTTTTACGAATTGTATCTAAGAAATTGTTGTCTTCGAACTTTACAACATTAATCATGAAATCAGCTTTTCTAACTATGACTTCTTCACCTTGTGAAATATTTTTAGAATTACCGTCTAAACTGATCAAATAAGTTCTACCTCTACCTTCAAAACTTAATTTGATTGGAAGATGATCAGGAACAACCATTGGTCTAACGTTTAAATTGTGCGGTGCTATTGGGGTTAGTAAGTGTATTTGACAGCCTGGGGTCACAATTGGACCTCCACAGCTTAGGTTATATGCTGTCGATCCTGTAGGTGTTCCGACAATTAATCCATCCGCCCAATAAGAATTTAAATAATTATCATCTAAAGAAGCGTGAACAGTAATCATGGATGCATGATCCTTTTTGTGAATGGTGACTTCATTTAAAGCAATGTTATCTTCTCCAAAAAGATTTCCTTCAGTTTCAATTTTTAAGAGCGATCGTTTTTGATATACATAGTTTTTTGTACGCACCATTTCCATTGTTTCTTCCATCGTATCTGTAGAGATGTTGGCTAAAAAACCTAATCTTCCAGTATTTATTCCAAGTATTGGTACGCAAGAATCTCTTATGTAACTGACGGTTTTTATGAAAGTACCATCTCCTCCGATACTGAACGCTAGATCAATACCTGATTTAAAATCATATCGAGAAGAAAATTCTTCGTAATTTGATGAAATTCCAACTTTTTTAATCAATTGTTCTTTTAAATCTTTTTCCAGAATAGCTTTCCATCCAAAATTTTGTAGTATAGTCAAAAATTGAACGTAATGTTTTGCGTTCTGCTTATTTATTTTTCTACCGTAAATAGCAACATTCATTCTTTAAAAATTCAAATAGTTCATTAATGCATCGTAACGGAATTGAACATCATCATCTCCTTCACTTTTTTGAAAAGAAGCTTTGATTATGTAATCGTATCTTTCAAATGTTCGAATGATGCTGCTTAATTCAATTTTATTTATTTTCAATGTGACTTCTAATTTGTTAGAATCAGATGGAGACATTATATATGAGCTCAATATTTTAGCATTGTTACCTTCAATGATTTGAGCAATTTGAGCCATTGAATAATCAATAGCATTGACTTCTATCACAATGATTCCCCCACTTTCTTTGATGCTTCCTGTATTGGCTATTAAAGTAATCAAGTGATGAATACTTGTACAACCTAAATATTTTTCTTCGAGGTCTAAAATTGGTAAAACACTTAATTTGTGTTCAGAAATCTTAGCCAATACTTCATATATATGAGCATTTTCCAAGACGAAAGGGCCAGGAAGGTGGTCAAATAATTTGTCCAATGTATCTTCCAAATTTAATTTGTCCAGAATGTCAGATTCCGATATTACTCCTACAAAATTTCCATTTTTTAAAACTGGTAAATGTGAAACTTTAAATTCATCCATCCATCTTAAGGCTTTCTCGCCTGTGTCAGTGTGAGTTAACGGAGGAATTTCTTCTGATATTAGTTCTAGTGCTTTCATTGTAATAGCCAAATTAGTAAATTACTTTCTAAGTATGTACTTTTGAACGATAAAAAATTAAAAATAGTATGGCAAAACTTAGTGTAAACATCAATAAAATTGCAACAATTCGTAATGCAAGAGGTGGAAATACTCCAAGTGTTGTTCAAGTGGCAATAGATTGTGAGCGTTTTGGTGCAAATGGAATAACAGTTCATCCAAGGCCTGATGAACGCCACATTACAAAACAAGATGTGTATGATTTAGCGAAAGTCGTTACCACGGAGTTTAATATAGAGGGATATCCAGATCAGCGTTATTTGGATTTAATTCACGAAATTATTCCTGCTCAAGCGACTTTAGTACCGGATCCTCCTAATGTTTTGACTTCCAATGCAGGTTGGGACACTAAGAAAAATCTAATTTTATTGACGGATTTGGTTCAACAATTTCGTGCAATAGGAGTGAGGAGTTCTATTTTTATCGATACAAATTTAGAAAATATTGAATTTGCTGCAAAAACGGGGGTTGATCGTATAGAATTATATACTGGTCCTTATGCCGATAATTATATAATAAACCCTGAAAAAGCCATAAATGATTATGTAAAAGCAGCGAATTTAGCAACTGAGTTAGGGCTGAAAATCAATGCTGGTCACGATTTGAGTTTGGATAATTTACAGTTTTTTATTTCTAAAATCCCTCAATTGTCAGAAGTTTCTATTGGTCACGCTCTGATTTCTGATGCGCTTTATTATGGATTAGAGAATACAATTCAAATGTATTTGAAAAGGTGTTTGTTGGATTGAAAATTTAATTTTTTGAATGTATTTACGATCCTGAAGATATTTCTATCATTTTTTCAGTTTAGGATTAGATTGATGACGTTCTTTGTCACGGATGGCTTTTTTTTCCATGTTTTTAAGCAATGAACTTTCTAAATCAACTCCTGTTTGATTGGCTAAACACATCAAAACGAAGAGAACGTCTGCCATTTCCTCACCTAGATCTTTGTTTTTATCGCTTTCCTTTTCGCTTTGTTCTCCGTAACGTCTAGCCATAATTCGAGTAACTTCTCCAACTTCCTCCATCAAAAGAGCCATGTTTGTCATTTCATCAAAATAGCGAACACCATACTTTTTAATCCATGTATCAACTACAACTTGTGCTTCTTTTATTTCCATATATTATTCTCTATTTTTAGAATCCATTGAAATTGTGACAGGGCCATCATTTATTAAAGCAACTTTCATATCCGAACCAAAGACTCCTGTTTCAACTGTCAATTGGGTAATCCGTTTTAATTCTTCTGTGAAATAGCTGTAAAGTGGAATTGCAACTTCAGGTCGAGCCGCTTGAATATAACTTGGTCTGTTTCCTTTTTTTGTGGATGCGAAAAGTGTAAATTGAGAAATCAACAAAATTGAACCTTTCAGATCTTGAATAGAATGATTCATTTTCCCTTCATTATCTGTAAATACCCTTAGATTATTTATTTTTTGAATTAACCAATCAGCATCACTTTGTTCGTCTTCGTGTTCAATTCCTAATAAAATTAAAAATCCATGATCAATTTGACCTTTCACTTCATTGTCAATCGTTACTGAAGCTTCACTCACTCGTTGTAAAATGATTCTCACGAATGTTCTACTTTTTTACGGTGAATTTCATTTTCATCCTCCGTCATTAATTGATAATAGGTTGTGTATCTACTTTCTGAAATTTCACCTGTTTCCATTGCCGATTTTACAGCACATTTAGGTTCATTTAAGTGTAAACAATTATTGTATTTGCAATCATTTAATAGCGCTCTCATTTCTGGAAAATAATGAGAAATAACATCTTTATCTAAATTGACAATTCCAAATGCACGAATACCAGGCGTATCTACAATGTAACCTCCTGATTGTAATTTAAACATTTCAGCAAAAGTTGTTGTATGTTTCCCCTGCATATTTGCTTGAGAAATTTCTCCAATTCTTAAATCTAATGTAGAATCTAATGCATTCACCAAAGTACTTTTCCCAACACCACTGTGTCCAGAAATCATTACTTGATTCCCTTTAATTTCTTCTTTTAAAAAATCAATATTTTCTTTTTTATCAGCAGAAATCTTATAGCATTTATAGCCGATTTTTTCATACATATAACATAAAGCGTCAATGTATTCTAATTCGTAGGGTGTGTAGGTGTCAATTTTATTGAAAAGTAAAGTTGTTGGAATTCTGAATGATTCAGCTGAAACTAAAAAACGATCAATAAAAGCTAAATGTGTTACAGGAGCAATAGTCGTAACCAATAAATAGGCTCTATCTACATTTGCAGCCAAAATTTGCATTTGCTTACTTAAATTCGTAGATTTTCGAACAATGTAATTAGATCTTTCATCGTAATCTAAAATAATTCGATTTCCTTCATCATCTCCTTCCTCAGAAATAGTTACTCGATCGCCTACTGCTATTGGATTTGTCGTTCTTAAATTACTTAAACGCATCTTCCCACGGATACGACAATTTACAATTGATCCGTCTTCTAATTCAACGATATACCACTTCCCAGTAGATTTTAAAACTTTCCCTTTGATTATCATAGACTGTAAAGGTAATTAATTTAGACTAAAAGATATAAAGACGAAAGATTAAAAGACTTAAAATCATTAAAGTTCGAACAAGTTACTTTTCAATCAACATATACAAGTCTTTAAATCTTTTATCTTAAAGTCTTGAGTCTTTTTTCTATCTTCGCAATTCAAATTATCTGAATATGTCAATTGAAGTTACAAATCTTACAAAATTCTACGGTGAACAAGCAGCAGTTCGCGATATATCTTTTTCAGTAGCGAAAGGAGAAATCGTTGGGTTTCTAGGGCCAAACGGTGCAGGAAAATCAACTACGATGAAAATAATCACAGGATTTATACCTTCAACTTCAGGTGAAATTAAAGTTTGTGGACTTCCAGTAGATGTAGATTCTTTGAATACACGTCAATTAATCGGTTATTTACCAGAACATAATCCGTTATATTTGGATATGTACGTGAAAGAATACTTAGAATTTGTAGCTAAAATATACAAAATGTCAAATGTGAAAGATCGTGTTTCTGATATGGTTAAAGCGGTTGGACTTGAAGTTGAACAAAACAAAAAAATAGGTGCCTTATCAAAAGGATATAGACAACGAGTTGGCTTAGCACAAGCGATTATTCACGATCCACAGGTTTTAATTTTGGATGAACCTACATCAGGATTAGATCCAAATCAATTAGCTGAAATTCGTGAATTAATCAAAAACATAGGTAAACAAAAAACAGTAATGCTCTCAACTCATATTATGCAGGAAGTTGAAGCTATATGTGATCGTGTAGTTATTATTAATAAAGGTCAAATTGTGGCTGATGACAAAGCTTCTATTTTACAAGTTGATACGCTACATCAAACGGTTTATGTTGAATTTGATGGTACGGTTACCAAAAATGTTTTAAGTAAAATTAAGCAGGTTCAAAAAATTGAAGCTTTTGGAAAAGGTTGGTTATTAGAAAGTAATGAAATTGGAGATCTTAGAAAAATTATTGCTCAATTTGCTCAACAAAATGAATTATTGGTCTTGACATTAAGAACGGAAGAGAAAACATTAGAAGAGGTGTTCAAAGAATTAACGAAATAATATTAATAAATACTCTGTAAAATCAAGTTAAACACAATTAAACTCACTTTAAAACAGGGTTTTTTATTAAAAATACTGTGTTTAAAAGGAGTTTATTTTATAGATTTTTCACAGATATTCTGCGTTATTTAAATTCTTGAAACTTAGTGGCACTCTGCGTAAATACTCTGAGTAAATCTGTGGTTAAAAAATCAAAATGCATTTGCCCAGTCTATAAATTCCATAACTCTTCGTTATAATTAATTTGCAAAAGGACAACCAGATCTTTGTCCTAATTTGAAAGTAATCATTATTCCAGAAAAAACGTACCAATCTTTCGTTGTTGATGTACCTCTTTTACCATAAACAGCTCTGTCTAGGCTTTTGTTTGCCATTGTTGCTGCTAAGGGTCCATTTTCTGAACTCAATAAAATAGGATCAACATAAGAATCTGCATGTACATCATCTAAATAATCTGTAAATGTTTTTCTTAATCCGAATTCAAAATTGATTGATGTCCACTTTCCAAGTGAAATTCTTGCTCCAAATCCCAACGGGATACATAATTGAGTTAGACTGTAATTGTCTCTTTTTGATAAGCTTGATCCTTGACCTTCAGTACCTAATGGTTGTAATTCTATATTTTCTCCATCAAACGTTGACATTGGATTCATTTTAAATAAACCAATTTCAGCTAGCATATAAGCGGTTCCTTTAAAACGATTATGACCAATTTCAAATGGAAAATAATTTAATTCAATTCCTCCAGCTATTTCAAAAATAGAAGAAGTAAAATCTAAATTTCTGTTTTTAAATAATTGAGAAGTTGATTGAGAATCTTCGCCTTTAACATTACCATACATAAAATTTCCACGTAGACCAACTCTAGGATTTACTTGATAACGATACAATAAACCACCAGCCAATTGCATGTTTTTCAAATTATTAAATCGATTTAAATCACCGATGTAATATGTGCCACCAAATAAAAAACCAACTTCAGATCTAGAATAAAATGTAGCTTGTTGACTTCTTCCTTGAAAGCTCAAAAAACAAAACAATAAGAGTGAACAAAGAAACTTAATCATATTAATTTAATAATGTATATTTCAAACGTTAAAAATAAGAATAAATTGTAAAAACCGTTTTAATAGTCTTAACTCTTCGTTATAATTAAAATTTCTAATGAATCTTGTAAAATTGAAATACGTGGATTAAATTGTTCAGCGGCTAAAAAGTCCATTTCTGTTGAAACTGATACTAACCTATAGTTTCCATCACCTTCAAATTGAATCGATTGAGGATCTGCATAAGTAGAAATTCCAGAAAATATGATTTTATTTCTACCTTTAACCAATTTTAGAGGTTGTTCATGCTGCATTTCTCCAGCAGTTAGAAATAATTTCACTTTTTTAATATCTGATTTGATAACTTGTTCATACACATTCTGCCCAAAAGTGAGAAAGGTATTACGAATACTAATAATTTCCATTTTTTCATATACTTTTTTTACTTTACGATACAAGTATAGTTATAAAAAGTTCAAACAAATAATAATGAATACAAACAAAAAATTAATATTTAAATAACATTAAATTAAAATTATAACATAAAATTAAAAATATAACACTATCTTTGTCTTGTTAAAAAATATAAAAATGAAAACAAACCCATTAATTGAAGTTGCTGAACAATTCGGAACCCCTACTTATGTATACAATGCAGAGATAATTCAACGTCAATACAAGATATTGAAAAATGCTTTTGATGGAATTGATGTTAAATTACATTATGCTCTAAAAGCATTAAACAATATAAATATTTTACGTGTCTTAAAAAAAGAAGGAGCTGGATTAGATGCCGTATCAATTCAAGAAATACATTTAGGTTTAAGAGCTGGATATTTACCAGAGCAAATTATGTTTACACCAAACTGTGTCGATTTCTCAGAAATAACTGAAGCAGTAAAAATTGGAGTTCATATCAATATTGATAATTTAGCTATACTAGAACATTTTGGAAATTTATATGGATCAAAAGTTCCAATTTGCATTCGAATCAATCCGCATATTATGGCTGGTGGACATTCAAACATTTCAGTGGGACACATCGATTCAAAATTTGGAATATCCATTCATCAAGTCAAACATATAGCTCGAGTTGCAAAAAATTACGGTATTGTAATAAACGGATTACACATGCATACAGGAAGTGACATTTTAGACGCTGATGTATTTATCAGAGGGGCAGAATTGTTATACGAAGCAGCTCAAGAATTTCCAGATTTAGAATTTTTAGACTTCGGAAGTGGCTTTAAAGTTGCCTATAAAGAACACGATATAATTACACCTATCGATAATATAGGGAAAAAAATAGCTGATTCATTTCGAAAATTTTGTAAAGATTATGGTCGTGACTTAGAGCTCTGGTTTGAACCTGGGAAATTCATTGTTAGTGAGAGTGGAAAATTAATTGTTACAGTCACAACCGTAAAACAAACTACTTCTACGGTCTTTGTTGGAGTAAACAGTGGACAAAATCATTTAATAAGACCGATGTTTTACAATGCGCATCATCATATTGAAAACATTAGTAATCCGACTGGTGTTTTAAAATTATATTCAGTAGTCGGATATATTTGTGAAAGTGATACATTAGGTTATGACCGAATGATTTCTGAAGTAAGGGAAGGAGATATTTTGGCAATACATAATGCTGGCGCTTATGGTTTTTCAATGAGTAACCAATACAACGCACGATTGAGACCTGCTGAAGTTTTAATACTAAACAAAAAAGCTCAATTAATTCGTAAAAGAGAAACGCTAGAAGACATCTATAGAAATGAAGTTGAAATAAAAGAATTAAATTAAGACCTTTGTAAAAGCCCTAACTCTTCGTTATAATAAAATTTAGAACTTTAACAAAGGTCTTTAGATTTTAAATTAACAAAAAAATGCTACCTAGATTGGGTAGCATTTTTTGTTAGTAATAAATTTTAAAATTATTTCAATTTTATATTTGATAAAAATCTTTCCAAATTTGGATTTTCTAGTAAATGATCGGAACCAATAACTAGAATTTTTTTGCAATTGTTTCTTTCTAACCAAAAAGTGAAATTAGAAATACCAACTACTAACGTTCCATTGATGTCTATTTTTTGAATTGGTCTTTGTTTTAAATCAAACAAATCTCTTAATTCAGAAGCTTCTCTTTCGATTGTTTGATTTTCAGTAAAAATAAGCAAACCATCAACTTGATCAATTTGTTCAAGATTTATATCATGGAAATCAACAACTTCCACATTTAATTCTTGAGCCCAAATTGCCAACGATTTAGCGAATTTTGTGTGAGTTTGTAAGAAAAATTTATCTATTTTCATTTTTGTTTGTCGAGTTCTTTATACTATTTTCTCTAACGAAGTGCGAAGTTAATCATTTAAACTGACTTAAAATACCATAATTAATAAAATATTTTATAAAATCAATACCCCAATATTTTTAAATAATCTGAAGCTGTTTGTTCTTCAGAAAACTTTTCAGTTTTCAGTTTTCCATTTTCATCTCTTTTTATCAAAATATGTTTTGGTTCTGGAATTAAACAATGCTTTAACCCTCCAAAACCACCAATCGTTTCTTGATATGCCCCCGTATTAAAAAAGCCTAAATAGAGAGGTTTGTTTTTATCAAACTTTGGTAAATAAATAGCATTAGAATGTTGTTCAGAATTATAATAATCATCACTATCACACGTTAAACCTCCTAATAGTACTCGCTCGTAATCATCATTCCAACGGTTAATTGGTAAAAGTATAAAGCGTTGATTAATTGCCCAAGTATCGGGTAAATTAGTCATAAATGAAGAGTCGATCATGTTCCATTTCTCTCTGTCATTTTGTTGTTTTTGATGAAGAATACTAAAAATAGCACCCCCGCTTTCTCCAACAGTAAACGAACCAAATTCGGTAAAGATATCTGGGTCTGGAATATCATTGTCTTGACAAACATTCTTCACTTGTGTAAGAATTTCCCGAACCATATATGCATAATCAAAATCAAAAGCCAATGATTTTTTAATTGGGAAACCTCCTCCAATATTTAAAGAATCCAACGAAGGACACACCTTTTTTAAATCGCAATAAATTCTTAAAAGTTTGGTTAATTCATTCCAATAATAAGCAGTATCATTTATTCCAGTATTAATGAAAAAATGAAGCATTTTCACTTTAACCCTCGGATTATCTTGAAGCATTGCTTTGTAAAAAGGAACAATTTCTCTATATCTAATTCCTAAGCGAGAAGTATAAAACTCAAATTTAGGTTCTTCTTCAGAAGCAATTCGAATCCCAATATTAATTTCTTTATCAGTTGAATTTAATAAATCTTGAAGCTCTTGTATATTGTCAACGACAGGAATAACGTTTAGATTTCCGTCTTCAATTAGTCCTGCAATATTTTTTATATAGGTTTCTGTTTTAAAACCATTACAAATAATATATTGACCAGCGGCTAATTTTCCTGAATCGTATAAATTTCGAACGATATCAATATCGAAAGCAGAAGATGTTTCGATATGAACATTGTTTTTTAGAACCTCATCCAAGACAAAAGAAAAGTGAGAACTTTTAGTACAATAAGAATAATGATAATTTCCACCATACCCTAAATTATGCATCGCTTCTCTGAACCATCCTTTAGCCCTTTGAATATTATTTGAAATTTGAGGTAAATAATTAAATTTCAATGGTGTACCATACTCCTCAACCAAACGCATTAAGTCAATTCCATGAAAAGAAAGACATTCATCTCTCAAATTAAATTCATCCTGTGGAAAATCAAATGTTTGATCTATTAAATCAATATATTTCGTTCTCATTCTTTAAATAATATTCAGGGTACAAAGGTCACTGAAATATTTGTTTTATAAAAGAAATACATTAAAAAACATTCAATTTTCTACTATATTTAAGGTAAAGGTTAAATTCAGAGGAGGGATGTCTTTAAAATTAATTAATTTGAATACCTCTAGAAGAAAATAGCGTATTCACATCTAAATCACTTTCATCCAACGTAAAAGAAAAAGTACTTCCTAAACCAACGGTACTCCTAACATTGATGTTTTGACCGTGCGATTCTACGATGTGCTTCACAATAGCTAATCCTAATCCAGAACCTCCTTCGTTTCTATTTCGACTTTTTTCAACTCGATAAAAACGTTCAAAAAGTCGAGAAATGTATTGATCTTCAATCCCAGGTCCATTATCAGATATTTCAATAGTAACAATATTATCAACGTTGTAAAATCGAACGACTGTTTCTCCTCCAACATTTCCATAGAAAATAGAATTTCCAATAAGATTGGTAAAAACCTGAGCAATCTTACTTCGATCCGCCATCACAATGATATCACTTGAATAATCTTTAGAAAATTTCAAGCTGATTTTTTTCTCATTGGCTATTATTTCGAATGAATCAAATACTTCTTTAGCCAATTCAGCAATATCAAACGGCCTTAATTCTAACTTTAAATCTTCCACTTCAAGTTGAGTAATTTGATCTAAATCTTCCAAAATACTAGCCATTCTATCTGTTGCTTTCGAAGCTCTTTCAAGAAAAGTACGGTTCACATTCTCATCTTCTAGCGCACCATCTAATAATGTCAAAATATAACCTTGAATTGAAAATACAGGCGTTTTTAATTCATGCGCTAAATTTCCTAAAAATTCTCTTCTAAATTCCTCTTGACCTTTTAATTTGGAAATTTCTTTGTTTTTATCTTTAGACCAAATAAATGATTCATTTTCAACATTTGAAATAACATCATCCGTCAATTTTACACCAATAGAATTTTCTTTCGTAATTTTTCCTTTTCTTATTGATCGATAAATTAATTTTAATCTTTCATTTAAAAACACTGTAATGAAATAGTAAAAAGTAAAATAGGTGGTAATAAAAATTAAAACAGGAGGAATTAATATCGCATATAAAGGTAAACTTCTGATAAAAAAATGAATTGCATGAATAATTAGAAGTGAAATAAAACAAACAATTGTACTTCCACTTACTAATAAGAATATGGGTTTTTTATTTTTCAATCTTCACTAAATGTATATCCTACTCCTTTAATTGTACGAATATAATCATTTCCTAACTTTTCTCTTAATTTTCTTATATGAACATCAATTGTTCTTTCACCAACAATCGATTCGTTCCCCCAAACCAAAGATAAAATTTGATCTCTTGAATAAACAGTTCCTGGACGTTTTGATAATAATTCGAGTAATTCAAATTCCTTTTTTGGGAGAATTAATTTTTTATCTTCCATTTCAACAATGAATTTGTCACGATTAATTTTCAATAAAGAAGTTCCTATTTGAGTTAAATTTTGATTCACAACAACTCTTCTCAACAATGACTCAACTTTACTCACTAATAAACGAGGTCGAATTGGTTTCGTTATATAATCATCTGCACCAGCCTCAAAACCGGCTACTTGAGAATAATCTTCAGATCTAGAAGTTAAAAAAGCGATTAAAGGTTGAATAATTTTGATATCTTGTCTTATAACTTGACACGTTTCAATACCATCCATTATTGGCATCATTATATCTAAAATAACAAGTGATGGATTTAATTGCTTTACCAACTTAACTCCTTCTTCTCCATTTAAAGCTGTGTACACTTTATATCCTTCTTTAGAAAGATTATAAGATAAAAATTCAAGGATGTCTCTTTCATCATCAACAAGTAATATCGTGTGTTCTTTTGACCCTGGATTCATACTATTAATTTTAATTATCGTTTCACAAAATTACCATATTGAGAGCGTTTAGAACTACTTACTAGCTTTACCATTATGTTATGCTTTTAACCACAATGTTAACTGTATATTAACACTTATTATAAGCAAAAAAAGCTACCTGAAACAGGCAGCCTTTTAGTAGTTATCAATAAATTGAGTTATTTAATGACATTCATTTTTATCGTTTTAACAGAAGTACCAGTACTAATTCTAGTGTAATACATTCCGTTTTCTAACTCATTTGTATTTATTTTGAAATCAGATTTCCCAGAAGAAACTTCACCATTAAAAACTGAAGAAACAATTTTTCCTGACATATCGAAAATTAAAATATCAATAATTGAATTAGTATTTAATTCGATTGATAAATTCGCTTCATCTTTAACTGGATTTGGATATAAGGCTATTTTCTCAAATAAATTTATTTCATTTAATCCTACATTTATCAAAACGTCAAAAGTATATTCATCTGTACAACTTCCATTTATAGCTGTTAAAACAACTGTATATGAATCATTTGCAGCATAAGCGTGAACAGGAGATGTTTGTGAAGAATTATTTCCATCACCAAAATCCCAAGAATAGGAAGTGGCATCAGCTGAACCAGTAGTTGAAAAAGTAGTGACATTACCAGTTGTTGCATAGGTTGCCATTGCAGTTGGAGAAATATTTACTGTAACAACTGAGTTACTTGAAGTTCCAACTCCTAAACAAAAATCCGTGTTAGTAGTCGTTACATTATATGTACCAGCAGCATAAACAATTAAAGTGTCGTTTGTTGATGAATCACTCCAAACATAAGATTCAGCTGGAGTTGAAACTAGAATCACTGAATCACCTTCGCAAAAACTCAAAGAACCAAAAGCAGTAATAGTTGGAATAGGTGCTGAACTTACGTTTACTGACATAGGCAATGAAGTTGATGAACAACCATTTTCATCTGTATAAGTTACTGTATAATTTGCAGTTGATCCTACAGTAATCATTGTAGATGTACTTGAAGAAGAATTATTCCATACATTTCCTGTAGCTTGATCAGATGTTAACGTAATTGTAGAACCTGTACAAAAAGAGGTTGCGCCAGAAGGTGTTATTATTGGAGCAGTAGGATTTGCATTTACAGTTATAACAATTGCAGTTCTAGGACCTTCAATACCCTGAATTCCAACTTGAGAAACATAATAAGTATAAGTGCCTTCAGTTAAAGTGGAAGGAGTTGGAACAGAACCAGCAACACCTCCAGATGAAACTGTATACCAGTTTAATGTATTTCCTGAAGTCGCTGTAGCTGATAGCGGAGATGCCGTTTCGTTCACACAATATTCTATCGCTGTTGTTGCAGCAGGAGCAAATAAAACATTTGAAGTTATTCCTGCATCTGTATAGGAAATATTAGACAAAGCTATTGAACCACTAATTGGTCTGTAATCAGGTGTGTAATAATTATACGGAGTTGTTAAAATACCAGATGATGAAACTACTGAGTCATTCATTCCTGCACCAAACCAAGAAGATAAATTATATGTGCTAGTAGAATTTCTTTCTGTAGCTTTACCTGTATTTTGACCAGCTACGATATTATTATTAAATTTCAAAGCACCACTCGTTGCATTTGATTCACATAATACACCATCAATATAAACACCTGTCAAGAAGTCCATAAAGATACTGTTGTAGATTTTTAAATTTGAATTTCTTCTAATACGAGCACCTCTTTTATATCCGCTCGCAATTGTACTTCCAGGAACACCTCTTAAAGGTCCAACTAAAGTAATGTTTGAAAAAACAGCACTTGTTAATGGAGTTGTAGTTGATCCTGAAGCATCATTATCAGATTCAAAACCTTCAGATGTAGAAACAGAAGGACTATCAGCCATATTAGGATCTCTAACAACTAAACCAAATTGAACTTTACCTGAAAAACCATTATCAGTATCAAAATCATCATCTAAATTTCTGTAAGAAACAAGGTAACGACAATTCACCGCACCTCCAAACCACTCAAAAGCATCATCATTAGCGAATGAAACTTGAATATGGTCGATTGTAGTACCAGAACCAATTGCACCTAATGTTAAACCATTGATTTCTTTGTTTGGAGCGTATACATATCCAGCAAATTCAATTCTAACATATTGTAATATTCCAGAATTATCTGCATTATCAGGATTCGTTCCTCCACCAAATTGAGTATCAGCTGAAGCTAAAATACCTTCGATATTCGCAGTACCTCCAGCACTATTATTAGCACCTCTTCCCATCAAAATCACACCTCCCCAATCACCAGCAGAACGCAATCCAGGACCTTGATTAGAAGTGAAAACAATTGGAAGATCTTTTGTTCCAATAGCATTCAATTTTGAACCTTGAGTAATAAATAAACCTGCACCAGTAGCAGCTTTATCTCCCAATATTTTTGTTCCTGGCTCAATTGTTAAAGTTGCTCCATTCTTAACATAAATTTGGCCAGATAATAAATACACATTATTTGCTGTCCACGTTGTATTATTAGTAATACTTGCTGTTACTGTTACAGTAGAAGCTGGATACACAGTGTTTTGCGGATCCCAGTTAGTCCATGTATTTGTCCAAGCTTCTTCTGGAGCTGGAGCAAAAGCACCACGATAAGTTGTCGGTACAAAATAGCCCTGACTAAAAACCAAATTGCATAAAAATGCAACCATCACAGTTAAATAAATTTTTTTCATTTTTTTCATTTTTAACTTTATTGTGTAATTAATTTAAACAGTACAAATTTCAGGTTTCATTGTAATTTAATGGTTAATTTGAAGCTATCAATATAAAATCAAATCGTTAACTCAATGTTAAGTCGAATTACACTTTTCTTAACATAAAAAAAGAAGCAGTCCGAAAAGTTCTATTTCTCATGAAAAATTAACCATATAAGGAATATAAGGTCATATAAGGAAATGTAATTGTTGTACCATAAATTATTAGGGTATATGGCAAAAACTTATATGTCCTTATAATACCTCCTATATAACTCTTTTTAACTTATTGATTTTCAACTTGTTTCAAGAAGCGTTTTTTAATCTTTCTAACTGTTTTTCTAGATTCTTAATTTTATTTTCTTTCATTAATTGCTGATTTTCGCTC
>OBEQ010215716.1_pt1 | contig 15965 bp, 8 predicted proteins | sample 1670901 | NCBI WGS metagenome assembly OBEQ01 (sample SAMEA104232315, study PRJEB22302) | groundwater metagenome | biome: forest; feature: aquifer; material: groundwater | place: USA | collected 2011-08-07 | depth 5.4 m | reverse complement strand
GGCGGGGGTGGCGGGGGTGGCGGCGCGGCGTCCGTTCCAGGCGCGGCATCCTTGCCGGCAGCCGCGTCGTTGCCAACGCCGGCGTCGCCCTTGGTCGTGCCGGCGTCGCCTCCGTCACGTCCCGGAGACGAACCGTCCACACGATCAGGCGGCACCGTCGTGGTGCCGTCGGATCCGGTCGACGCGTCGACTCCTCCACCTCCGCCATTTGCCCAAGTTCCGGCGGGTCCGCTCCCATCAGGGTCATCCGAAGAGCAACCCAACGCCGCCGCGTAGCCCGAGAGAGTCACCGAGAGCGCCAAACGGCACGTGGTCTTACGCGTCTTCATCCGACCTCCGACTGTGCTGATCAGCAAGCCTCGGTCCAACGCCCTTCGTGCCATTTTCCGCGGACTCTGAGGTCCTACCCGCCCGCGTTGTACGATCGCGACGCTTCGAACTGGCCGCCCTCCGCGCTAGTTGCGCAACATCGGTGCAGGCCCGATCGGGTGTCCTTCGGACCCTGGACCTTCCAAACGACCCGGTAAGCCGGAAATTTGTGAGGTCCGTCGCCCGTCCGACAGTTTCTGTCACGTTGGTGCGTCGCTTGCTGGGCCGAAGTTCCCAATGGCACACATCCGTTTTTCGCCCGCCTTGCTCCTCTCAGCCCTCCTCACCGCATGCGGCGCCGACGATTCAACGCTCCCGAACACCGCGACGTCTGCGCCCGGAACGCCAAACGGCACTGGAAACCCTGCCGCAGATGGCGGAAGCCGGGCCGACTCCGGGGGAACTCCGTCGCCCGACGGCGGGAACAGCGTTCGTGACGGCGGGAGTGATGGCGGCGGTGGAACCGATGGCGGCGGTGGAACCGATGGCGGCGGTGGAACCGATGGCGGCGGTGGAACCGATGGCGGCGGCGGAACCGATGGCGGTGGCGGCGACACCGTGTCGCCCGTGATCACAATCACGGCCCCCACGAACTCCTCTGCGTATACGAGTCTCAGCGCGACACTCTCATTGGGCGGCACCGCTTCGGACAATGTCGGCGTAACACAAGTTACCTGGTCGAACGACCGGGGCGGTGGCGGCGTTGCCAGCGGCACGTCGGCGTTCAGCGTGGCCAGCATCTCGCTTCAGAACGGCACCAATGTCATTGCCGTGACGGCGCACGACGCCGCCGGGAACACGGGGACGGACACTCTGACGGTGACGTACGGTTCCACCACGAGCAGCGGGACGACGTACTATGTCGCAACGAACGGCAGCGACTCCAACAATGGACGCTCCGTCAGCACGCCGTTTCGGACCATCGGAAAAGCGGTCGACACGGTCAACCCAGGCGACGGCATCGAAGTCGGCGGAGGTACCTATACCGAGTCTGTCATGATCACCACTCCTGGCAGTCCCACGGCTGGGATCACGATGCGTAACTACAACGGAGAGCAACCCATTATCCGAAGCACGGGAGCCGGCCCGACGATCTACTTCTACCATGACGATTGCGATGAAACCGTGATCGGGAATGGCAGCGGAAACACCGATTGCAGAGCATTCTACTGGACCCTTCAGGGTCTCGAGATCCAAGGCAGCCCCAACGGCGGCGACGACGGCAATGCCGTGAAGATCGACACGCCAAAGGTCAAGCTCATCGGGAACAAGATTTGTTACGCCGTCGCAGACGTCGTCAAGCTCGTTCGAACTGCGAACGACGTGGAAATCTTGAACAACGAAATATGCCAGAACAGCGCCATCGTGCAGCCGAGCGACAACGCGCAAGGTGTGGACATGGTGGGCGCGGATCGCGTGCGCGTGGCCAACAACTACGTGCACGACGTGCCTGACATCGGAATCTACGCGAAGGGCAATTCGCGAAACGTAATTTTCGAGAACAACCGGCTCGTGAATATCGGAAGCTCGTCGAACGGCCACGCTCTCATGATGGGGCAATCCACCGATGACTACCGCCTCGTGGACGGCTTGTACGAGAGCTACGACGGAATCATCCGAAACAACATCGTCATCAACGCGACGTGGTCCTGCCTTGCCACTGCCTCTTCGTACAACGTGCACATCTACAACAACAGTTGCTACGGCACGGGAACCACGGTTCACGGATCCATCCTCGTCTCCAACGAGTCCGAAGTCGGACAAGCGGGGACCAACGTCGAGATCAGGAACAACATCATCTATGGTTCAGCGTCTCACCCCGTCATCAAGATCACCGACTCCGCGCTCACGAACAACGCCACGCTGTTTGCCGACAAGAACATCTACTACGTCACCGGCGGCGCGCCGCACTTCACGTGGGACGGGCACTTCGACAACGTCGTCTTTTCGCAATGGCAGTCCCAGTATCACACCGTGACCGGGCAGACCGATACGAGCCTCGTGGTTGACCCGCAGTACTCGAACAGCTCGACGCTCACCCTCATGGGCGGAAGCCCCGCGGTCGATGCCGGTCTGAACACGCCGTTCGTGACCACCGACTACAACGGCGCCGCCAGACCGCAGGGCGGAGCGACCGACATCGGCGCGTACGAGTACTGAGATCGATTCTCGAAGGCGGCTTGCACTCGCGGACGCGCCAATGATGGTCGTTCCGGCTGCGATCCAGCTTGACGGCGCCGTGAGGAGGGTCGCCAATCCTTGACCCTCGCCAACCTCAGGCCCGAGCCGTGCCCGCTCGCCACGAACCTCGCCGACGTTCAAATGCGTTCGTAGCGAAGTGCCTCGCCTCGCGGCCGCAAAGCCATTCCGAGCGTTGTCATCGCGGTTGGCAAGCGGTGTGCAGTTGCTCCCACGTCTCTGGTGCGGCCGTTCGAATGCGCGACCAACTCGCAAAAGAAGGGGGAGCCGACATCATGCTCAGTCGGAGAGACGCGATAAAGGCTGGGCTGCTCGCAGGTGGAGCTCTCGTGATGCCCCCGCGGAGCGTGCGCGCGGACGACAAGATTGCGCCGAGCCCGGCAACGCTCCCCTTCCGCGTGCCGCTGCCCATTTCGCCGATTCTCCTGCCCACCCGAAGCGACGCGACCGCGGACTTCTACGAAGTCACGATGCGAGCGGCGCAGGCCCAGATTCTACCTGGCCTGTCGACGACCGTGTGGGGCTATAACGGTCTATTCCCGGGGCCCACCATCATGGCCGAGGCAGGCCGACTCACCGTCGTCCGTCAGAGAAACCATCTGCCCGAGAACATGTCGGTTCACTTGCATGGGTGTCACACGCCCTCGGCATCGGATGGGTTTCCCAACGACTTCATTCGTCCGGGTGCCTTCAAGGATTATTCGTATCCAAACGACGATCGGGCGTCGTCCTATTGGTACCACGACCACGCAATGGACATCACTGGTCCTCACATCAATATGGGTCTCGCCGCGTTCTACATCATCCACGATGCCGTCGAACGGAGCTTGCCGCTCCCCACCGGTGCCCAAGACGTTCCTCTCATGATTTGTGACCGCCTGTTCAATGCCGATGGATCATTCTTTTACGACACGTTCAATCACGACGGCTTTCTCGGAGATACGTTTCTCGTAAACGGGGCTGTTCAGCCATTTTTCCAAGTTTCCAATCGTAAATACCGTTTTCGATTCTTGAATGTTTCCAACGCACGATGGTACGAATTCGCTCTCAGCAGCGGCCAGCCCTTCATTCAAATCGGCACGGATGGCGGGCTTTTACCCGCCCCCATCGTTCGCCCAAGGTTTCGGCAGGCACCCGCAGAGCGAATCGACGTCATCATCGATTTTTCCATTTATCCGGTAGGCACGCAGATCGTTCTGCAAAGCGTTCTGCAAATGACGAGCGGGCGGAAGCTGGACGGGGTAAGTCTGCAGGCGCCCACGCCGATCATGCGCTTCGACGTCGTGCGTACCGAAGCGGATACCAGTGCAATTCCGGCGACGCTTCGTCCACTTCCGGTGATGCCGGAAAGCTCCGCGGTCAGGACTCGGCTTTTCGAGTTCCAGCGGGACCGAGGAGCGTGGACGATCAACGGACAGTTCTTCGACCCGAACCGCGTGGACGCTGCCATCCGACTCGGCACGACGGAGATCTGGCGCCTGAAGAACGGCGGAGGTGGGTGGGCTCATCCCATTCACCTGCACCTCTCTCAGTTCCTGGTACTCGACCGAAACGGGGGTCCAATCCAAATCGGCGATCAGGGATTGAAGGACACACTTCAACTCGAAGGCGGCGACGAGGTCCGCGTGATTGGCACCTTCAAAGACCGGGTCGGCCGCTACGTCTTTCACTGCCACAATCTGGAACACGAAGACATGCGCATGATGGGCCGATTCGACGTCGAACCCTAGCCACCAAGCATCTGGGAAATTCGATGAAGACCGTCAAATTCCTCCGCGGGTACCTGGCGGCGCTCGCCGTCGTCGCAAACGCTTCCTGCGCCCCCGCCCCCGCTGTTTCGCCACGCGCCACCCCTGCTCTCACGCCTCCGCCGACGTCGGCGCGGTCCTCGTCCGAGCGCTTGGCAGAGTCCCTGTCGGGCACCGTTCTAAAGACCCAGGAAGGCCGCCCGGTCTATCTCTATGACGAGCTCATGAAGGGCAAGATCGTCTTGATCAACTTCATGTTCACCAGCTGCTCGAATCTGTGCCCCTTTTCGACCGCCAATCTCGCCCTTGTGCAAAAAGAGCTCGGCCAGCGCGTCGGACGCGACATCGTGATGCTCTCGATCAGCGTGGACCCCGAAACCGACACACCCGCGGCACTCAAGAAGTTCGCCGAGCGTTTCAAGGTGAAGGATGGCTGGTACTTTCTCACCGGAAAAAGGACGGACGTCGATCGCATCCGCAAGCGCCTCGGCGTGTATGAACCGGATCTTGCGAAGGACAGCGACAAGTTCGAGCACACCGGCCTCCTCACCTATGGGAACGAACCTTCCGGCAGGTGGCAGGCGATTCCCGTACTCTCGAAGGCGAGCGACATCGTGGATGCGGTGAACCGGGTGGCCGAGCTCCGCAGCTTGCCCTGATCCAGTGACAAAGGCGCGTCGACATCGAAGGCCACGAGCTCTCGCACGCCTATGGAGGCATACCGATCCATCTTCTCTTGAAACGAGATGGGCTCCCGCGTGTCGCTCGGCGAGAGGACCTCGACAGCAAGCTCGGGCGCTCCCATTTCCCAGACTTTCCAAGACTCGAACATCTCTTGCGGCACGCCCAGCTTGACGAAGCCGTCGGGCGCGACGCAGCGGCGTGGGTTGGCGGCGTCGAAGTAAACGAACTGGTCGCAGCCTACGGAGCTACTGGGACCGAGCACCCTGAGCAGGATCTCGTGCAGGATGGCGCACAAGTGGAGATGACGAATGGATTGGCCCACGTCCCATTCCGGCTGCGAGGAGGGAAATTGCAGCGGCTGCGCAGGGCGGACGTGGCGGATCGACTCCGGCAAAACGGCCATACTGGAGAGTGTATCCGCCGCGAGCGCCCCGCGCAGCCACATGAGGGCGTCCCAAGCGAGAGCCGTGCCGGAGCGGTCTCGAGAAGTTGCGCAGGGATGCGGATGGGCTGGGGTGTCCGGGACGCTTTTGCGGTGTCCTGGGACAGCGGGTTCGCGCCAAGACATCGTTGACGGATCGCTCACTGGTCCAGAGGTCATCGAAGGAGCCTGAAAGGGAAAGCGACAAGGCAAACCGGGCCGGGGGCACGTCATGTGCGCTCCATTCCGTGGTATCGATTGCGCATGCTCCGCCCCTTCAAGAAGGTCCTCATCGCGAACCGCGGCGAGATCGCCGTGCGCGTCGCGCGCACGCTGCACGAGATGGGCATCGCCGCCGTCGCGGTCTTTTCGGACGCCGACCGCGCCTCGTATCACGTACGCGTCTGTGACGAGGCGTACCGCATCGGTCCGCCGCCTGCCGCCGAGAGCTACCTTCGCGTCGAAAAAATCATCGATACGGCGAAAAAAGCAGGTTGCGACGCCATCCACCCGGGCTACGGCTTTCTGAGCGAGAACCCCGCGCTGCCCGACGCGTGCGAAAACGCCGGCATCACCTTCATCGGTCCCCCCGCGAGCGCGATGCGCCAAATGGGCAGCAAAACCGCCGCGCGCAAGAAGATGGCCGACGCCGGCGTTCCCATCGTCCCCGGCGCCATGTGCGACACGACCGAGGAAGCGACCGCCGCGGCCACGAAAATCGGCTTCCCGGTGATGCTCAAGGCGGCGAGCGGCGGCGGCGGAAAAGGGATGCGCCTCGTGAACGACGCGAGCGAGATGGCGAGCGCCTGGGAACGCGCGCGAAGCGAGGCGAAGAAATTTTTCGGCGACGACACGGTCTACGTCGAAAAAGCCATTCACAAGCCGCGCCACGTCGAAATTCAAGTACTTGGCGACCGCGAAGGAAACATCATTCACGTTTTCGAGCGCGACTGTTCGATCCAGCGCCGCAATCAGAAGGTCGTCGAGGAGACGCCCTCCCCCGCTGCATCGCGCGAACTCGTCGCAAAAATGGGCGTCATCGCCGTTCAAGGCGCAAAAGCCGTGGGTTACTTTTCCGCCGGCACCTTCGAGTTTTTGCTCGCCCCAGACGGCGCGTTCTACTTCCTCGAAATGAACACGCGCCTCCAGGTCGAGCATCCCGTGACGGAGCTCGTCACCGGCCTCGATCTCGTGCGCGAGATGGTTCTCGTCGCCCAAGGGGAGCGCCTCGGTTTCGCGCAGCAAGATGTGTCGACGCGCGGCGCGGCCATCGAGTGCCGCATTTATGCCGAAGATCCCTCGAGCGGCTTTCTACCCTCTCCGGGCACGATCGAAAATCTGGTCGTTCCGGCCGGTCCTGGCGTTCGCGACGACGGCGGCGCCTATCCAGGCTGCACCATCTCGAGCTTCTACGATCCGCTCATCTCCAAGCTCAGCGTCTGGGCGCCGACGCGCGAACGGGCCATTTTGCGCATGCGGCGAGCGCTCAGCGAGTACATCGTCACCGGAATACGCACGAACCTCGCATTCCACGAGAAGCTGTTCGCGCATCCCGAGTTCGTCGCCGGCAAGTACGACACGGGCTTCCTCGAGAGACACAAGGACGCGCTCCTCGGCTATCCCGCCGTGCCCGAGCACGACAGGGAGGCGATCGCCGTCGCCGTCGCGTTGGCCGCGGCGCGCATGGAGCGGGCCACCGGAGTGCGTGAGGCCAGCGCGGGGGAGAGCGGATCGCGGCTTTCTCCGTGGGTCTCCCAGCATCGCGCGCGATTGCGGGGCTAGGATCGGAGTCGGGGTCGGGATCGGACTCGAGGGGATCTGGTGAGTGATGCGTTCATGCGCTCTTTTCGCAGCTCTTGTTCTCGGATGCAGTGCGTCCGGTGCGGCGAGCCCACTGCCGGGGACGCCAAATCCGGCGGCGCCGAGCCCCGGAGGTGTTCGTCCCTCTCAAGAAAGCAAAGATTCGCCCTGGCCTCCTTCGTCCCTGCCTCCGGGCTACGGACTCCCCCGAAGCATTGACTCTCGCGTCACTTCTTGAGTGCCGCTTTCGCGCGCGTGAGGATCGTCGCGCTATCGGTCATGCCGCTCGAGAGATCGCCGGCACTCTCGAGGAGCGGGACAGTCGCCAGATGTGAATTGAGGGTCGAGTGGCTATTTCCGAACGCAGGCTGGAAGTCAACATTGACTTCGTTGTTGAAGCGGAACTCGTACCCCGTGGAAGGCGCGTCCGTGTCGAGATCGTCGATGTGAACTCTCACCCCGACGATGCCCGCGAGCGCCTGATGGATGCGTGATGCCAGCGCGAACGGATCTTTCGACAGGCTCTCCCCTTTTTTGACCACGGTGAGCGACGCATCGTGCACCTCTTTTTCGGATTCTGAGCGATTGCCGAGCAGGATGCGCGCTTGTCTGTCGAGGAACGAAAAGTCGCCGCCATAACGGCGGTCGAGCGTGCAATGGCCTGTCTCTTCGTCGCAAATCACGTCGAAGGTGAGGCTCTCGTCATCGTCATGGCTGACCGTGGTCGCGCCCACCGAGCAGGAGACCGTCGTGGTCTTTTTCAGCCGATTCGCGCCCCGCATGAAGCACCACGCTCCGTACTGGCTACCGTCGCGGGTCGCGGTACCCCGAATGAAACGCTGGTTTTTCGTGCGTGGAGACTTACCGTCGGCCATCTCGATACGGATGCTCAAGCCGTCCGACGTTTTGAACACCGTCCCAGGAAATTGCGAGAGATCGGCCTCGTCGGTGTCGGGGACCGTGTCTTGTGACGAAGAAGCGCAGCCGAGCGCCGTGAGAGAAATGACGAACGAAACACCCATCCATCTACGAAGCATCGGAGACCTCCATCTCATGGTTGCGTATCGTGTGCGCAAAAGTGGTGCCCTGGAGCACATGGCCGCGAGGAGCTGACTTCTTCGAAGCGCCGCGCCAAACCGCGTGAGTGAGGTGCGGTCCGAGGAGCCGCGGTCTGCGCCTTCTTGCGGCCCCCTGAGCCGCACTTCGAATGGACGAGAAGCCGAACTGCCTTGCGCGCGGTGCGCCATAAGGCGGCATGCGCGTTGCGTTGGGGCGAAAGATGGAACCACAGGGTCGAGCACGCACAATGGCAGTCGCCTGGACGCTCGCAGCCCTATCGGGCTGCGTCGGGGCGCACGCGCCGGGGGAGCCGTCCGCCCCCCCCGCCGCGGCGCTCGTCGGTAGCCCCGATCCCAATGGCTACCTCGCTCAGTACGAATGCCGCAAAGGCAATCCCAATTGCGACGTCGACGTCGCCGCGCTGACGAAGCTTCCGTGCGAGCAAACCATCACCACGGGCACTGCACCGACGACCGACTGGAGCGCCGTCGACTGGTCAAAACATGTCATCTGCATCGAAGCGGGCGACCACACCGGGCGCGGAACGCTGACCATGGCCGGGAACGGGTCGGCGCCTCGGTGGAACGTGTTGCGGTCGTACCGTGCGGGCGACCAAGACGAGGACCCCTGGGAAGAAGCAGCCGGAAACCGCGCACGGCTCTTCGATTTGGTCGTCAATGGCTCCGCATATTGGATCGTGCACCGATTGGCGTTCGATGCGCACAACGTGAATACGCCGAAAGTAGATATTCGCGATTCGAATCATGTCATCGTCAACCGATTGTTGGCCGAAGACTTCTTGAATGTAGGCGGGAGTGGCGGACAAGTTGGGATCGATGGAAGCAGCGACATCACCGTTCAGAACAGCGTCGTACGCAATTGCGGTTCGAATCCCGACGTTTCGCCAGGCGCGATTCTTTTCGGCAATGGCGAAAACCTCTGGGTGGTGAACAACGAAACGTACGATTGTGCCCACATCATTTTCACGTGGCAAACAGGGACGCCGACACCCGACGCGGTCGTCGAAAACAACGACATCTACATCACGCCCAGCTACCGCACCGATTGCCGCGGAAACGCCGACCCCAACGGCGCGTGCTCACGCACCGAGAGCCACTTTTCAACCAAGGCCGATGGCGCTCCCGGTCGCCCCTACAAGGTGCTCCACAACCGATTGTGGGGGGCGAGGCACTGCGATCTCAATGCCGCCTGCGACGGCGGAGGCGGCGCGACCCAGCTCGGGTCCATCGGCGGAGGCGCGAAGACGGCAGACTGGATCCTGTTCAAGAACAATATCCTCTTTGACTCGCAACAAGGGTACTCCGTTATCACATTGGAGCCTGATGGTACCGATCGAAACTCCATCGTGGGCAATGTCTTTTGGAACCTGAAGAACCACTACCCGTCCGACCCCGTGCAGGGGCTCGGCACCTACGCTGGAGGAGGCTCGGCTCTCGACACTACGGAGCTCTACCTCAATACGTTCGTGGACATCGAGAACTCCAACGGAGCCAATTGGATAGACACCGAAGGCTTGTCCAGCTGGGACATTCGCTGCAATGCGGTCATCGATTCTCCCGGGCTACAAGGGCCCATTGGGAATGGCACGGAGGTCGACTTCAATGCCTACTACGCCGCACCCGATTCCAGAGAGACCAACCCGCGCGCATTCGACATCGCGATGCACGCTACGGCCACCACATACCAAGTCGGAAATATCGTTCGACTCGCAAACGCCTCCTCCTGCACGAAAGAGACCGATGCAGCATGCTTTCTCTACCGAGTCACCGGCGCTGGAATCTCGGCCGGAACGCCGCCAAGCTACTGCACGTCGCTTGGGTGCACGACGCAAGACGGGACAGCAACACTAAAAGCGGTCCGTGGTCCCCATTGCTTCTATCGAAAGCTCCGCACGGCACCGGAACAAGTGTGCATACCGTATGCAGCGGTGGATCAAAGCGCGCCCGACTACGGCTTCTGCAAGAGCGCAGGGCTCGGGTCGCGAGCGGACATTGGAGTGAATGACGAGATCGCTACATTCGATGGAACGGGCAGCGGCGTTCTCGGAACCGATCTCGCGGGAAGTCCGAGGCTCGGCACCCCCGGTGCCATCGAATTTACCCCACCGAAGCCAAAGTCGGATGGCGGCGCGGACAGCGGTCCTACCCGAAACGATCCGGACGGTGGACCCGACAGGGATGGATGGGCGGGAGATGGCGGAATCACAGGTGACAACCGACTTCCGTCGAGTCCTTCAGCCGACGCGCCGGCCGGATGCAGCTGCCGCTCGGTGCAGAGCTTGCGAGCTTCACCGACCGTGGCGTTCGCGGGGATTCTATTCGCAACCGTGGCCGCGCGCAGATGGAGGCGAAAGCGAAGGCTGGGTCGCGCCTCGGCTGCACTAGCTTCGATACGTTTCCTCGTTGTTCTCGCGCTTCTGTTTCCGCCTTTGGCCACAGCCGCCGATCCCAACGGATATACCTCGCAATACGACTGCCGCGTGGGTGGGCCGCATTGTAACGTGGATGTTGCCGGACTCACCCAGCAGGCCTGCGAGCAAACCATATCACCTTCGACGTCCCCAACGAGTAGCTGGGATGCCATCGACTGGTCGAAGAACGTCATTTGCATCGAGGCGGGAGATCATACTGGACGAGGAAAGCTCACTCTTCAGTCGAACGGCACCAGCAGCGCGCGCAAGGTGCTGCGCTACTACCGCTCAGGCGACAGCGACGACCAGCCGTGGACTCAGAGCGATGAGAACAGAGCTAAGATTTCTCTGATTGACGTAACCGGAGCATACTGGACCGTCCATCGCATCACGTTGCCGTCGAACACACTGAACGGCTGGACTCGCTTTTCTGTTCACAGCGCAAACACTATTCTAAACAGAATCCTGGTTGAGGGGCCGGGCGGCACAGACGCCTGTCAGGATGGCGTTGGACTTGAAGGCGACAACAATGTCCTACAAAACAGCGTTGTGCGGGATGCGCGTCGCTGTACTGGCGGCTCGCCGGTTGCTGTATCTATTGTTTCCGGCACCGATGTTCGAGTCGTGAATAACGAAATAAGCAACTGGTGCGAGCACCAGATTCAAGCCGGCTACAATGAGGTTCCGTCGTTACCCGGGCTGGCTATCGAGAACAACGATCTATATCTCACCAGCGCAATCTACAACGGCAATGGCGATGCGGCAGCGGGCTGGCTGTTGTCATTCAAGACCAAGGGCACGCCCGGAAACCCAGTCAAGGCAATCCACAACCGCCTGAGCGGGTCGCGCACACAAATAGAGTCATTGTGCGGCACAGGAGATTCCGGACACGCGATTGGCTTTAACGCCAATGCCGGCGCCAACAACGAATACGTGTTGGTTCAAAACAACATCGTCACTGACAGTATCGGCGGCGTTGGGGCTTACAACTATACCATTCAGAACATTCCCATCATTGGCAATCTATTCTACGACATAGGAAACAAGGGCACCGCCCTCTATTCCAGGGCTATTTCATTTTACAGTGCATCTAGGTGGGAAGTTTACTTAAATACGATCGTCAATTTCTCTGGACTCGCTCTGTTCGGTGAGTGGGACGGGGACAATTTGGATATCCGAGTCAATACGGTACTCAACTCGGTTTCATCAGAATCTGGGTCGCACCCGTCGAGTTCGACAGCAGACAACAACGCCTTCTACGGAACACCGTCCTTCGCTTTCAACGGCACATCCACCGATATCACCCAGACGCTGACGACGCGCAGCAACAACCAGTCGCTCTCGCTTGGTCAGGTAATCAGGACCACCAGCACCCCACCGGCGAACGGTACAGCGGGCGATTTTCTCTACATCACCACCACCGCCGGCCAAACCGCTGGAAGCGCTCCGACGTACTGCACAACGCTCGGGTGTACAATTGCGGACGGCTCGGCAACTGTAAGGGCGATCCGCGCACCGCACACATTTTACCGAAAACTGCGCACGGGGCCCGAGCAGGCCTTCATACCCTATGCGGCCATCGATCCGAGCGCGCCGGAATACGCGTTCTGCAAAGCAACACCACCGGGATCGCGTGCTGGCATCGGTGTAAACGACGAAGTGGGCACGTTCGACGGAACGGGCGATGGTCTGTTCGGGACGGATCTCGACGGAACGCCACGACTCGGCACGCCGGGCGCGCTCGAATTTACGGCACTGAAGCCGAAGTCGGATGCCGGCGCGGACGGCGGTCGGCTCGGCAACGACCCAGATGGCGGACTCGACGGCGGTCCCGGCACGAGAGATGGTGGAGTGATCGGTGACAACCGACTTCCGGCGAGTCCTTCCACGGATTCGCCGGCCGGATGCAGCTGTCGTTCGGCGCGGAGCTCGGGAGCGTCACCGGCTGGGGTGTTCGCGGGGATTGTGTTCGCGGCCGCGGCCGCGCGCAGATGGAGGGGGGACCGAAGGCGAAGCAGCTCGTTTGCACCAATGTCCGTGCGGCGCCGAGGGCCGCTCACCGCGAGAGACGCGCGGCACGATGTATGGATAGCTCTTGCGGACACCACGGGAGGCCCCACATGAAGACACGCGCCCTGTTCGTTGCGCTCTCCTCGGTCATCGCAGCTTGTGCGGCGTCCGACGGAGTGACCGCCGGACCACCGTCGTCCGTTACCGACGGCGGGCCAGTCGACGGCGGGGAGCACGACATGACCTCTGACGCGAGCCGCGTCGGTCCCCCCAGCTTCGGTGACTCGGGCGTCGACTCAAGCCTCGACTCAAGCCTCGACTCGAGCCTCGACGCGCGCATCCACGCGGGCGAAGCGGGCGCGGTCAGCACGCCTACGCCCGTGACTATCGCAGGAAAGCCAGTCGTCGGTCCGATCACTGCCACAGCCGGCCAAACCATTAGCAACGTGCACGTCACAACGAGCAGCGGCCCGTGCATCACCGTCAACGTGGCCAACGTCACGATCACCGACTCGGAGATTGGACCTTGTGGAGCACCTGGTGACGGCAACTCGCTCGGCATCGTGACGATCGGTGCTAGCAATCTAACGATCAGCCGTAACGTGATCCACGATGTTTCGACAGGTGCCTATATAACGAATTCATTCCATCCAATCGTTTTCGACAGGAACTACGTCTACAATATCCGTGGCCCGTTCCCGCGGGGCCAGATGATCCAGACCAACGGCTTGAAGGGTGGCTCTGGCGCCAGCAAGATCACCTGCAATACTTCCGATGCTCAGCCAGGGATTCGCTACGGCGTCGACCACGGCGCGTATCACAACGTCGAGGACCACATCAACCTCTACGAGACGCTGGGTGGTGGTGCGAGCACTCGCATCGAGATTGCTTACAACCGAATCCGAGGCGGCCACCCGACCTCGACATCCGGCTCGGGGATCATGACCGGCGATGGACAGGTCAGTAGCGGATACGTCTGGGCGCATGACAACATCATCACCAACGTGCGCAACGTTGGCATGGCGATCGCGGGAGGCTCGAACATCACCCTCGAGGCGAACCAGATCTATCAGAATGCCGCAGTGATCTCGATCAATGTAGGCATGTACGCTTACAACTATTCCGCAGTCGCGTGCACGTCTTCGCTGTTCCTCAATAACCGAATTTGGACGTCAAACAACAATCCACTCTGGGACTCAGGCACTTGCGGATTGACGCTCACGGGCAACAATCTCAACGACACGACGCTCACCGCCGAAATATTCGACGTTCAGCCGACAGCATGTAACTGACTTGTGGGGATTGTCTTCGCAACGGTAGCCGCGCGGATGGAGGCGGGGCCGAGGGCGAGCGAGTTCCTTTCACCAGCGTCCCCGCGGTCCTGAGGGCCGCTCACTGCGAGAGGCGTGCGGCACGACACGCCGCAGCTCGGGTACTTGAACGACGTATGGTCTCTTGCGCACCGCTCAATTCAACCAATGGCACAGCGATTGCGTATCGTGCCGAGGAGGCCCGGATCCCAACGGCTAGGTGACGCAGCATGAGTGCCGCAGTCCAAATTGCGATGTCGACGTGGCCGGACTCGCGATGCTCCCGTGCAAAACGGCCCCCGGATCTCCGAACCTCCTCTGGAGCTTGTAAACATGCGATTTCGGCTGATTTGTCTCGCAGCATCGCCGCTCCTTGTTCCCGCTGTCGCCAATGCCGCCGATCAAAATGGTTATACGGCACAGTACGAATGCCGCGCTGGAGGACCGATCTGCAACGTGGATGTGGCGGCTTCTGCTATCGCGTCTTGTGCGACGACCATCACCACCGCAGACGACCTTTCTACGATCAACGACAAGCTCAACACAGGAACTAGCCCGGTCTGCGTAACAAACGGCGACTACACCGCGAAAGGTCAATGGACCATCACCGCTTCCGGGTCCGCCGGCGCACGCAGAGTGCTTCGGTATCTAAGGTCCGGCGACGGCGACGATGAGCCGTGGAACCAGACCAGCGACAACAAGGCCAAGGTCGCGCATATCAGAATGTCCGGCGCGGACTACTGGATTGTCCACCGTCTTACTTTCGTTGATGATGGATCGGGCAATCAAGTCGACGTGGCAAATGGCTCAGACAACAACATTTTTAATAGAATGCATTTTAATCGGAACATCGCCATCGGTACCAACTCAGACAATGCTACGGTCCAAAATAGCGTATTCGATAATGCGCGAACTGCCCCCGATGTGACAGAGTATCCAATATCCATCTCGGATGGAGTTGATCATGTTCACATAGTCAATAACGAAATAAGAGACACAGTTTCAAATGCCATCCAAATTCAGCACGGCACAGGCCCAGTAGCCGGGGCTGTTATAGAGAATAACGATATTTACTTCTCGTCTGCTCTTTTCACAGATTGCAACGGAACGCATACCCCCTTAGATCCAGACTCTCCCTGCAGCACAATGGAGACTGCTTTTTCAGTTAAAAATTCCGGCACCCAGGCTAATCCTTGGCGCATCATTCATAACAGAATGTGGGGAGCACGAAAATCAGACACAAACCTTTGCTGCGACGGGGGTGGCGGTGGTGGTCCGCTTATCAATCTTCAAGATGACGGCTTTGGGGCTAAATGGATTCTGATTCAGAATAACATTTTCATGGATAGTCAATCTGCAGTAGGGACGTATGGCACCGGTTCTGGTGGTGCCAATCCGGTTGCCCAGATAAGTTTTCTCGGAAATATCTCTTATCGCATCCACAAATTCAATTCTGGTGAAAACTCCTATACGTTTTGGGACGATAAACAAACTACGGAAATGTATCTCAATACGATGATCGACAACAAATACGCTTGGACGTACCGGACCGGCGTAGACGACGACTATCGTTGCAATGTCATCATCGATAGCGCCGAGGCATTGGGGAATTTAAGCTCCGGTGGAGAACAGGACGACAACGCCTACTACGGTACCCCCGACAACGGCGAGGCGAACAAACTAGCCAACACACTTACGACTCGGGCCAATTCTACACCTTATAGCCTCGACGCCATCATCCGCACCGCCCCTCCCTCCGACTGCGTCAACGGTACTGAATCCGCGTGCTTTCTATATCGGGTAACACAAGCTGGAACGTCGGCTGGCTCTCCGCCGTCGCTTTGCACGTCACTCGGTTGTTCTGTGACCGATGGCACAGTTCGCCTTAGGGCGATCCGCGGACCGTACACGTTTTACCGAAAACTCCGCACGGG
>OBEQ010751483.1_pt1 | contig 15966 bp, 17 predicted proteins | sample 1670901 | NCBI WGS metagenome assembly OBEQ01 (sample SAMEA104232315, study PRJEB22302) | groundwater metagenome | biome: forest; feature: aquifer; material: groundwater | place: USA | collected 2011-08-07 | depth 5.4 m | reverse complement strand
GACGATATTGAGCGACGGTATTGAGTCAGTAACGTAGCCGAGCATATTCAATTTAAACATGGGCTGACCGCCCGGAACATTAGAAACCCCAGTGAGCGCAGGTAACCATCATGACAGACGAGCAAATTTTCATTCGACTGAAAGAAATTCTCAGCGAAACCTTTGAGCTGCAACCACAGCAAATCCACATGGATTCGCATCTGTTCCAGGATCTGGATCTGGACAGTATCGACGCTGTTGATCTGGCCTTGAAGTTGCAGGAAATGACCGGCAAGCGGATCAAGCCGGACGAATTCAAGGCGGTGCGTACCGTCAGCGACGTGGTGCAGTCGGTGCGCAGTCTGCTGGCCGCGGCAGCTTAAGCAGCGCAGCGTCATGTCGGCCGCCCGTGTGTTCTGGTTTGGGCTGGCACTACTCTATCCGGCCATCGTTTATTTTGGTTTGCAGAGCGGGCACTGGGGTGCGCGCCAGATGGGGTTGCTGCTGCTCTTGATGGCTGCCGTGCGGCTGCTGTTGCGCGGGCGCAAGGGGCCGACCGATGGCTGGCTGATCGTGATTCCGTTGCTGGTGGCCTTGCCGGCCTTGCTGCTCAACCAGCCGATCTGGGTCTTGCTCTACCCGGCGCTGGTCAGCGCATTATTTCTCAGCGTATTTCTTCTATCGCTCTACCGTCCGCCGACCGTGGTCGAGACGATTGCGCGCTTGCGCACCCCCGTTTTATCCCCCGTTGCGATTGCCTACACCCGCAAGGTGACGCTGGCGTGGTGTGTGTTTTTTGCGCTCAACGGGTTGGTGGCGGTGCTGACTGCGCTGTTTGCCTCGCATGCGGTCTGGGCTTTGTACAACGGCGCCATTTCCTACGCGCTGATCGGTCTGATGTTTTCCGGTGAGTGGCTGATCCGCCAGCGTGTACTGGCGGCGGAGGCGGGCTGATGTTGATGCCGCTGGCACAGGTATTCCCGGCGCTGCAGGCCGCTGCGCAGCAGCGCGCGCCCTTGGTGCTCGGTGACCGGACGCCGCGCGCGGCGGAGGCTTGGGCGGCACGCGTGGCGGCGCTCAGCGCGCGTATCGCGCAGCGTGACGAAACCCGCTGGCTGTTGTGGTTGCCGCACTTTGAAGATTTTGTCACAGCGCTGTTTGCTGTCTGGCATGCCGGTCGGATACCGGTGCTGCCACCCAATTTTCAACCTGATATGGCGCTTGAATTGGCGGATGCCTGCGACGCCGTATTGGCGGAAGATGCCAGCATTGCCACGGTCAAACCCTGTCTGATGGTGCACGCGGTTGACGCGCCCGCTGTGGACGCGCCCGATTTCCCGGAAGCTGCGCTGACGCCGTTTGATGCCAGCGCAGCCCAGCTGGTGTTGTATACCTCGGGCAGTACCGATCGTCCCAAGGCAGTGGTCAAGAAACTGGCGCAGTTGGAAGCAGAGATTGCCGTGCTCGAACAACTCTGGGGCGCCCAGTGTGGCGACCGGCCGGTGCTGGGCACGGTGCCGCATCACCATATCTATGGTTTGCTGTTTCGCATCTTGTGGCCGCTGGCGGCCGGGCGCAGTACGATTGCCGCCGTGGCGGCGACGCCGACCGAATTGAGTTGCGCCTGGCAGGCGCATGGTCAATGCGTGCTGATCTCCAGCCCGACCCACTTGTCGCGGTTGCCCGATCTGGTCGATGTCCCGGCCTGGTCGGGGCGCTATGCGGCAGTGTTTTCTTCTGGCGCGCCGTTTCCCGAAATGCCCGCCCGCGCGCTCGCTGCTGCCTGGGCCACGCCGGTGCAGGAAGTCTATGGCAGTTCCGAGACCGGCGGGATTGCCTGGCGTCATGCGGCCCAGCCGGGTTATCCCTGCTGGACGCCGCTGCCGGGTCTGACCGTGCGCCAAAGCGCGCAGCAGACGCTGGAAATAGTTTCTCCCTTTCTGCCCGATACGCAGCCTTTCACCAGCGCCGACCGCGTCGAGTTTGCCGCCGACGGATCGTTTCGCTTGTGCGGGCGGATTGATCGCGTGGTCAAGATCGAAGGCAAGCGCGCCAGCCTGGAACAGATCGAAGCACTATTGCGACGGCACGCCTGGATTCGGGAAGCTGCCGTGATTGTCTTGCAGCAACCGCGTCAGTGTCTGGCGGCGGTCGTCGTGCCCAGCGGCGAGGGCAAGGTGGCGCTGGCGCGTGGACGCGGTCTGGTCGCCAAGCAGTTGCGGCAGTTTGCCCATGAGGCGATTGATGCTGTGCTGGTGCCGCGGCGCTGGCGTTTTGTCGAGCAGATGCCGGTCGATGAACGCGGCAAATTGCCCTTGCACCACCTGGAACGTCTGTTCGATACGGAGGCTTCCGCATGAGAGTGCTGCCACCGATTTTGAACCGTCATCACGATGCGCAGACGCAGCGGGTCGTGATCGACCTGGACATCCCCGTCAGCCTGCCGCACTTTGCCGGGCACTTCGACGGTTATCCGATACTGCCGGGTGTTGCACAACTCGACTGGGCGATTGCGCTGGCCCGCGAGACCTTTGCCTTGCCGCCCGCATTCAAGGCGGTCGAACGCCTCAAGTTCAATGCGCCCGTGTTACCGCCCTGCCGCTTGCAATTGACGCTGGATTATCAAGCGGCGCAGGGACAGTTGAATTTCATCTATTGCGGCAGTGGCAACGAGGGTCAGACGGTATCGTCCGGCCGCGTGTTGTTTGCCGCCGCGCACGGAGCAGAAGCATGAGTGCCGGTATGAGTACGATGACCACCTTCGCGCCCTGCATCCTGATTCCGTTGTATAACCACGGCAGCACGATTTATCGCACGGTGGCGCAATTACAAGCCTATGCGCTGCCCATCATCATCGTTGACGATGGTAGCGATGCAGCGACGCAGGCGGCATTGCAAAACGTGTTGCAGGATTTCACACAGGTGCAGGCAGTGCGTCTGGCGCACAACAGCGGCAAGGGCGCGGCGGTGATGCGCGGTTTCCGGGAAGCGGTCGCGGCAGGCTATAGCCATGCCTTGCAGGTGGACGCTGATGGTCAGCATGCCTTGCCTGACATTCCGCGCTTTCTCGCGGCCGCGCGAGCGTATCCGCAAGCACTGATTTGCGGACAGCCGATTTACGATGCCAGCGCCCCGGCTGGACGGCGCTATGGCCGCTGGATCACGCATTTCTGGGTGTGGGTGGAAACCCTGTCGCTGGCGATTGGTGATTCGCTGTGCGGATTCCGTTTTTATCCCTTGGCACCTGTGTTGCAGTTGATTGAACGTACCGCGATTCAGGCGCGCATGTCGTTTGATACCGATATTGCCGTACGTCTGTATTGGCAAGGAATGCCGGTGATGAATCTTGAGACACGCGTGATTTACCCCGAGGGTGGCGTGTCCCATTTCAGCCTGCTGCGCGACAATCTGCGTATCTCGAAGACCCATGCACGGCTGGTCTGCGGCATGGTGCTGCGGCTGCCGCGGCTGTTGTGGCGCAAAGTGTGTGGCCCGTCGCAACACCTGAGGGCGGTCGCATGAAGACCGGGCAATCGCACTGGTCGCGCCTGTCCGAACGCGGCAGCCTGCTCGGCTTGCGCATTGTCTGCTTCTGCTTTCGCCTGTTTGGCTACCATCTGGCGCATGCCCTGCTGGTACCGGTGACGCTGTATTTTTTTGTGACCGGGCGGGCAGCCCGCAGTGCTTCGCAGGATTATCTGCGCCGCCTCAGTCCGCATTTGCCGGAGCCGTTGCGCGCCAGCGTGCAGGGTGGGCGGGCGAGCTTTCGCCACATGATGATGTTTTCGATGTTCGCGCTCGATCGCCTGTCGGCCTGGACCGGACGGCTGCCGCGCCCGGTGGATTTTCCCGATCTGGCGCTGCTGGAGAAACAACTGGACAGTGGTTGTGGCGCGGTGTTGATCAGCGCGCACCTGGGCAATCTCGACATGATGCGGGCACTGGCTAATCTGCGGGGCTTTCGTGGCGTCAATGCCGTCGTGTTTACCGAACATGCGCAACGTTACGCGGCGGTCATGGCGGCCGCCAATCCCGACTTTCGTTTGAATCTGGTGGCCGTGTCGAGCATGGGCGCCGATACGGCGGTGCTGCTCAAGGAGCGTGTCGAGCAGGGTGAGCTGGTGGTGATCGTTGCCGATCGCACGCCCCCGGCGCAAAATGGCCGCGTCGTGACGGCGCCGTTTCTCGGCGCGCCAGCGGAATTTCCGATGGGGCCGTTTGTGCTCGCCAGTTTGATGGAATGTCCGGTCTATCTGTTTTTCTGTCTGCGCGAAGAGACGCGTTACCGGATCTACCTCGAACCGTTCGCCGAGCAGATCGTGCTGCAGCGCGCTCAGCGGCAGCAGCAATTGGAACAATGGGTGGCGCGCTACGCGCAGCGCCTGGAATATTACTGCTGCAAGGCGCCCTTGCAGTGGTTCAACTTTTTTGATTTTTGGCAGCAGACCGGGAAGACGACATGAACAAAACCCACCCTCAGCAACAGGATGCCGCGCAGACGATTCACATCGGCGCACGCCCCTTGCATATCGAAGATGTGCTGGCGGTCGCCGAAGGGCGCGCCCAGCTGGCGCTGTCCCACGACCCGGCCTTCCGCGCGCGCATCGACGCCGGTGCCCGTCATCTGGAAAAAATGCTGGAAGAAACTTCGCACATCTATGGTGTGACGACGGGTTATGGCGATTCCTGCACGGTGGAAATTCCTCCGGAACTGGTGGCGGAATTGCCGCTGCATCTGACGCGCTACCACGGCTGTGGTTTGGGTGAATATCTCGATCAGGAAGCCACGCTGGCAGTGATGGTGGCGCGGCTGACTTCGCTGTCGATCGGATTTTCCGGTGTGCGCAGCGTGCTGCTCGAACGGATTGCGTTCTACGCCAATCAACGCATCCTGCCGCTGATTCCTTCCGAAGGGTCAGTCGGTGCCAGTGGTGATCTCACGCCACTGTCCTATCTCGCCGCCGCACTGATCGGTGAGCGCGACGTGGTCTATCGTGGTGAAACCAGGAACACGCGGACGGTGCTGGAGCAATTGAACCTGACGCCTCTGCAACTGGCGCCCAAGGAAGGGTTGGCGATCATGAATGGCACGGCGGTCATGACTGGGCTGGCCTGCCTCGCCTTTGCCCGTGCCGATTATCTGAGCCGGTTGGCGACGCGGCTGACTGCGCTGTCGTCCTGGGCCTTGCACGGCAATCCGCATCACTTCGATGCGCGCCTGTTTGAAGCCAAACCACACGTAGGGCAGAACGAATGCGCTGGATGGATGCGTGCCGATCTCGAACACATGACGCACGATCAAGACCCGGCACGCTTGCAAGATCGTTACTCGATCCGTTGCGCGCCGCATGTCATCGGTGTGCTACGCGATGCCTTGCCGTGGTTGCGGCGCGATATCGAAAACGAATTGAACAGCGCCAACGACAATCCGCTGATCGACCCCGACACCGGGCGCGTGATGCACGGCGGCCATTTTTATGGTGGCCATATCGCGTTTGCGATGGATGCAATGAAAGTGGCGGTGGCCAACCTGGCCGACCTGATGGATCGCCAAATGGCCTTGCTGGTGGACACGCGCTACAACGCTGGCTTGCCACAAAACCTGTCCGGCACCCAGGGCGCGCGCGCGCCGATCAACCACGGCTTCAAGGCCGTGCAAATCGGTGTTTCGGCCTGGACGGCCGAGGCGCTGAAATTGACGATGCCCGCCAGTGTGTTCTCGCGTTCGACCGAGTGCCACAATCAAGACAAGGTCAGCATGGGCACGATAGCTGCGCGCGATTGTTTGCGGGTGCTGGAACTGGTCGAGCAAGTCGCTGCTGCGCATTGTCTGGCCGTCAATCAAGCGGTGGCTCTGCGCTTGCGCGAACAAGCGGTGCAGGATGCCAGCTTCGGTCCGGTACTGGATCACTTCCGCAGCACGATCAATACGCTCTCGCCGTTTGTCGATGAAGACCGTCCGCTGGAACACGAATTGCGCGCCATGATGGCCGCGATCCGTGCACGGCACCTGCCTGCACCCGGCTGATGGCATACACCCATTTGATAAATAGTTGATAACGCAAAAATCAGCGTTCGTCATTCCCGCGCTAACCAGCGATTTGGCGCGGCTTAATGCGCCTAGTCGATTGGCTACGCACAGCGCGGCGGGAATCCATGTGGAACGTTAACAATGGATTCCCGCCTGCGCGGGAATGACGGCATCCTTGATAAGATCATCCACATGAACAAGAGTTGGCCCAGCGCCGAAGTCGAGCTGGAGATCCCGTTTCACGATACCGATCCGATGGCAGTGGCCTGGCACGGCCACTACCTCAAATATTTTGAAGTGGCGCGCTGCGCCTTGTTGCGCGCATTCGATTACGACTATCCGCAAATGCAGGCCTCGGGTTATTTCTGGCCAGTGGTGGAAGCGCGCCTCAAATACGTCAAAGCCGCCAGCTATGGCCAGCGCATTCAGGTGCACGCCCGCTTGAGCGAATATGAGCATCGCATGCGCATCGACTACAAAATTATCGATGCTGAGAGTGGCGCACGTATGACCGTGGGGCACACGATGCAAGTGGCGGTCGAGATCACCAGCCGCGAAATGCAATTCGTCTCGCCGCCGGTGTTGTGGGAAAAAATTGAACAATGGCGCAAAGCATGAAAACGATAAAAGAAATGAATCACCACGGAGCACATATACGATCTTGCAGCCGCTTTAGCGGCCAGCAAGTCGGAATCCCCTTGTGGGACGGGGCGCACGGAGAAGGTCAAAAACAAAGACGCTCACCGCCAAGGCGCCAAGAAAACAAAAAATCTTTTTCTTTTCTTGGCGCTCTTGGCGTCTTGGCGGTATTGACTTTTGCTTTCCTGTTGACGATGTTGCTGGCTCCATTCGCGCACGCGCATGACGCCGCACTGGCCGATCAAGTGGCGAAGCAACTCCGCGAATCGTCGGTAGTGCGTGCGAGTTTTACCCAGACAAAAAACATTGCGGTGCTCAAGCGTCCGATCATCAGTCAGGGGCGGTTTGTGTTCTCGAAGGAGCACGGCATCGTCTGGGAAATTCAGCAGCCGATTCGCATCACCTATTTATTGCAGTCCAGCGGTGTGATCGAAATCGCCGCCGATGGCCGTGTGCGCCGCCAGAGCGGGCGCGAGGCGCAGGGCATGTATGAGGTAGGCCGCATTTTGAATGCCTTGTGGAGTGGCCAGACTACGGTGCTCGATCCGCTGTTTCACACGGACATGCAAGGCCGGCTGGAGCAATGGTCACTCAAGTTGTCGCCCAAGGCCGCGCCACTATCCGACTTTCTTTCCGGCGTGGCGGTCACGGGATCTGCGGCGCGTATTGTGCGTGTGCAAGTGACTGAGGCGGGCGGAGATGTCATGACGCTCGCATTTCAGCCCGAGGTGCAACCGCTGCCGTTGAATGCGCAAGAGTTGCAATTGTTTGCAACTAAACCCTGAGCCATCACCTGATCGTGTCGCGCCGCGCTCTTTTCCTCTCGTTCGCTATTGTCCTGCTCCTCGCTGCGCTGGCGTGGCGACAGTTTTCTCATGGCATTCCGCTGGAAACCAATCTGCTGCGTCTGTTGCCCGCCACCGAAGCGAATCCGGTGGCGGAGCAGGCAGTAGCGCATTTGACGCAGGCGGTTGGTGATCGCGTGCTGTTTCTGGTCGGTGCACCGCAGCGTGCCGATGCGGTGCAGGCGGCGCGGCAATTCGGTACTGCCCTGGCGCAGCCAGCGGTATTCAAATCAGTGCGGGTGGATGTGCCAACGCTCCAGCCGGCGCAATTGCGCGCCCCCTTCCTGAACGCGCGTTTCAGCCTGTTGAGCGACGCTGACCGCAACGATCTGCAGCGCGATCCCGCGCATGCGCTGGAACAGCGTTTGCAACAACGGCTCGCATTGTTCTCCGGTACGGGCATCGGCCTGTCGCTGGAAGAAGATCCCTTCGATTATTTCGGCCGCGCTCTGGCGGCATTGCCTTGGCAGAATTCGCGTTTGACTTTGCAAGAGGGCGTGTTGCAAGTGCAGGAGGGCGCGCAGACCTGGGTGCTGGTGATGGCCGAATTGCAGGGCAGTGCGTTTACCGAAGCGGTGCAGGAGCAGGTGCTGGCAGCGGTCACGCAGGCCGAGCAGGACATCAAGCAACACACGCCGCAGGTGCAAGTACTGCGCACCGGCGGTTTGTTTTATGCGCAGGCAGCGCGCGCTAGTGCACAGCAGGATGTCGAGTTGATCGGTACCGTTTCGATGGTCGGCATTGTGTTGCTGCTGTTGCTGGCGTTTCGTTCGCCGCTGCCCATGCTGCTGACCAGTGTGTCGGTCGCCGTGGGGCTGGGGGTGGCATTGCTGGTGACGGTGACCTGGTTCGGCTCGTTGCATTTGCTGACGCTGGTGTTTGGTGCCAGTCTGATTGGCGAGGCGGTGGATTACGCGATTCAGGTGTGCAGCATTCATGCGGGTACATGCAGTGCGCAGGGCTGGAAAACGCGCGACGTCTTGCGGCCGCTCTGGCCGGGCTTGACGATTGCGCTGGCGACCAGCGTGCTCGGTTATTTCGTTTTGTTTCTCACACCATTCCCGGCGCTGAACCAGATTGCGTTGTTTGCTTCGAGTGGTTTGATTGCCGCATTTCTGGTCGTGCGTTTCTGGCTGCCGGCCGGACTTTGGCAGAACAGTGGTCGTGCGACGCACGCCATTGCTGCCTGTCAGCGTTTGTTGAGTGGCTTGCAACGAGTGGTGACACCGCGCCGCGCTGTGCTGCTCTGGGCAGCGTTACTGTTGCTGGCCGTGCCCGGCTGGTGGATGTTGCAGGCAGACGATGATGTGCGTCAGCTCAGCACACGTTCACCTGTGCTGGTGGCGCAGGAACAATCGCTACGCACGCTGGTAGGGCGAGAGGCCGAGACCCGTTTCTTCCTGGTCGAAGCGGATTCCGAACAGGCGTTGCTGGAACGGGAAGAAGCGTTGCGTGCAGCACTCGACCCGTTGGTGCAAAAGAATCAGATCGCTAGCGTGCAGGCCCTGTCGGCGTTTGTGCCCTCGCTCAAGCGTCAGCAGGAAAACCGGCAATTGCTCGCGCAGGCCGGTATCGACGATGCAGAAAAATTATCGGCGTTGCTGCGTCAGAACGGATTTTCTTCAACCATTGCACCGCGTTTGCAACACGCATTGCAACAGCCGCAGACGCCGTTGCAATTATCCGACTGGCTGGCGGCACCCTTGTCCACACCGTTGCGGCATCTGTGGATCGGCCAGACGCCACAGGGTTATGCCTCGATCGTGATGCCGCAGGACATTCAGCCGCAGGCGCTGGAAACCCTGTCCACGCTGCGCATGCCGGGGGTGCAGTGGGTGGATAAAACCGCTGGCGTATCGCGCCTGTTTGCGTTCTATCGTCAGGCAGGCATGGTCGGCCTGGGCTTGATGGGCATCGCGCTGACGCTGGTGCTGGCCTGGCGGTACGGCTGGGCGGGCAGTGTGCGTGTATTGCTGCCGACCGCAGTGGCCTTGCTGACCGCGCCTGCGGTACTGGGATATCTGCATTTACCGTTGACATTGTTTTCGGTGCTGGCGCTGTTTCTGGTGCTAGGGGTCGGTGTCAATTATTCGATCTTCCTGCTCGAAGGCGCCCGTCTCGCGCGCCGGAATGAGGCAGCAGGCCATGCCTACGGCGGCGCCAATTTTCTGGGTGTGCTGCTGTCCTCCGCCACCACGCTGTTGTCATTCGGTTTGCTGGCGCTATCGAGCATGCCGGTGTTGCGTCAGTTCGGTCTGGTGCTGACGGCGGGGATTGTGCTGGCGCTGTTGCTGGCGCCGACTACGCTGGCCTGGGAGCGGGAACAGGGAGCGGGGGGCGTTGCGTGATGGTTCATAAATCAGCCATTGGGGCGGCTTTTTTTCTGCTGTTTGGTGTGTGGCTATTGACCGGTTGTCAGTCAGATGAAAGTTGCATCGCCATGGCAGGTTCCAACGCCCAGGCGCATTATTGTTTGCTGCCGCCCGCGCAGGCGCCTACGCTAGCGTTGACCCAGCAAGTACAGATCGACTGGAAGGCGCAGGCGCATACCCTGTTGTCGGTACTGGAGAGCGATGCCACGGCCACGACCATGGTGACACTGACACCGACTGGTCAAACGCTATTCAGTCTGCGTCAGGATGCGCAGGGGGTGACGGTGCAATCGGCGACGCCCCTGCCGCCCGGTTTTGAACCACGCGCTTTGCTGGCGTTGGCGCAATTGGCGCTGTGGCCAGAGCATAAACTGCGCGCCGGGTTGACCGGTTGCCTGACGCTGGATGCCAGTGCGGCGCGGCGTATTCTGCGTTGTGACGCGACGGTACTATTGGAGGTTAAGTATCTGGATCGCCCCGAGAGTTATCGACTGCAATGGTTTCCTGCGTCGCTCAATGTGCTGGCGACGGCACTTGAAGAATGATGATGAAAAACACGCCGGTTTATTTGAATGCGCTCGGATTGGTCAATGCGCTCGGGTATGGCAAAGCCGAGGTAGCGGCGCGCCTGTTCGCGGGTGAGTCCAGCGGCCTGGTGCTGGAGCCGGGCTGGCTGCATGACCGCCCGGCGCGCGTGGGACGCGCTCGCGCTGAGGTGCCTGCCTTGCCGCCGCAGTGGCCCGCACGCCTGCCGGGCTGCGATACGCGCAACAACCGTTTGCTGTGGCTCGCCGCGCAGGAAATCAGCGACGCCATCGAAGCGGCCAAACAACGTTATGGCGCCGCGCACATTGGCGTGGTGCTGGGGACCAGCACCTCAGGGATTGCCGAAGGGGAGGGGGCGCTCGCGCACTGGTTGCAACACCACACCTTGCCCGCATCCTATGCCTATACCGAACAGGAGTTGGGTGCGCCGGCGGCTTTTCTGTCGGCGCTGTGCGGCGTGGGTGGCCCCAGTTATGTGATCTCTACCGCCTGCACATCGAGCGCCAAGGCGTTTGCAGCGGCACGGCGTTTGGTGCGCAGCGGGCTGTGCGATGCGGTGCTGGTCGGTGGTGTGGACTCTCTGTGCAGTTTGACGGTGACCGGTTTTACCGCGCTTGAATCCACCAGTGCGCAACTGACCAACCCGATGAGCGTTCATCGCAATGGCATCAATATCGGTGAAGGCGCAGCACTGTTTCTCATGACTGCGGAGCCGGAAGGCGTGGCGCTGCTGGGCGTAGGTGAATCTTCCGATGCGCATCATATGTCCAGCCCTGACCCGGAGGGCATCGGCGCGGAACTGGCGATTCGCGCGGCATTGGTGGATGCGCAGGCAACCGCTGCAGATATCGGCTACCTGAATTTGCATGGCACTGCGACGATCAAGAACGATGCGATGGAAAGCACCGTGGTGGCGCGCGTGTTTCCCGATGGGGTTGCGTGCAGCTCCACCAAACCGCTGACCGGGCATACGCTGGGCGCGGCCGGTGCGACCGAAGCGGCGTTCTGTTGGCTGACCCTGTCTGGGTACAATAGTGGCCGTTGGCTTCCGCCGCATGTGTGGGATGGTCAGGCCGATCCCGGCTTGCCTGCGCTGGATCTGGTGCCGCTGGGGCGGACGCTGAACGCCACTGAAAAAAATTTGATGATGAGCAATTCCTTCGCTTTTGGCGGCAACAATGTCAGCCTCGTATTGGGACAGAAAACATGATTGTCGATTTCCCGGATATTCAAACCTTGTTGCCGCATCGTGGGCAGTTAGCCCTGTTGTCCAGGGTATTGCGCTTCGCGCCGCCACAGATGGAGGTGGAAGCCGTGGTCGCTGAAGATGGCATCTTTGGCGAGGAAGGCACCGAGCCTTGGGGGGCAATGCCGAGCTGGATCGGCATCGAACTGATGGCGCAGGGTGCGGCTGCGTATATCGGTTTGCTGGCGCGCATGGAGGGCCGCGCGCCACCGGAAGCGGGTTATTTGCTGGGCACGCGCAAATTTACCGCCTCAGTGAACACCTTCCCGGCGCGGGCCGTGCTGCGGGTGCAGACGGAAGTGATTTATCGCGACGATTCGGGTCTGGGTTCGTTCGCTTGCAAGATCCTGCAACAAGAGGCCGTGCTGGCGGAGGCCACCATTAACGTATATGAGCCTCCTGCAGAGCAGATCAAGAAAGCTAAAACAATCAAACAACAGGCGAATTGAAATGACGGCAACGACAACGACAAGACGAATTTTGGTGACCGGTTCCAGCCGCGGTATCGGCAAGGCGATTGCGCTGCAATTGGCGGCGGAGGGTTTTGCTGTCACCGTACATTGCCGCAGTGAACGCAGCGCCGCCGAGACTGTGGTGGAAAATATTCTGGCCCAGGGCGGCAGCGCCACGCTGCTGCAGTTCGATGTGTGCGATCGTGCCGAAGCAGCGCGCATTCTCGCCGCCGATGTTGAACAACACGGCGCTTACTACGGCATCGTATGCAATGCCGGCATTGCCCGCGACAATGCCTTCCCCGCGATGACGGATGAGGAATGGGATCAAGTCATCACCACCAGCCTGGACGGTTTCTACAATGTCGTGCACCCGTTGGTGATGCCGATGGTGCGTGCGCGCAAGGGCGGCCGCATCGTCACGCTGGCTTCGGTGTCCGGTGTGATCGGCAATCGCGGTCAGGTGAACTACAGCGCCGCCAAGGCCGGTGTGATCGGTGCCACCAAGGCGCTGGCTTTGGAATTGGCGAGCCGCAACATCACCGTCAATTGCGTGGCGCCGGGCTTGATCTACACCGACATGACGGCGGATGTGCCCATGGATGAGGCGTTGAAAATGATTCCGATGCAACGTGTCGGCCAGGTCGATGAAGTGGCTGCGGTCGTGCGTTTCCTGTGTTCCGACAGCGCGGCCTATGTTACGCGCCAGGTGATTGGGGTGAATGGGGGGTTGGCATGAATGCGGGTGAGCGCAAACGTGTTGTCGTCACCGGCATGGGCGGCATCAGTGCGCTCGGCGACGACTGGCCGACGATACGCGCCGCCCTGCAAGCCGGGCGCACTGCGATTCAGCGCATGCCCTCACTCGACTACTACGCCGATCTGAACACCCGGCTCGGTGCGCCGATCGAAGATTTTCAGATTCCCGAACACTATCCGCGCAAGATGGTGCGTGGCATGGGGCGCGTCTCGTTGCTCGCCGTGCGCGCCACCGAGATGGCGTTGCAGCAAGCCGGACTGTTGGATGATCCGTGGTTGAAAGAAGGGCGCGCAGGTATCGCCTACGGTTCGTCCGCTGGCAGTGTCGAACCGGTGCGCGTGTTCGGCCGCATGCTGGAAACGGGCTCGATGCAGGGCGTGACCTCGACCAGCTATGTGCAGATGATGGGCCACACCTGCGCCGTCAACGTCGGTTTGTTTTTTGGTTTGCGTGGCCGTGTGATCCCGACGTCCAGCGCCTGCACGTCCGGCAGCCAGGGCATCGGTTATGCGTTTGAAAGCATCCGTTCCGGTGCGCAGACGGTGATGATTGCCGGTGGGGCCGAAGAGTTTTCGGCGCCGGGCGTCGCCGTGTTCGACACCTTGTTTGCCACCAGCTCAAAGAACGATACACCGCACGCCACCCCGCGCCCGTTTGATCGCGATCGTGACGGTCTAGTGATCGGTGAAGGCGCTTGCACCCTGATTCTGGAAGAGCGCGAACACGCCCTGGCGCGTGGGGCCACCATATACGCGGAGGTGCTCGGTTTTGGCACTAACTCCGACGGCGCCCACATCACGCAACCGGAAGCAGAGACGATGGCGGTGGCGATGCAACTCGCGCTCGACGATGCGCAGATTTCTGCCACACAGGTCGATTGGGTCAACGCGCACGGCACTTCCACCGATCGCGGCGATGCGGCGGAAACGCATGCCACGCGCGCGACGTTCGGCCGCGCGGTGCCCATCACCTCATTGAAAAGTTATTTCGGCCATACGCTCGGTGCGTGCGGCGCACTGGAAGCCTGGCTCGGGATTGAAATGATGCACGACGGCTGGATCGCACCTACCGCCAATCTGCACAACGTGGCGCCCGACTGTGCCGACCTCGACTACATCATGGGCACCGGGCGCACCATGCCGACGCGGATTTTCATGAACAACAATTTTGCGTTTGGCGGGATCAATACTTCGATTCTGTTTGCGCAGCCGTGAAGTGTTATTGCGAATTTACCTGTCAAGCCCCCTTCTCCCGTAGGCGGGAGAAGGGGGGATTCCGGATATTAGGGAAACACGGACTAATTCGGAAAACGTCATTCCCGCGTTGCTCTGCATAGCCAATCGACTAGGCGCATTACAACCTGCGCCAAGTCGCTGGTTAGCGGGAATGACGTTCAGGCAACAAATCTGCGTTTCCTTAAGTTCGCAACAGCGTTTGGATAATTTAATTTCATGCCACCAACTTTGATTTTCGGGAATCTCATTCAATGCGTCGTGTAGTGGTCACGGGCTATGGCTTGGTGTCGCCCATCGGCAATGATCGCGTCACGGTGGAAGCGGCCTTGCGGCAAGGCCGTAGCGGCATTTCCTTTATTCCCGAATATGCCAAGATAGGACTGTCCAGCCAGGTCGCCGGCATTCCCGATCTGACGGGGCTGGAGCCCATCCCGCGCAAGCTGGATCGTTTCATGGGCGATGCAGCGCGGTATGCCTGGCATGCCATGCAGAGGGCGATTGATGATGCGAAGTTGAGTCAGGCGCAGATTCAGCATGAGACGACCGGCCTCATCATCGGTTCCGGGGTGGGTTCCCCTTACGAACATGTGCTGGCTACGCAAATACTCGAGGAGCGCGGCGCACGCAAGATTCCGCCGTATGTGGTGCCGCGTGTGATGGGCAACACGGTGTCGGCCAATCTGGCCAGCATCCATGGTATCAAGGGTGTCTCTTATGGACTGACTTCCGCGTGCGCTACCGGCACGCATTGCATCGGTCACGCCGCGGAGTTGATCGCCATGGGCAAGCTGGACTGTGCCTTTGCCGGGGCCTCGGAGGAAGTGGCGTGGACATCGACTTGCATGTTCGATGCCATGGGCGCGCTTTCCGGCGGATTCAACGATCGTCCGCATGAGGCATCGCGCCCCTTCGATCAGACGCGCGACGGGTTTGTGATTGCCGGTGGTGCGGGTGTAGTCGTGCTCGAAACGCTGGAATCGGCGCAGGCGCGCGGCGCCACCATTCATGCCGAGATCGTCGGATATGGCGCCTGCTCCGCTGGCGCGGGCATGGTCGCGTTGCAAAAAGAGGGCGCCATCCGCGCCATGCGGCTCGCCCTCAACAAGATCGCCACCCCGATTGACTACATCAATGCCCACGCCACCTCGACCCCGCAGGGCGATGCCGTTGAGGCGGAAGCGATTGCTGCGGTGTTTGGAGCTCACATCCCGCCGGTGTCATCCACCAAGGGTTTGACCGGCCATGCGATTGCCGCCGCCGGTGCACACGAAGTGATTTACTCCATCCTCATGATGCAGTCCGGCTTTATCGCAGGGAATCAAAATCTGAACTGCCCCGACGAAGTCTCCGCCCACCTGCCGCTCGTCGCCGCTGCCGCGCCGGCCGATCTGAAACAAGTGATGTCAAACAGTTTTGGTTTTGGCGGCACCAATGCCAGCATCATCCTGAAACGATTTTGAAACGAGCATGACGATGCAAGAGATCGGCTTTGACAAGGAAATCGACGCCTGCGGCCTGAAGTGCCCGCTACCGATCCTGCGCACCAAAAAAGCATTGGCCGAAATGGCAAGCGGACAGGTGCTCAAGGTTTCAGCTACCGACGCCAGCGCCGTCAGCGACTTTGCCGCGTTTGCACGGCAGACTGGAAATGCCTTGCTGGAGAGTGGCGAAAAAGAGGGTGTGTTGGTGTTCTATCTGCGCCGTCGCTAAGGAAGCGCGGATTATTGATGTTTTCATAATTCGCGACAGGCTTAACAACGAAGCTCGTCATTCCCGCGCAGGCGGGAATCCATGTTAATCAACCGCTTCAATGGATTCCCGCCGCGCTCTGCGTAGCCAATCGACTAGGCGCATACTGCCG
>OBEQ010644927.1_pt1 | contig 15966 bp, 13 predicted proteins | sample 1670901 | NCBI WGS metagenome assembly OBEQ01 (sample SAMEA104232315, study PRJEB22302) | groundwater metagenome | biome: forest; feature: aquifer; material: groundwater | place: USA | collected 2011-08-07 | depth 5.4 m | reverse complement strand
TGACACGTCGTCTGCCGGCAATTTTGTCCTCATGTCCCACAATTTGGACGTGGCCCGGTTTGACGGCCGGCGAATGATCGAGATCGGGATTCCCAAAAAAATCGGGATGTTCCAGTACGATCCTCTCTCACGGGCATTGACGCCGGATCCGGGGTCGATCCAGAACCATCAGGAAGAGATCAACGATGCTGTTTCTTTTTTCCAGTCGGGTTTCGATTTGTATTATTACAAGCTCTATCACACCACGCCGGCCGGCTCACCTTAACGGGAGGTTTTTGGTTTCTTTGACCTGAATGTCGAATTGCCGGATTTTTTTCCAGAGGGTCACGCGGCTGATTCCCAGATTTTTCGCCGCCACCGACTGGTTGCCGCCGGCCGACCGGAGCGCGTCGGTAATCCGTTTCTGTTCCGATCCCGATGCGGCGGGCCGCGACTGGAAATGGCGGATCTCGGAAGGCAGATCGTTTTCTGTGAGGCGATTTGTCTGGAGGGTGACAAAGGCGCGCTCAATGACATTCTCAAGTTCCCGGACATTGCCGGGCCACGAGTAGCTGACGAGATGGTGGATCGCTTCCGGCGCAACTTCGGCGACCGGTTTTTGATATTCCCGCGAAAATTCCGACACGAAATGCGCCGTCAGGATCGGGATATCTTCTTTGCGATCGCGAAGCGGCGGCAGGAGGATCTCAAACACCCGGATGCGATAATAGAAATCCTCGCGAAGGGTGTTTGAGGCAATTAGACCAGTCAAATCTTTATTGGTGGCTGTGATCAACCGGATATCGACTTTCATCGGCCGCGCCTCGCCGACCCGCCGGATTTCCTGTTCCTGAAGGACCCGCAAGAGTTTAACTTGAAGGGTCGGGCTCAAATCTCCGATTTCATCGAGAAAGAGAGTGCCGCCGTCGGCCGCCTGGAAAACTCCCTCTTTGTCCCGAATCGCTCCCGTGAAGGATCCTTTGATATGACCGAAGAGTTCGCTTTCCAGAAGAGATTCAGGAATGGCCGAACAGTTGATCCCGATAAAGGGTTTGTCCTTTCGAGCGCTCAGGGAATGAATCGCCCGCGCCGCCAATTCTTTGCCGGTCCCGGACTCCCCCAACAAGAGGACGGTCACGTTGCTTTCGGCGGCAAGCCGCAGCCGCCGGAAGACTTCCTGCATGGATTCGCTTTTCCCGATCAGGCTTTGAAAAGAATTTCGAGTTTTGGATTGCTCCTCAAGCAGGGCAATCTTTTCGTTGGCCCGAAATAGCGCGGTTCGATCTCTGACGCGGCGTTCCGCAATCGCCAGCCGGATTTTCAGAAGTTTGGTGTCAATGGGTTTGGGCAGATAATCGTCGGCGCCCGCCTCCAGGACGGCTTGCAAATCCTGCGGTCCATCCCGGGCTGTGATCACCAAAATCACACTGGAGTGGCCGTGAGGTTCCGCGCGGATATTTTTACAAATCTGAAGACCGTCCATGTCGGGCAAATTCAAATCGAGAATCACCAGCGGATAGGACGCCTGTTGGAAGGCGGCCCATGCCGAGTTGCCGTCCGGGCAAGTGGTGACCTCATGATTTCGCAGGTTCAAAATATTCTCCAACAGCTTGCGCATCGAAATGTCGTCTTCCACAAGGAGCGTTCGGCAGGCCGGATTATTCACAGACCACCTCGACCTTTTCCAAATAATTTAAAAATTCCTGAATTTGTTTACGGATGTCCTCCCCGTTTTTCTTCAGTGCCGCATCCTCAATGGATCTGCCGAAATTTGTGATCGCCGGAAATCCATAGCTTCCGCCGCATCCCTTAATCTGATGCCCGGCCGTCTGGACGGTTTCATAATCATTTCGGTCCAGCGCCAGTTCCACGCTTTTGCAGGAATGCCGCATTTCTTCCAGAAAATCGGGAATGAGGGGGCTGATGTCCGGGTCCACCCGAACCGGCGGCTTTTGGTCCGTTTCCCGGCGGCCCGGTTTTTCCGGGTACGGCTGCCATGATTTGGTGCATTCATAAATATTTTTGAAGAGGGTGAATTTTGTGATGGGTTTGGTCAGATGTGCGTTGCATCCCACTTTCAAACTTCTTTCAGCCTCATCTTTCAACGCATGCGCGGTGAGGGCCAGGATCGGCGTCGGGTTCAGACCCCTCTCTTGTTCCCATTCCCGGATTGCCGTTGTCGCCGTATATCCGTCCATGCCGGGCATCTGGACGTCCATGAGAACGAGATCGTATGTTCCGCTTTTAAATTTTAAAACGGCGGCGGCCCCGTCCTCGACGATGTCGAGTTGGTACTGTGTTTTTCTGAGAAAAGACTGGATGATCACCTGGTTGCTTTTGTAATCTTCGGCTAGAAGAATTCGAAGAGGCCGTTGATCTTCGCTGATGGACGAAATCAAATCGGCAACATCCAGGGCGGGGTCGGCCGTTTTTTCGATTGGATTCGTTTGAATTCCAAACGGAATCGAAAAATAAAAAGTGCTCCCCTGGCCGAGCCTGCTCTCCGCCCAAATCCGGCCTCCCATGCCTTCCACCAATTTCCGGGAAATGTTCAGGCCGAGCCCGGTGCCGCCGTGTTTGCGGGCCAGGGAGGGATCGATAGTGGTAAATCGCTCAAAAATGGCGTCTGTTTTTTCCGGAGGAATTCCAATTCCCGTGTCCGAAACCGAAACCCGAATCGACCCGGCCTTCGGATGGGCCGGATCATTTTCGACCTGCAACCGGATTTCTCCTGTTTCGGTAAACTTGATGGAATTGCCCAGGAGATTGATCAGGATGCGCCGCAAACACTCTTCGTCCCCGACGATTCGGCTGGGAACGTCGGACATGATCCGGTAGGAAATCGTCAGGCCTTTTTCGCGGGCGCGGACCGCCATAAATGAGGCGAGGTGCTCAACCAGTTGATGGAGATCGAAATTCGTTTTCTGAAATTCAAACAGTCCCGCCTCGACTTTGGACAAATCCAGGATGTCGTTGATCAATTTCAAAAGATGGTTGCCCTCGTTTTTTAAAATGTGGGCGTATTTTTTAAATTCCACCGGAGAAGGAGATTCCGAAAGCAAGTCGGACATGGCGATGATGGAATTCATCGGCGTGCGGATTTCATGGCTCATGTTGGCCAGGAATTCGGATTTGATGCGCGACGCCTGATTGGCTGCCTCCCGCGCTTTGCGTTCCAGTTCCAGAGCGATTTTGAGTTTGGAGAGAATCACGGTGATCAAAATAAAAATAGTGAGACGCATGGAAGCGTTCCAAAAGGGAATAAAGGGTTGGGTATAGGTCGCTTTCAGATCCGACAAAAGCCACTCCAACGAACACAGCATGGAGATGATCAGGCCGTATCGAAGCCCCACGAACCAGCTGACCAGCGCGACCGGAATGGTGTAAAACACCGCGAAACTGATCTGGACACCGGTGCCGTAATCGACGATTCCGACCAGCAACGATAGACCGACTCCGACTGTCAGCGAAAAAGATTTGGATCTGTCATTGAAAAACTCAAGCAGTCGAGCCATGGTGAACAAAATACCAATTTTCCGGAATTTGCGCAACGAAGGAGCGCCGGGCCGAATGGGGCGGAATGGGTGGATCATCTTCATCACCAAAATAGTTCGAACCTTCTGTTACGGAAGTTTGGGGGTTCTCCTGCCGGTTTATCTGGCCGAGCAGGGCATGCCCGCCCAATCTCTCGGACTGGCGTTTGCCGCGATGCTTCTGGCCAGCGCGGCGATGACATTTCTGATCCGCCGGCCGGCCGAGCGATTTGGCCCGCGGCGGGTGATCATCGCCCTCGCGGGATTGATTGTGATGTCCGCGGGGATGCTTGTTGCGTTTCACTCGCCCTGGCCGGTCGTTCTGGCGGCGATGATTGGCAACGTGGCAGTCAGCGCCGGCGAAACCGGGCCGTTCTTGTCTCTGGAACAAGTGCTGTTGTCGCGGACAACGGAAAAAGACCGGCTTACTTCTGTCATGAGCTTTTACAATCTCGTAGGGTACATGGCCGCCGCTCTCGGCGCGGCGGCGGTGGGCCAGGGGCTATTTTCGCCGCGGGCGTTCTTCCAAATTTTTTTGATGAGCGGCCTGGTCCAAATTTTCGTTTACACGTGGCTCTCAAAAGAAACGCCGGCCGGCGATCCGGCGCGCGATAGCGTCCATCCGCCATCCGGACCGTTTGTCCGGCGGATCGCGGCGCTTTTTGCGTTGGATTCATTTGCGGGCGGATTTGTCATTCAGAGTTTCGTGGTCTACTGGTTTTATCTGCGCTTTCATCTGGATGTGGGAACGCTTGGCTGGATTTTTTCGGCGGCCCAGTTTGTCACCGGGCTGTCTTTTATAATGGCGCCGCCGCTTTCCCGGCGGTTCGGCCTCGTCGAGACGATGGTTTTTTCGCATCTCATCTCCAATGTGCTGCTGATCTCCATCGGATTTGCGACCGGCCCGTCGGTTGCGATCGGGTTTCTGCTCTGCCGGCATCTTCTGTCTCAAATCGACGTCCCCACCCGCCAGACGTTCCTCATGCTGGCGGTCGAGGATCACGAACGGGAGAGTGCGGCAAGCCTGACCAACACGAGCCGGACAATGGCGCAGGCGGTCAGCCCGATGTTTTCCGGCTGGATCGTCCACGCATCTTCCCTGTCAGTCCCTTTCGTCCTCGGCGGCGTCCTGAAAATTATTTATGATCTCAGCCTTTACTCGATGATCCGAAAACACGGGCTGCTTGTTGCGGCAAAAAAGGCTTAGTACAGTTAAAAAATATGGATTGGCTCGCGAAATTAAAATTTCTGTTGTTCACCCCCGAAGGTCTCCAGCAGATGATCATCACCTGGGGATACGCCGCGCTGGTCGGGATCGTTTTTTCCGAAACGGGGCTCATGGTCGGATTTTTTCTGCCGGGTGATTCGCTTCTGTTCATCGCCGGGTTTGTGGCGGGCATGGGCCATCTGAAATTGGGTTGGCTGTTTGTGCTCCTGCCGGCCGCCGCCCTGGTTGGGGACAGTTTGGGGTACTGGATCGGGTCGAAAGCCGGGGCGGCCATTTATCAGAGGGAAGAAACCCGGTTCTTCAAGAAAAAGCATCTGCTTCGCACCCGAGAATTCTATGAAAAGCACGGGGGCAAGACGATCATCCTGGCCAAGTTTGTTCCCATCGTGCGGACGTTTGCGCCGGTGGTGGCCGGAGTGGCGCAGATGAACTACCGGCGGTTTCTGACGTTTGATGTGTTCGGTGCGTTCGGCTGGGTCATCAGCATGACGTCTCTCGGATATTTTTTGGGAAGCATCCTGTGGGTCCAGAAGAATCTGGAGAAAATGGTGTTGCTGGTCATTCTGCTCAGCCTCCTGCCGATTTTCATCGAATACTGGAAATCCCGGCGGTCTTGAACGAATCTGTTCTTAAAAAAAAATACGCGCGGATCGGCCGCTGGTACGATCTATTGGACGCGCCGTGGGAGATGTTGCGGTACCGGCAGATTCGGCCGGTGGTGTGGAAGGAAGTTGCGGGAATGAAAAGGATTCTTGACGCCGGCGCCGGGACGGGAAGAAACATCGAGTTTTATCCGCCGGGCGCCCATGTGACCGGCGTTGATCTTTCAGAGACGATGATCCGCCGGGCGCTTGCGCGCCGTTCACGGGCGCGGGGCCGGGTGAATTTTTCTGTCGGCTCCGCCACTGCCCTGCCGTTTAAAAATAGTGTCTTCGACGCCGTCGTGTCGACCTTCCTGTTCTGCGTCCTGCCGGACGTTCTTCAACCTCCCGTGCTTCGCGAACTGGCCAGGGTCATCCGGCCCGGCGGAATTGCGGTACTCCTGGAATATCAATATTCCCAGGACCCTGTTCAACGAGGACTCATGAAACTCATGTCACCCTGGGTTGAATGGGCCTACGGCGCCCGATTCGACCGGAAAACCGTCCAGCACTTGAAGGACGGAAAGTGGCAAGTTCGTTCGGAGCGATTTTTATCCAAAGACATCGTCAAACTGATTGTGGCCGCTGCCCCTTCCCCCCTTGAGGGGGAAGGTTGGGATGGGGGGAACTCCCGTTGCGGTTCAGAACCCCCCACCTTGCATCCTCCCCCTCAAGGGGGGAGGAAAATCGGAGGGTAAACATGATTCGATTATTTATAATCCTTTCCCTTTTGGCGAGTTCGTATCAAGCGCAGGCAATCTCATGGAAAGGGTTTGAGGAATTCAAAACGGATGTCGTATTGAACCCGAAAAGGGCCGCGGGGCACGCGCGCGAATTTATGGATGCGCTAAAGAAAGAAGGGACACCTCTTGTCGAAGGCAACCGCGTGACGTTCATCTACGAGAACACGGATCCGCGCGACACGCGGCCGGTCATGCTCGTCGGAGATTTTAATTACTGGCGGAAGAGCGATCAGTGGTATGACGGGATGCTGAAACTGCCCGGTACGAATATATATTATCAATCCTTTGAGTTCCCGCCGGACGCGCGGCTGGACTATCAATTCGTCATCGGCGACAGCTGGATTCTCGATCCCTACAATCCGGACACCCTGATGAGCGGATATGGCGCCAAGTCCGAACTCAACATGCCGTCTTATCACGAGGCCATGGAGATCGCGCGCAATCCGGACATTTCTCACGGAGAGTTGCGCGAGGCGGCTCTCTTCAGCCGGATTCTCGGTGAAACGCGCGCATTCCAGATTTATACGCCGGCGAATTTCGATCCCAAACAGAACCATCCGGCGATTTATGTTCATGACGGCTACGATTTTTTGTCGTTCGCCCAGCTTCCGAACGTTCTGGACAACCTGATCCATCAAATCCGGATCCCGCCTGTGATCGCGATATTTATTCCTCCGGTTCATCGCGGCGAGGAATACATCAAGGAAAATAAATACGGGCATTTTATCGTCAAGGAACTGGTTCCGTATATCGACCGCCATTATCCCACCCGACGGGACCCCCGATTCAGGGCGACGGCCGGCATTTCGGCGGGCGGCGCGATCTCTCTAAATTTAGGCTGGACCCATCCGGAAGTTTTTGGGTGTGTCATCAGCCAATCGGGAGTTGCGAACATCGCCGACGGCCGGAACGAATACGTAACCTATTTCGCCGCGCAGCCTCGAAAGAATCTCAAACTGTACATCGACGTCGGCACGTTTGAATGGCCCGGCCTGCTCGAGTCCAACCGCCTTTTGAAACGCGTGCTGGCCGAGAAACACTATTCCCATTTGTACAAGGAGTTCCACGAAGGGCATTCGTGGGGCAGTTGGCGGTCTCACATCAAATACGGCCTTGAATTTTTGTGGGGCCGCGAGGAAGAAGACGAGGACGAGGACTAATATTCTATTCCTTTCTGCGCGATGATTCCTTCCAACTTGTAGGGGTGTTTGATTTCCTTCATCTCCGTGACGAGGTTGGCGATTTTGATGAGTTCGGGTTTGGCGTTTCGGCCGGTTAGGACGATGTGGACTTTCGGAGGTTTCTGACGGAGGAAATCGAGGACTTCCTGCAGGGGCAGAAATCCATAATCGATGACGTAGTTGATCTCGTCCCACACAACGAGCCGGTACGTACCGGACATCACGCACGATTTGCATTTTTCCCATGTTTCCAGCGTGGTTTTGATGTCGAGTTCGCGGTTGTTGGTGTTCCAGGTGAATCCGGCGCCCATCATGAAAAAGTCGAGTCCCGGAAGTTTTTCGGCGATCATCTGCTCGCCGTACCGGAAATCTCTCGGACTTTTTAAAAACTGAACCACCGCCGCCTTCCAGCCGTGCGCGACTGTCCGAAAGGCCATCAGCAGCGCCGCGGACGTCTTGCCTTTGCCGTTCCCCGTAAAAACGATGATGAGTGACTTGTCTTTTTTCTTCGCGCTGATCTTCATCTTGCGTTTGATCGTCTCGCGCGCCCGGTCGTCCTCTTCCTTGGTTCTCATATTTGAAAAATAGCACTGACGGACCCGGTTGAAAAGGGGGGTCTCTTTGGTCTACAGGTGAGGGGTTTTACTTCCGAGCATGCCCAAGAGTGTCGAGGCAAGTTCCTCGACCGGGGCGGATTTTGGCACGAAGGTTATGGCGCCGGCATCAAGGCCGGAGTTTATGCCGCCCGGCGGTTCGCCATAGACGATGAGCGGGGCGGGATAGTTTCTGAACTTTTTGATGAAATGAATGAGATCGGGGCCGCTCAGCTGGGAGTCGTCTCCGCCGAAGTCGATGTCGAGAATGATCGCATCGGGCTTTTCCGCCGCGAAAAAATCGACGGCTTTATTCCAGGTGAACGCCTGCATGACCCGGAACCCTTCCGATACCAGCCTATCTTCGAGGAGTTTCTGAACAGATTCCTCTTCGGCGACGACAAGGATTTTCGGATTTCTGGGAACCATTCTTTTCTCTTTCCCCGGGTTTCCCCGCCATTATTTTGAGGCGGATTCCTTTGGCACTTCGACCATAATGAGTCGATTGTACGCGTCGCTGTAGACGTCCACCGATGTTTTGCCGTCAATTTTCAGACCTTTCACAAATTGCAGGTAGTCTTCACCCGGGGCAAACGTCTTTGTGCCTTTGACTTGAGACCATCGGACATAGATCAAAACTTTCTTGCCTTTCAGAGCGTCCGGTTTTTTCGCCTTATTATACTGAGCGTACTTCGCAAGCGTATTGGCCTTTTCAACTTTGAGTATAAAAGTTGTGCCGGTGTCGTCTTTTGAGATGACGGTTCCCTCAAGTGAACCGGCGAAGCCTTTTGCCGGCGCAGGAATTTCATCCGGCGCGAGCGCCTTTTTATCGGCGGCCGCAGCCGGTAAGAGGGCGCTGCCGTAGAAAGCAAAAGCAAGCGCGCAAAGCCAGACACAATTTTTAACGAGATTCTTTTTCATTTCGCACTCCTTATATTTGTATTTTATATCTCCGGCGCAAGTCCGGATTTTGTACACTGTCCCTTTCATATGCAAGACTCGAACCCGGATGCGGGATGTGTGTGTAGAAATTTCGCAAGGGGTCTAAAAAGTAGGTGATACGAGAGGATGGCTGAATTACGAAATGAGAGAGTGTTAACGAGGAAAGGTTAAAGTGTTAAGCGAGCGATTTACAATCGGGAATCAAGCGATGTTTCTGAACGACGTTGTTGGCGATCGTCAGCAGGTTTTGCATCTTAAAAGGCTTAATGACGGCTTCGCAATTTGTTTTTTCAAGAAAAAGCCGGATGTCCGGGCTTTGCGTGTCGCCGGTGACGAAGACGAACCGGGAGGCGAGGTCGGGGTTGATGCCGATGACCTGCCGGTGGAGTTCGACGCCGTCCATTCCTGGCATGCGGATATCCACAAAGAGAACATCGAATTTTGTGCCGGCCTCGATGAATTTAAACGCGTCGATGCCGTTTTCCGCCTGAACGACTTCGCACCCGCGGGATTTCAGAAAGGTCGACATGATGTCCCTCGTGTCCGATTCGTCATCCACGATCAGGATTCTCAATCCCTGCGGCTGTCCCGCTTCCGGTTCCCGCGCCGGCCCTTTGTCTTCTTTGGGAGAGGGTGAATCCGCTTTCACCAGCGGCAAGTCGACCGCTATCGTTGTTCCGCTCGAATCGGTCCGTTCGACATAAATCTGTCCGCCATGCAATTCCACAATGCCGAGCGCTCCGGAGAGTCCGAGTCCCCGGCCTTTTCCGACGCCTTTGGTCGTAAAAAAGGGATCAAATATCCGCGCTTTGACGGTCGGTGACATTCCGGGGCCGTCGTCGGTAAATCTCAACTGAATTTTTCCGGTGGCGAAAAATGTGCTGACCACGAGTGTTCCCCCGCCGGCGGCGTCCCACATGGCGTGAAAGGCGTTTGACACGATGTTCAAGAACACCTGTTCCATCATGCTTGCGTCCAGCGCCACGACCGGGAGAGTTTCATCATACTCTTTGACAACGGCGATTTTCTCAAATCCGCTTTCCAGTTTTGTCATGTCTATGGCCGTGTCGATCAGCCGGTTGATGTTGACCGGCGTTCGCTTGGGCCCCTCCCGGCCGGAAAACCGCAGGAGGCTCTGGATGATTTCCCCGCATCTTTGGCCATGTTTCAAAATGGCCTGCGCGCGTTTCTTGATTGTCGGCTCGACCCCCGTGTCCTCCAAAAATTGCGCGTTGCCGAGGATGACGGTGAGGGGATTGTTGATCTCGTGCGCGATCCCGGCGGCCATGGTCCCGATTCCGGCCAGTTTTTCATATTGAATCATCCTGGAGGTTTGTTCCTTGAGCTGATGGTGCGCGTCCACGAGGAGCCGATTGCCCTCCGCCAGCTTGGGGGTCCGTTCTTTGACCCGTTCTTCCAATTTGGCCTTTGCCTGTTCTTCCATTTCAACGAGCGCCTCGATCTGTTCAGCCATCAGGTTGAAAGACTGGCTGAGCCGTCGCAGTTCATCCGGAGTTTGGATGCCGGTCCGGGTGGAGAGATTCCCGGCGGCGATGGATTCGGTTCCCTCCACGAGTTTGAGGATCGGCCGGGTGATCGCTTTGGACAGGAGATTGACGATCAGGGCGGCGAGGATCAGAAATCCGGCGGCGATGATCATCGCCCGCGTCAGCGCCGAGGCGATAGCCGCTTTCTCGGGATCGAGGGTCTTCAAAAAAATTCCGGTGACGGCGCTGTCGATCGCCACTGACCGAAGGAGAAATTCTTCGCCTGTGGACGGAAGCGAAATCCGCGCCGGCTTCTCCCCGGATTCGAATGCCCTGTCCATCAGCGCCGCGGCGTCGGGCGCGCCGAGATTTGGCAGGGACGCCGCCAGGATGCGTGTCCGGTGCGGGCCGTCATGAGCGCAGAGAATAATTTCAGACGCGATGAGAGGCTGCAGGGCGCGCAGCCTGGTTTCTTTGACGAAATCTCCGAGCACGATCTGTCCGTAGACGTTTCCTTGGATATTCACGGTCGTGGAAACCGCGTGGATATCCATCCCTGCAATCTGAAAAAATCCGCCCGCCGACCCCGGCAATTCCCGGTCATTCCATTTTATATTATTAGCCGGAGGGATGCCTTTCACCGAGATCGCGGGCTCCCACCCCGATCGGCCTTTCACCATCAACAGGTCCAAATCGCCGTCGGCGCGGATTTCATCCGCCAAAAATTGCACGGTCTCGCGGTCGATGTCCGGCGTGCCAAGCGCGGCAATGACCCGTGGCTCCGCCGCCAGGAGCTTGGCGCGGGTGAACAGTTCGGAAGTCCGGTGGTCATGAAGAGATTTGAAGGATTGAGAATCCCGGATGATGTCAACGGATGCTGCTTGGAAGATGTTTTTCTGAATCAGGCGCACAACCGACCCGGTGACGGCGATGGTCAAAAAAAGCAGCAGCACCATAACGGTCGCCGCAATGCGCTGCTGAATACCGCTGAACCATTTCATGTGTCATACACCTCCCAACCACCAAGGATTATACAACAGATAGTTGACGGATGCAGAATATTTTAAATTGACTCGAATTCCTCCCGCCGGTACAATAGGGTAACTTATGGAGAATCGGGCGCGGGAATTTTTAGACCGGATGTTCAATCGAATTCAGAGGACGGCGGGGTTTTCCATCTCTGAAGACGGCGTTGTCGGCGTCACCGTTCGGCGGACGCCCGGCGGAAAATTTTTCGCGCATCTGCTCAGCCAGCCGCAGGAGCAGCGGGGCTGGGCCGTGCCGCTGGAGCCGGCCCGGTTTTTCAGCCGTCGAGTGGTCATTCCCAAGGAATTTTCCGGCCGGGAAGCCGACTACATCCGTTACAATCATCCGGACCTCATTCCTCTGCCGGAAACCCACTCTCTAGTGCTCCGGTTCGTACGGGTCGGCGAAACGGGTGAGACGCTCCTGCATGGGATCCGGGAAAACAGGCTGGAAGAATTTTTGGACGAGCATCGGAAGCAAAATCGGCTGCCTAAATTAACCGGCGCCATTCCTCCGTCCGTCGCGCTGGCCTCAGCCATTCGTGAGACCCGGGCGGATCTGACGGGCAAAACGATCGCCATTCTGATCGGCGCCCGGACCACCCGGTACCTGGCGTTCAAAGACGGCGTTTTTGTCAACGTTTTTGATGATGTTCACCGGCCGGACAAAAAAAATACGCAGATTCGTTTTAGAAAAACGTTGCAGCGCGTCCTCTATTATATGGAGAGCGAAGGACTCGGCGGCCTGCCGGACCGGATGCTCGTGATGGGCGACAGTTCTGTCCGCGCGCTCGCGGGCGAAACTCAAAAATCGCTGGGCGGCATTAAGGTCGAATATTTCGACCTGCCGTCGGCGGTGGGTCTTGCCATTCCGGAAGGGACGTCCGCCGAGATGGCGATATTGGCGCTGGGTGCGGCGTTTTCATCGATCCAGCCCCACCTGGCCGAATTGAATTTTATCGGTCTTCCTCCGGCGGCTCTTGCCCGGCGATTCGATGTTTATGATTTGGTGATCTACGGTTCTTTGGCTGTGATGCTGGCTCTGACGTTTATCACGATGAATTCGATGATCTCGTCGCGGATCCACGCGCTCCGGGAAGATCTTCGCGCGAACGCCGAGCATCTTCAGGCGCTGCGAGATGAGATCGACAGCAAAAGAGGATTTGTGCCGGTTGCGGAAAAATTGATCGAGTACGGCGACCCGCGCGTGTCTGACCATTCGCCGGTCGGCCGGCAGGTTCTGGATTCTCTGCCCGACTTTTTCTCCATGATTTCAGAATCGATCCCGGACGGCGTGCGGCTGGACCGAATGGGCAGCGGCGCGGCGGATCCGATGGACGAAACGCCGAAGGCCTACCGGAGCATTCTTCCGAAAACCGCCGGACTGAAACAAGTCACGCTTGTAGGTCAGACCCGATCTCCCGAAAAAGCCATCCGCTGGGTGGACGATTTGTTCAAACAGCTTGAGACCCCGGTCGTGATGGAAGAAATGAATTTGGACGCCGCCAGTTCCACGTATCATTTCCGGATTGTCATCTCTTCAAAGGGTGACAAAGATCGTGCGTAAACTCGCGAACATCTGGGTTCCCATCCTCCTCCTCGTGACGATTCTGACGACCGTCTATTTCCGGCAATGGATTTTGACGGCAAGAGAGATCGGTCATGTTCAGGAAGTCCAGAAAAACGATATCGCAATCATGCAGTCCGCCCGGCAGAATCTCCAGGACCTCTCCTCCCTCCAGATCGCGCTTCGCGTGAAATTGTTCGGGCCGGCGGCGGCGGAAGAGGCGGTTCTTTCGGCGCGCCCGGCGACGGGGACTTTCAAGACATTGCCGGCATCCGTCGTGAGCGCCATGAACCGTCACGGGGTCAGGCTGGTATTTTACAAGCAGAGCGAGAAGCTGACTCAGATCCAGTTTGAGGGGACGTACGACAGTTTGGTGAGATTCATCGGATCCGCGAATCCCGACCTGCCGCGGATGGACGGATTTCTGATGGAACGATCGGACAAAAATTCAGTGAAACTGACTCTGACTTTCGCGGCGGCCGCTGTATGAAAAAATTATTGGCGCTGTTTTTTTTGATGATGGCCGCCGGCTGGGCGGTTTATGTTTTTGGGTATAACCGCTCCGCCGACGCAAGATTCGGCCCCGAAATCAAATATCAGCCGGACCCGCAGATTCGCGCGTTCGCGCAAAAAATTGAAACGATGCAGACCCGCATGCGCCGGCAATTGGATCTTCTCGAACATTCCGAAAAAAAGCGGGCGGCGGCGCCTGCTCCTGTCCTTCCCCCCAAACCCCTTCGCGACCCGTTTTTCGCCGGTTCCTGATTTTCCGGAATTCCTGAAATTTCATGCAGTTCACGTGTAGATTCCGGGATTTTTTGCCGATATGGCAGGACAAGGGTGTGAGAATGATTCTTCATCATGAAAGGGGTTTCGAAATGTGGGCGTATTATACCGCCGTCGTGGCGGTTGGGATAGGATTTTTGACCGTCGGAGTTCTCTGGACGGTTCTGGCGATTGCCGTGGGGCTGGGCATTTTTTTCGGAATTCGGCATCGATCGGTTGTGATTTCCAAATCCAAAGAAGTCCTGACACATCTTCCAAAATTTATTGATTTCAAACACCTCTGGCGCGGCGACTCGCCGTCGCCGTCCGCCAAATCCAAACCGGTCCAGCAAGCCGACCGGCGCTGGATGTTTCCGGAGACCAAATTGTCCGACATCCGGAGTGAAGGGTTCGAAGCGCTCAGCGAAAGTTTTCTGCTTCTGAAACGGCTGGTGCCGTTTTATTCCGCGGCACTTTTTGAATTCGACGCGGAAACGCGGATCGCCTACCCGCGGCTGTACAGCACGGAGTCCGAAGGCTTCCGAAAAGACGCGCTTCTGTCCGTGAGCGACGGCGTCGTCGGATATTGTCTGTCTTCCGGCAAGACGGTGCATTACGCCGATTTCAAGGGCGACGCGCGCCTCTTGGGATATTATTCGTCTCCGGATGAAATCCGGTCGGTTGTCGTTTTTCCTCTGGACCGGATCGACCGGCGGCTTGGGGCGCTCGGGATCGATTCGAAAACGCCGGACGCTTTTTCCGGCAAGATGGACGAAATCCGCCATCTGGCCAACCTGCTGGCGGAACTGCTGGTTCGCGTTCAGCGGGAAGAAACTCTGATGATCCGTCTCGAGGAAGACCGCATGCTGAAGGCGATGACGGAACGGATGGCGAAAGCCGGCGTCTCGATTGAAGATGTTGCGGAAAGTCTCTGCAATCTTGCGAAGGAGGCGTTTCCGGCCGAACGCGTGACGTTCGTCGTCTTTGACGATCCGGCCTCCTCCACTCTCGGCGGGTTGCCTTCCCACCCGGACGCGCAAAAAATTTCTCCCATCGTGCGGTTCCGGAGCCTCAAAATGCTGGACCGCTACGTTGAACTTGTCGCGCGGACCGGCAAGACCATCCGGCTGGACGATCTCTGGGAAAACGGGATCATGTCCCTGGCCACCGGTCAGAATGGCCTGTCGACCCGGTCTATTTTGGCCGCGCCGTTCGTTTTTGAATCGCAGGTCGTCGGAGTTGTGCTGTTGGAAGCCGACCGGCGCCGGGCGTTCAATACATTTCATGAAACCGCGATCGGAGAACTGGTGAGCCACGCCGGCGCCGCGGTCGCGCGAGCCATCGAGTATGGCCGGATGGAAAAAACGTGCGCCATCGCCGACGTCGTTCCGGCGGCGGCCGACCGGATTTTCAGCGAGCCGACGCTCGAGCCGGTCACGGAACTTTTGAAAGCGCGGTTTGGCGTATCCGCGGAAATATTCGAAGTCATCGCGCCAAAAACCGGGGAAGTGACGATTCGTTCGTGGGACAACCCGGATGCGCAGGCACAATCTCCATCGCCGTTCATTAAACGATCGATGGAAACCGGTGCCGCGCTGGTTAGGGTGGACGGAAAAGTCACTCCGACAAAGGAAATCTCCGGAGAATTGCCGGTTGGCGGAGACATCGTATTTCCTCTGATGGGCGGTGGCCACGGCCAAAGGCCATTCGGCCTCGTCTGTCTCACCCTTCGAAGTCCCCTGCGCGCGGAAAGTCTTCAGATCCTCGACCGGATCCGGTCCCTGATCCAGATCCGGCTCGTGCTGGAACGCCGCGAACGGCAATTCGGATTTCTGAAAGTCCGGGACCCGCTCACGGGGATATTTCACACCGCCGCCTTTGAAAAGAAATTGGATGACCGCATTCGCCAATCCAAACAGGCGGGTATGACATCCCCCCCTTACGAAGGGGGGGCGGGGGGGGGTTCAACACCTGCGTCTTTTCATTTAATTCTAATCCATGCCAACCGAATGGGCGCCGTCAAACGCGCTCACGGGTTCGCCGAATGTTCCCGCCGCTTTTCCACGCTGTGTTCTGAAATCGAGCGCTTGGCCGGACCCCGGTCACTTGTCGGACGCATCGGGCCGGACCAAGTCGGCGTGATCTGGGAGGACGGCGCGGAAGGATTGAAGCAAATCCGGACGCATGTGGAGCGACTGTCGGAAAGTTTGGGATTCCAGATTCAAGTCGGCAGCGCCGAATTTCCAAACGACGCTGACACCAAGGATTCCCTGATCGAAACC
>OBEQ010641606.1_pt1 | contig 15968 bp, 17 predicted proteins | sample 1670901 | NCBI WGS metagenome assembly OBEQ01 (sample SAMEA104232315, study PRJEB22302) | groundwater metagenome | biome: forest; feature: aquifer; material: groundwater | place: USA | collected 2011-08-07 | depth 5.4 m | reverse complement strand
TGCTCGATCAAATTCGAAAAACAATCCCGCCCACGCTACGACAGCAACGATATCGAATTCTCGACGCGGAGCCAGCCGGACGGGTACCAGAAACCGGGGCTACGGCAAGGCTCGAAGCGGGCTGAATTTCTACACCCTAGAAAGTAACCAGCCACGCGACAAGTGGGATGCTAAACGGCTTTTCAACGATTCGCGTCTATGACGTAAGCTCTGGTGAAGAAGTCGCCAATTTTCACCGACCTAGCGGAAAGCTCATGGCATTCAGCGAGCATCAATGCGTTTTGGCAGCAGTTAAGCGGACAGCCCGGGATACGGTTTCAATTTTGAAGGAATAGGCCCATGGATGGGCTCGGCGAGGAATATCTTGATAGCCGCCGCCGCTCATCACCTGCGCTAAGTCTATGAGCGAATCACAACAGCACAGCCTTTTATCTTCGTACCGCGAGATGCTTTTAGAACACCTCTTCGCGGGCGAAGTTATGCGCCATATTTGGCTCTCCGGGATTAAGCGCCTCGAGATCATGAAGCCCCAGGTCGACGATGGAGGATACGATCTGGTTCTGGAAGCCAACGGCTTTGTGCGTCATGTTCAGCTTAAAGGAACATTCCGAGATTCAAGTGTCCGACGGTTTAACATCAACACAGGACTTGCCTCAAAGCCGAGCGGATGCGTGATCGTCCTTAAATTTAATGAATTGACTCTAGATCTCGGACCGTTCCTTTGGTTTGGCGGCCCTCCGGGTGAACGCCTTCCGGATCTTTCTTCTTTCTCATCCGCAAAGCACACGAAGGCAAATTCTCAGGGCGTGAAAGCACATCGTCCAAGATTGAAAGAAGTTCCGATATCCAAGTTCGTGAAGGTCGGGTCAATTCCGGACCTTTCGGAAAGACTTTTTGGCACACTGCCGAAGATTGCCAGCTAGCCATTCGCTTCTGCCGCCTGCGGCCTCGGTTGGTTGGACTATTGAAGCCGTAGCATCCCAAAACCGGATATATCTAGGAATGCCGAGCGCGTTAGTCGTTGATGATGACGTGAGCCAGCGGCGGCTGTTCCAGCGTGTCCTGGAACGCGACGGCTGGAGCGTTGTCGCGGCCGAGAGCGGCGCCGCCGCGCTCGCGGCGTTCTCTCGGGGCTCTTACGAACTCCTTCTCAGCGACATCAATCTCGGGGATATGAATGGGATCGACCTCGCCAGGGCGATCCTGCAGAAGCAGCCGCAGCTTCGCGTCGTTCTCGTCTCCGGTCTTCCCCAAAACTTGGAGCGGGCCAAGAGTGCGGGCTTCACGTCGTGCCTCCTTAAGCCGTTCGTACTGGAAGAGTTGTGGCGGTTGGTGAGAGCCTAGCGGTCCCCGGGCTCAACTCCTAACTGCCTGCCTCCGCGAGGTAAAGCTGGACGCGCTAGCCGCAGGGATGCCCCCCACCAGGAACCGATGAAACCCCTCCCCAAACAGAGCTCTAAGCCGGCTCTGGACCGAGGAATCCGGCCTTGTTAAGTTCGATTCATAGCGGATCACGGAATAGGCTACGACACCTAAAGCAACGGCGAGCTTCTTTTGCGGCATTCCCCGCCGGAATCGCTGATTCCGAATCCAGGCCCCCAACGTGATGGGCGGGATAAGGAAGTCATAGGGATCGGCGTCCGCGTTCGGGAACGCTTCACGGAAGCGGTCCACAAAAAAAGGCAGGATCCGACTCATGGTCCGAGGTTGGATTTCCTTGGTTTCATCCCGCTCGATCTTGGCGACGGTATTGTGGCCAAGGCGGGTCATTTGCGAGAATTCATCCAAGGTCACACCCAGGCGCTTCCGAAGGTAGCGCAGGCGGGTTCCCAGTGTGGCCCTGGAAAGGTCGGGTAGAACGGCGTAAGACGGCGAAATGCGCCGTTTAAACGTTAATTCCGTTCTCCGACCTGCACCTTCAGGGACCCCAAATCTGGTCGCACTCGGCCGCGTCAGCGAGTTTTCGCTTTCGCGGCCGCTCTTTTTTGCGGTTTTTAAAAAAGTGTACCTGGGTACCCCGAAGGTGCAACGTGGGTGCAGGTCGGTGAACCGCCGGCCGCTCGGGCAACACCCTTCCTATTTCGTGCGGCGTGCAGCGAAAGTGATGCCAAGCTCGAAGGTGAGCAAGTCGTTCGCGCGCCCGACGTTGGCGAAGCCGTATCCGACGTACCAGGTCAGCGGCGCCAGCGCGTAGACGACGCCCGTCGTGGCGTAGCCCCCGCGGCCGGAGAACCAGTCGCCCGCGACGAACAGACCGTCGACCCCGGGAACGCCCAGTTCAAGCGTCGCCAGCGCGCCGCCGCGTGCCGTTCCGAATACCTCTCGCGTCGAAAAGTAGGGACCGGCGCCGATCCGCATGCTGAAGCGTTTAAGGTTTGCGTACCCTGCTCCATAAGTGAGATTCCTTCCGACGCCTTTCTTTTGCGAGGTGAGGCCGATCCCTGCGTGCGTTCCCGCGTAAAGTCCGCCGGCATCGGATTGCAGGAACGGAGGCTTCCATTTGAGAGCAGCGTCGGCGAACGGAGCGCTCTCGCGCAGCAGGTCGAAAGCGCCGACGTTTACGCCGCCTTCGACTCCGCTCCCCAGCCCGACGACGCCGCGGACAGTCGTCACCGCCGCGCGGCCGGCCGCAGAATCCCAGGGCCTCGCGTACCAGTCGCTCTCGACGTAGACCGTCCTGGCGCCGAGCGCGTCGGCAGAGGGCACGTTGAAGATCGTCTGCTGGGCGTTGACTCCCGCCGGCGCCGCCAAAGCGGCGGCGAGAATGCTCAACCAACGCCTATTCATCCGAAGCTTCGAGGCGATAGCCGACGGCGGGCTCCGTCTTCAGGTGGCGAGGCCGGACCGGCTCTTTCTCGATGCGATGCCGCGTCTGATGGACGAGGATGCGCAAGGCTTCGGGGGTGCTGCCGCCCTCCGGCCAGAGCTCTTTGAGAAGCTGCTTCTGCGCTACGACGCGTCCCGCGTTGCGCACGAGCGCCGCGAGCAAGTTGTATTGGAGCGGAGAAAGCCGGACCTCTTTCTTCGCCAGCCAGACGCGACGCAGCGTAAGGTCGATCTTCAGATCGCCATGCGTGTATACGGGCTCGGGATCTCGCGCGGCTCGTTGCGCGTGGCGCAGCGCGACGCGGATGCGGGCCAGCAGTTCGTCCACGCCGAAGGGCTTTATGAGATAGTCGTCGGCGCCCTGGTCTAGGCCGGCGATCTTGTCGGATTCCTCGCCGCGCGCGGACACGACGATCACGGGAGCCGAGCTCCACTCGCGCAAACGCGTGAGGACGTCCAGGCCATCCATGTCGGGAAGGCTCAGGTCGAGGAGGATCACGTCCGGCTTCTTGGCGATCGCCAGCTCGAGCGCAGACTTGCCGGTCGACGCCTCGATGACGCTGAAGCCGGCATCTTCGAGCGAGGCCCGCAGGAAACGCTGGATGGCCCTCTCATCGTCGACGACGAGGACGCAGGCGGCGCGCTCGCTCACCTTCTCCCCCTCGGCAAGGTCAGACGGAACACGGCTCCGCCGGCGGGACGATTCTCGGCCTTGATCGTCCCCCCGTGCGCCTCGACCACGGCTTTGCAGATCGCCAGCCCCAGACCGGCGCCGCCGGGCGCCGAGCTGGCGCGAAAGAACTTCTCGAATATGCGGTCTAGATCTTCAGCTTTCAGTCCGGGACCGTCGTCAGCTACCGAGACTTCTAGGGCGTCCATCCGCTCGCGCGCCGAGATGTCCAGCGCCGCCTTGGGCGCGTGCCGCGCCGCGTTCTCGATGAGGTTCACGAACACGAGCTCCATGAGGACCGGATCCAGCGGCACCATGGGCAAGTTTTCGGGAAGGTCGGTCTCTACCGCTCTCCCAGCCAGGACCTTCTCGCAGCGCTCCAGCGCCGTGCCGATCACGTCTTCGATCGGATAAGGCTCCTTTTTGAGGGCGGCGCCGGACTCCAGCCGCGTTGTCTCGATGAGATTGTGGATGAGGCGAGTGAGGCGCTCCGCCTCGTCCCGGATATTCTCAAGGAGGCTGCTGTCGCCTTTGTGGCCATGCAGCAAAGCGCTGGCCGAACCGAGGATGGCCGTGAGAGGCGTGCGCAGCTCGTGCGACACCGCGCTCAGCAAGGAGCTTCGGAGCTTCTCGGTCGCGGTAACGACCTCGGCCTTCTTCGCCGCCTCGGCCTGCAGCCGGATGCGGACAGCCAGATGGCTGATGAGCAGCGCCACGGAGAACATGACGATGAACGTGACGATGTACTGAGGATGCTCGACGTGGAATGTGTAGCGCGGCGGCACGAAGAAAAAGTCGAAGGAGAGGACGCCCAAAAGAGAGGCGAAAAGGGCGGGTCCTCTCCGGCCGCGAAGCGCGATGACCAAAGCGCCGACGAGATAGATCATGACGAGATCGGTCAGCGTAAGGATCGCGGACAGGACAAAGCACGCCGCCGTGCAGACGGCGATCGCGGCGATGGAAAGAGCGTACTCGCGAAACGACTGGGACATCGCCTTATCCTATCACAGGCGTCATTGCACCCGCACAGGCAGCACGATCACCTGGACGCCGTTGAACTGAAGCCTTCTCTGGATGGCCGAGGCGGTCTCGGCATGAAGGACGGGCTGATACCAGCGCTGCTCCTTGAAGATGAGCTTTCCGGTGAATACGATCATGCGCGGAAAATCCCGGGAAAGCTCGATCAGGGTTTGTTCGAGCGTCTCGATGGCTTCCGTGCCGATTGCAAGCCTGGAGTCGGCCTCGAGCCCATTCTGCCGAGCCCAGGCGACGTAGTTCGCCAAGTGCTCGCGTTTCTCCTTCTCGAGCTGGACCACGGCTTCGCCGCCTTTGAAGTTTCCCGAGTCGATGACGCCGACCGAGACGAACAGAAAGTTCTTGAAATAGCTCGGCAAGAGCCGCTGGATCGCAAGGATATGGTGCAGGCCGTAGCCTGAGAAGTCGGAGACGGTCAGCACGGCCGTCGGAGCCTTCCGATCGAGCACGGATGGGCCGAGTTTGGGTCCTTCCGCTATAGGCGTGGCCTGAAGGATCACCTCCATGCCGCGCATCTTCTCGCCGACCTCCCGGTAGTGCCGTCGAATCCAGAAGCAGAGCGCGATGGTCAGGCCCGTGATGACGGTTGTGACCCAGCCGCCGTCCTGGAACTTCTCGTACAGCGTGACGGCGAGGATGCAGACGCACATCACGAGTCCCGTGCCGTGGATCGCCAGTTGGCTGCGCCAGCGCGGCTCCGTGGCCCGGGGCGTGATCCAATGTCGGGACATGCCGAGCTCGGTCAGCGAGAAAGTGAGAAAGACGTTGATCGAGTACATGACGACCAGAGTCGTGATGTTGCCCTTCGTATAGATGAGGGTCGCCAACGCGGCGGCGCCCATCAAGAAGACGCCGTTCTGCGCGACGAGCCGGTCCGAGAGTCGGGAGAAGCTGTGGGGCACCCACGAGTCGACGGCCATGTTGGACAGGACGCGCGGGCCGTCGAGAAAGCCGGCCTGGGCCGCGACGACGAGCAGCGCGGCCTCCGAGAACAGCGTCAGAACGACCAGGCCATGGCCAAAACCGCCCCACTGTCCATAAAGGCTTTCGGCCAAGACGGCGTTCATGGTCTTGCCTTCGACAGGCGAGGCATGGACCAGGAGATAGCCGAGCAGGATGCCGCCCGCCGTGAAGGCCAGCGATGTCGCCATCAGGAACATCGTCCGCTTTCCGGTTTGGACCCGCGGCTCACGCAGCATGCCGACTCCGTTGGAGACGGCCTCGATCCCGGTGTAAGTGCCTCCCCCCATCGAGTAGGCCCTCAGGAGGATGAAGGCGACGGGCGCGAACCCCAGGGTCGCGATGGAAGATCGGAATTCCATCGTGGCCCCGTGGAACACCTGCGGGATCACGGGTAGGTGGCTGCCGACGGCATAGAGGATCATGAAGACATGGCTGACGACGAAGACGAGGAAGATCGGCACGAGGATCGTCACCGATTCCTTCGCGCCGCGCAGGTTCAGAAGAAGGAGGAGCAAGAGAGCCACGCCGGCGGCCATGAGTTTCGTTCCGGCCCATTGAGGCGGCAGGAAGGAATAGAGCGCGTCGGAGGCCGCCGCGATGGAGACCGAGATCGTCAGCACGTAGTCGACCAGCAGCGCGCAGCCGGAAACGACGCCGGCCTTCTCGCCTAACAGCTTGGTGGCGACTAAATACCCGCCGCCTCCGCCTGGGAAATGCTCGATGAGGTTCGAGTAGGCGATGGAGATGACGAAGATCGTCACCGCGGTCATGACGACCAAGAACAGGGCGAGGTGGGTATGGGTCCCAAGCGCGCGGAAGGCCTCGTCCGGGCCGTAGGCGGATGAAGAAAGACCGTCCGCGCCTAGCCCCACCCAGGCGAGGAAAGCGGCCAGGGAGACCTTGTGGAAGACGTCGGGGTCGCGGATGTCGCGCGGCTTGCCCAGCAGGAGCTGCTTCAGTCGGTCAAACATAGACCGACGATACCCCTGAAGGGCGTTATAAAGCCATTATGAGCGCGACCCGCGGATACGTCTCGCGCCGCGGCGGAAACGCACGGACTTTGTCTTCCGGAACTGACTCAGATTGTCCGTGAGCGAGTGGCTGTCCCAGTACGCGGCCTCTTCTTCATCGGACTTGAACCGCGGCAACGGCTTGCTTCTTGCCTTCATTGGCGGCTGGAGCTCTCGCAGTCCCGGCCGCTGACGTGGGCCGAGTGCCGGTTCCGTTAGATAGTTTAGCCTGTTTCAGGAGGAGCTCAAGGCCCGAACCGAACATCCTCCCGATCCGCTCCCGGACGGAGGCATCGGGGATGCTTCTCCCCTTTTCATAGCGGACCACCGAGAACACGTGGACCTTCAAGGCCTTCGCCAGCTCGCGCTGCGCCATTCCCTTTCGCAGGCGCTGGTTTCGGAGCCAGTTTCCTGGGGTCGTGGGCGGAATGATCAGGTCATAGGGATCGCCGCCTGGGAACGCGTCCTTGAGCCGGTCGCCAAGATGCGCTAACACTCGGCCGAGAATCCGCGGTTCGATCTGTCGGACTTCGTCGCGCTCCAGCCGCCCGATCGCGTTGCGCGACAGCCCGGTTTTCTGCGAGAATTCATCGAGGGTAACACCGAGGCGCTTTCGGAGCAGCCGGAGCCGGACGCCCAGTGTTGCCGCCTTCGGAAGGTCCAGAGGGCGGCCAGACGGACGAATTCTTCGTTTTATTTCGAGTTTCGTTCCCCGACCTGCACCTTCAGGGACCCCACTTTGCACCTGTCATGATTCTGTTTGTGCGCGCAGGTCCTTCATGAGGAGCATCAACTCAAATTCATCGACCGGCGAACGCTCGAAGCCGAAGTGCTCGTAAAATTTGCGGGCTTCTTCATCGATCGCGTGAACGAGGACAGCTCTGGCGCCGATCGCGTCAGCAGCCGACATGATGCGAAGCAGTGCATCTTTGAGTAGAGCTTTGCCCAGCCCCTTCCCTTGCTCTCGCGTATCCGTAGCCAGCCGAGCCAAAAGAATCACTCCGATCGGATGCTTGGCGAGTCCCTTGGACACTCGTCCCGGCGCCTCTTCCGGTCGGACGCTTCCTGCGGTCAAAGCGTAATACCCAACGACGACGCCGTTTCGATGAACGACATAGGTCTGTGCTGAGTCGCTCTGTTGATTGACCAGAGCGTAGCGTTTCAGCCAGGTATTGAGGCTCTCTTTCCCGCAATCAAACGCGGCCAAGCCGTGAGCCTTCGAGAGTTTCTCGATGGGCGAGAGCGGCCCTTCGGTAGGATTGGACTTGCCAGACACTAGCGCTCAAGCACGCTGGGCTCAGAAAGCAGTTTGCGAAGCCTAGGCTTGGGCTGTACGGGACGATCGAGTGCAGAAACGAAGGCCCTCCAGCGATCAGGAGAAAGCGCGAAGTGCCGCCCATCAGTGAGGATGTCTTCGGCTCGAGTGCAGGCGCTCTCCAGAACAAACTTGCTCACGGAAACGCCTTGTTTGGCCGCAACCGTTTTAAACAACCGATCTTCTGTTGGGGTTGTCCGCAGATTCAGGCGCCCGGTGCGTTTTCGCCTTGCTGTGGTGGTAGCCATATTCGTACTCACATTGTACACCCACTGGACGTTTCTGTCAAGGGCCTGCGAGCTTGAGCGCGACGAAATAGGCCGTCATCATGACGAGCCCAAGCGGAATGGCGGCGCGCGCCCACTCCCGACTCTTGATGCCGAGTTTCTCCGCGGAGATGATGTTCGGGATGTTGCCCGGGATGAGCATTCCGCCCGAGACGAGAAGAGCGATCAAGAGGGCTCTGACGCGATCGATGTCCATGCGCGGCGACAATTCGGCGGCGGCCAAGGTGGCGTTGTCCAAGGCGGCGGAGGAAATGTTCGCCCAATAAAGGGCGTTCGTCGGCATGAGGATAAGCCAGCGCTCCACCAGAGGAGAAAGACCGCGCCCGAGCAGAACGAGCGCCGCCACGAAGACGTAGACTTTCAGGGTCCGGCGCACGACGCTCCAATCGTCTTCAGGCGCGTCTTGAGAGAGTCCTTTCGAGCGGGCGGCGATTCCTTTGCCCTGCCGCGCCGCCAGGATTCCGAGAACCAGGATGCCCGGGAGGAGCCAAGGCCACAGCAGTCTCGCCAGGAAGAAGAAGTCGGCATGATGCGGCGGTCCGGCTAGGCGAGTCGTGGCGATGGTCGACAGCGGCTCGCCGAGAGGAGTCAGCGCGGCGCCCAGGCCGATGGAATAACAGGCCAGGATCACAAGCGATCGCTCGGTCTCCCGATCGAACTGCAGCGCCGAGATCGCCTCCACGAGCACCAGCGCGGCGACGATGGCCGAGACGACGCTCGATGCCAGCCCCAGCGCGACCACCAGCAGGAAGGAGAAGACGGGCAGGCCCAGCCTGCGGGAGAGGCGCCTCACGCCGCGGGCGATGGCGCCGCGCAAGCGCCGGAACGCGAAGCCGAAGAGCAGTACCGCGCAGGCTATCTGGAGCGGCTCAGACAGGGCTTCTGCGACGAGAGGACCGCTCCATAGCCCCGAGATGCTGACCGCCAGGCAGCCCATCACGAGAAGGAAGGCTTCGAGCTGCTCCTCCACCCAACGCATGGAGAAGGGAAGCACCAAGACGAGGGCCATGACTGCGCCTAGGCCGATGAGAGCCGGAAGTCCGTAGGACATGGATTTGCGTGAAAGCCCCGTAATCTGCGAGAATCGCTCTAGGGTAACACTTCGGAATTGACTATTACGACTCTACAAGAACTGGGACAGAGGATCGGAGCCGATCTCAAGGGCGACGGCGGCTACGCCGTCGCCGGGCTTCGCGACATCGAGAGGTTGACGCCCGCACAGCCTCTCGCAGATCGGTTCCTGTATTTCATCGAGTCCAAAGCGGTGCTCAAGCGCCATCCGCCGGCCGCCAAAAACGGCGCGATCCTCACGACCGTCGAACTCGCCGATCAGTTCCCCCGCGCGCTCGTCGTGTCGGGCGACGCGCGGCTCGCGTTCATCAAGCTGCTGGGTCATTTCGATCGCCGGCCGAAGTTCGCGCCCGGCGTCTCGAAGGAGCCGCTGGTTCATCCCGGCGCCAAGATCGACGCCACGGCGTCCGTCCTTCCCGGCGCCGTCGTCATGGAGGGTGCCGAGATCGGCCCGCGCGCCGTGATCTGGCCGGGCGCCATCATCGAGACGCGCGCCGTGATCGGCGAGGACACGGTGATCCGCGCCAACGCGGTCATCGGCTACGACTGCGTCATCGGCAAGCGCTGCCTCATCCACGGCGGCACCGTGATCGGCGCCGACGGCTTCGGCTTCTACGACCGCCCGGGCGAGCGCCATAAGATTCCCCATATCGGCAACGTCGTGCTCGCCGACGACGTCGAGCTCGGAGCCTCCTGCACGGTGGACCGGGCCACGATCGAGAGCACCACGATCGGTCCGTTCACGAAGACCGACGATCAGGTGCACATCGGCCACAACTGCAGAATCGGGCGCTTCGTCTACATCGTCGGCAACAGCGCGATCGGCGGCTCGGTGGTCATCGAGGACGGCGCGCTGATCTCGGGCATGGTCATCGTGAAGGATCACCTCACGATCGCCGCGGGCTCGATCGTTATGGGCATGTCGGCCGTGGCGCAGGATACGGAGCCCCAACAGGCCTATTTCGGCGTGCCGGCGCGGTCGGCGCGCGAGATGCACAAGATGAACGCTGCGCTCGCGAAGCTTCCCGAGATGCTGGTGAAGTTCAGGGAGCTCGAGGCGAAGCTCACGGCGAAAACCCCATGAAAACCGCCCTCGTCATCGCCGTGCTCGCCGTCGCGGCCTGCAAACCCTCGACCCCGGCCGCGGAGACCGCCGCGCCCCCTGCGGAGTCGCCGGTGGAGAAGAATCGGGTCGAGAAGTACGTCGGTGCTTTACAGGCCGACGTGAAGCGCGCGCAGGAGGCCAAGGAGAAGGCCGACGCGGCCAGCAAGAAGGCGGTGGAAGCCATGAAACAGACGGAATGACGCCGTCCGCAGTCCTAGTCGCCTGCGTCGCTCTCGAGCACGCCGGATTTTTCGTGCTGGAATCATTTCTCTTTAAAACCCCGCTCGGGCTGAAGATATTCAAGCTGACGCCGCAGGCCGCGGAAACCTGCGCGGTCTTCGCCGCGAACCAGGGCGTTTACAACGGCTTTCTGGCCGCCGGGCTGGTCTGGGGTCTTTTGGCGGCGCCCGAGGCGGCGCTCGGGGTCAAGACTTTCTTCCTCGCGTGCGTCGTCGTCGCGGGCGTGGTCGGCGGCGCCACCGTGAGCCCGCGGATATTCTTCGTGCAGGGCCTGCCCGCGCTGCTCGCGCTCCTTCTGCTTCGTACCGGACGCTGAGCCCGCCCCCCCCGGCTTCATGCTAGTATTATGACTAACCAGTCAGTCACAATAGGAACATCGAAATGGCCACCGTCAAGTCCGTCGTTCGCGACCCTGATTCCAAGAAGCGCCTGATTCTCGCCGCCGCTCGACGCATGCTCGTCAAACGCGGCTTCCAGGACATCGTGCTCGACGACATCGCGCGCGAGGCCGGCGTCGCCAAGGGCACTTTGTTTCTCCACTTCAAAGATAAAGAGGAGATGTTCTTTGCCGCGTTCGCCGACCTCGTGGACGGCCTGGGCCTCGAGCTCGAGACGCTCCCCAAGACCGGCCTCGCCGGCAAGGAACTGCTCGTCGCGGCCGCGAAGGTCGTGCTCACGCACTTCGATCACAGCCGGGACTTCATGGCTCAGTTCAGTACGGGGCGTTTCCCCGGCTGCGGCGACCGCTCCTGCGAAAAGCTGATGGAAAGGCTGCGGACCAATCACGCGCGCCTGCGCTCGATCCTGGTCCTCGCGTCCGCCGACGGCGGCAAATCGGCGGCGGATCTCGGCTTCGCGGTCGGCGCCTTCTTCGGCCTGTGCCGCGCCGCGACCATGCGCAAGATCATCGAGAAGCATAATAAACCGCTCGAACGCGAAGCGGAGAGCGTCGTTTCGTTCTTTCTGGGCGGCAGCGGAGTCGCGGTATGAGAAGGCCGATGATGACTTTTGTCGTTCTCTGTCTCCCCCTTGCGGCCGCGGCGCAGGGCCGTCCGCTTGACCTCGCCCAGGCGTATCAGCTGTCGCTCGCCCGCAGCGAGGAGATCGTGATCTCCGGTTCGACCTACGAGGAGACTTTGGCGAAGGCCGACGAGATTTTCGCGCACGTCCTCCCGCAGATCACCGTGATGGGCTCGGAGACCCTGCAGGACGTGCCCCGGGGCCAGTCCGGTCTTTTCCTCCAGAAGCAGCGCGAGCAGGGCAAAGTCAACTTCCAGCAGGCGCTGTTCTCCGGCCTGCGCGAGTTCCTCGCGTTTCGCGCGTCGAAGGATCTGGGCCGCGCCGCCGAGTTCCGGCTCGCGCGCGCGAAGCAACTGCTGTACCAGGACACGGCTCGGGCCTACCTCGACCTGCTGTCCGCCCAGGACGACATCCGCATTCGCGACGCCCTGCTTGCGATCACCCAAGATCGAGTGAGTGACCTCAAGGAGTTCCGCAAGGTCGGTCGCGCCCGCGCGAGCGAATACCTCGCCGCCGAGTCCGCGGTCGCCCAGCAGCAGGCCCAGCTCGCGAGCTCCCGTGCGGTCGAGCAGGTCGCGCAGTTCCGGCTCGGGTTCCTGACCGGGCTCGACGAGCCGCTCGCCCCGGCCGGGACGCCGGCGCCGGCCGCGCCGCCGGAACTTGAGAGCGTGTTATCCAGAGCCCGGGTCCGCCCGGACGTCGAGGCCCGCCGCGCCGAGGCCGAGTCCGCCGAGACCTCGATCAAGGTCTATTCGCGCCAGCGCTGGCCCACGATCTCGATCGACGGCAACTACTACTTTCAGCGTCCGCCGAGCTTCACGTCGGACGTGAAATGGGACGCGACGATCACGGGCTCCCTGCCGCTCTTCACGGGCGGCTCGATTCGCGCGCAGACGCGGCAGGCCGCGGCGCAGATGCGCGCGAGGCGCGCATCTTTTTCCGAGATAGTTCGCGTCGCCGAGCTCGAGGCGAAGTCGGCGCACCGGCAGCTGCGCTCGTCGGAGGCCGTCACGGCCGCGCTCGACGTCGCGGCGAGGCTCGCCGAGGAGAACGCGAAGGCGCAGAACGAGGACTACCGCCTCGGCCAGGTGACCAACCTCGACGTGCTCGGCAGCCTCAACGCCCTTCAGCAAACGCGCCTGCAGCAGAACGCGGCGCGCATCGACGCTTACTGGTCCCGCGTGCGGCTGGAAGTCGCGGCGGGAGTTCCCGGGGGATCGCTGTGACCATCTCAGACCTGTCGATCAAAAATCCGGTCTTTGCGTGGATGCTGATGTTCGCGCTGATGATCTTCGGCTGGATCGGCTACAGCCGCATGGGAGTCTCGCAGATGCCGGACGTGGACTTCCCCGTGGTCAACATCGCAGTGACCTGGGAGGGTGCGGCCCCCGAAATCATGGAGGCCGAGGTCGTCGACATCATCGAGGACGCGGTCACCAGCGTCCAGGGCGTCAAGCAGATCTCCTCCTCCTCGAAGCTCGGCTCGGCCGCGATCACGGTCGAGCTCGAGCTCGAGCGCGGCGTCGACGTGGCCCTGCAGGAGATCCAGACCAAGATCGCCCAAGCGCAGCTGCGCCTGCCGCGCGACCTGGACCCGCCGATCGTCACCAAGGTCAACCCCGAGGACCAGCCGATCCTGTGGCTCGCCTTGTCCGGCGACGTGCCGGTCAAGGGGCTGATGGTCTACGCTCAGGACGTGCTCAAGAATAAGTTCCAAACCGTCCCGGGCGTCGGCGACATCTTCCTCGGCGGCCTCATCTCCCGGAACCTGCGCGTCTGGCTCGACGCCGAGAAGATGCGCGCCCAGCAGATCACGGTGTCGGACGTCATGGATGCGATCCGCCGGGAGCACGCTGAGATACCGGCGGGCCATATCGAGACCGCGACGAAGGAATTCAACGTCCGCACGCTCGGCGAGATATCAAATCCCGCGCTGTTCGGCGAGCTGCTGATCACACAAAGAGGCGGCCAGCCGATCCATGTCCCCATTCCGCTGAAGGCCGTCGCGCGCATTGAAGACGGGCTCGCCGACCAACGGCGTATTTCGCGGGTCAACGGCTCCCGCGCCGTGGGCATCGGCATCCGCAAGCAGCGCGGCGCCAATGCGGTCGCGATCGCCGATCTGGTTAAAAAGAAGATGAAGGAGATCGAGCCGAGCCTGCCGAAGGGCATGAAGATCGGCGTGAATTTCGACTCGACGCAGTTCATCAAGCAGTCGGTCTCCGAACTCACGCGGCACCTTCTGCTCGCCGCGATCCTGACGTCGCTCGTGTGCTGGCTTTTCCTCGGCTCATGGTCCTCCACCATGAACGTCCTATTCGCGATCCCGACCTCGGTGCTCGGCACCTTCATCGTGACCTACTTCCTCGGCTTCACTTTGAACAGCTTCACCTTGCTGGCCTTGACGCTCTCCATCGGCATCGTCGTCGACGACGCGATCATGGTCCTTGAAAACATCGTGCGTCACGTTGAGATGGGCAAGTCCCGCCTCGATGGAGCCGTGTTCGGCGCGCGCGAGATCTCCTTCGCCGCGATGGCCGCGACGGTCGCCATCCTCGCGATCTTCCTGCCCGTCGTGTTCATGAAGGGCATCATCGGAAAGTTCTTCTTCCAGTTCGGCGTGACGATCTCGGCGGCCGTGTCGTTCTCGCTTCTGGAAGCTTTGACGCTCGCCCCTATGCGCTGCTCCCAGTTTCTCGAACCCGCGTCGCACGGCAACGTCGTCATCCGTTTCGTGGACCGGACCTTCACGCGTCTGGCCGAGGCCTACCGCCGCGGCCTGAGCCGGACGCTCGACCATCGCTGGAAGGCGATCGGCGGCGCCGTTCTGTTCTTCGCGCTCTCAATGGTCAGCGTCAAGTTCCTGCGCAAGGAGTTCGTCCCGGCCCAGGACCAGTCGATGTTCATGATGCGACTGGAGACCCCTGTCGGCTCCTCGATGGAGTTCACCGACAACAAGTTCAAGGAAGTCGAAGCGTGGCTCCTGAAAAATCACTCGGTTCAACGCTATTACTCGGCGGTCGGCGGATTCGGCGGCGGCGACGTCAACTCCGGGATGATGTTCCTCACGATGAAGCCGATCTCGCAGCGGCCTAAGAATCCCGACGGCTCTCCCGTCACCCAGGGTCAGGTCATGGCCGACGCGCGCAAATCCCTCAACGCGATCCCTTCGATGCGCGCGTTCATCATGGACCTCTCTCAGGGCGGGTTCTCATCTTCGCGCGGGTTCCCGATCGAGTTCACGGTGCGCGGCCCGGACTGGGACACACTCGTGAAGTCGGCCGTCGAGCTCAAGAATCGTCTCGAGAAGACCGGCTCCGTCGTGGACGTCGACACCGACTACAAGACCGGCATGCCGGAAATCCGCGTGTTCCCCAACCGCGCCAAGGCCTACGCGCGCGGCGTCTCCATCCAGTCGATCGGCACCACGATCAACGCGATGATCGGCGGCGTGCGTGCGGGCCTGTTCACCGATAACGGCCGCCGCTACGATGTGCGCGTGCGCGCCGAGACGCGCGACCGCCTCGACGCTGGGGCGATCAGCAAGCTCTACGTCCGCAACGTGCGCGGCGAGATGATCCGCCTCTCCGAGGTCGTCGACATCAAGGAGATGCCGACCTTGCTCGCCATCACGCGCAAGGACCGGGAGCGCTCCGTCGGCGTGTTCGCCAACGTCGCGCCCGGAAAATCCCAGGCGCTGGTGCTCGACGACGTCGAGAGGCTCGCGGGTGAGGTCCTCCCCGATGGCTACCATGTGGTCCTCTCAGGTTCCTCCCAGACCTTCAAGGATTCCTTCCAGAGCCTGATCTTCGCGCTCATCCTTGGCATTCTCGTCGCCTACATGGTGCTCGGCGCGCAGTTCAACAGCTTCATCCATCCGTTCACGGTTCTGCTCGCCCTGCCGTTCAGCCTCTCCGGCGCGTTCCTGACCTTGCTCGCTTTCGATCGGAGTCTCAACATCAACTCCATGATCGGACTGCTTCTGCTGATGGGGCTCGTCAAGAAGAATTCGATTCTCCTCGTCGACTTCGCCAACCATCGCCGAGCCGCGGGGCAGGAGCCCCGCGCGGCCTTGCTGGAGGCCTGCCCGACCCGGCTTCGGCCGATCCTGATGACCTCGATCGCGACGATCGCGGCGGCGGTGCCGACCGCGTTGTCCCGCGGCGCGGGCTCGGAGACGACCGTGCCAATGGCGTTGGCGCTGATCGGCGGCGTGTCGGTCTCGACCGTGCTGACTCTGTTCGTCGTGCCCGCGGCCTACAGCCTGCTGGTCCGCATCGAGAGCGGCAAGACGGCGTCGAACGCGGCCGCGGTCGTGCGCGCCGTGCGCGAGGCCGAGCGGCTTGAGAACGCGAAAGTGGACGCGCATGCATAGCGTGTTTGTCCTGCTGCTGTTCGGGAGCGCGGCGCCCGCCCCCCCTTGCGC
>OBEQ010460749.1_pt1 | contig 15971 bp, 21 predicted proteins | sample 1670901 | NCBI WGS metagenome assembly OBEQ01 (sample SAMEA104232315, study PRJEB22302) | groundwater metagenome | biome: forest; feature: aquifer; material: groundwater | place: USA | collected 2011-08-07 | depth 5.4 m | reverse complement strand
TCGCCGCTTCATCGACGACTCCCGCCGATCCAATGCCTTAGCGGCTCCGCACCGACTGGCTCCCGGCTTGCAGCTTTCCCCTCGAAGGCGGCCGCCGTTCACCGCGACCGTCGGGGAGAGGAGGGTGAATGAAGGGACGGGGAAAGATCCGTCTGGCTCTCGGGGTGGGTGTGGTGCTGCTGGCGCTGTCCGGATGCGTAGGCAAGCAGTGGGGCACGCAGGGCGTTCCGTTCTTCCCCTTGACCGAAGACACCCGCGCGAGTCTCGAGGAGTTCGTGAAGCTCGAGGAATACCTCTCCGGCAAGATCGGTGTCTGGGACCTTGCGCAGGTCGAAGACTACATCACCTCCAACAGCAAGATCATCCGCGAAAAGAACCAGTATCCCGCCCCGCTCCCCGAGCGTCAGGCGATGGTCAACGGCAAGCAGCGGCTCGTGAGCCGCGTCTGGCGGTTCACGACCATCGATCGCCGCACCCTCAGCCTTCCCGCCTACGGCCGGCAGAGCGGCAAGCGCGTGGGCTTCGTGCTCCAGGCCGACGAGCAGGGCGGAAAGGTCCCCCGCATCCAGACCTCGTTCACCTATCTGCCGGACCAGGAACGCGACTTCTCGACCAAACCGATCGTCACCGGAGCCGTCGCCGTCGGCGCGACGCTGCTCCTCCTGGCGCCGTAGCCATGAAAGCACTCCTCGTCCTCGCGGTCGTGATCCTGCTCGCCACCCCTTCGTGGACCGAGGCATTCATGGACGACCCCGACGACGGGTGCGACCTCGCCGCCCTCTCGCTCCACGCGTGGCACGAGTGGGGCCACGATCTCGCCACCGTCGCCGTCGGCGCCAACCCGCTGCGCCCGGGCGCGCTCTGGGGGGACAAATGGAACGAGGCCCAACCCGGCTTCCAGCGGATCGCCCTCGGCGGGCTGATCGCGCAGATCCTGTTCACGGCCATCGAGGCCAGCTTCGACGATTCGTCGGCCCGCTGCCTGACCGTCCTCAACACATCTGGAACCACCGCCTACGGGCTCCGGATGGTCGCCTTCCCGACCCAGTCCGGGGACTACGATCCGTTCGGTTCGGCCACGCGCAATCGCATCGCCATGACCACCGTGTGGACGTCGGTCTTCCTGCAGGAACTCGCGGCCGGGAACGGGCACGGCCCCCTGTTCGCCGCGGAGGCCGAGGGCGGGACGCCTATGCTGCTCACTGCCGAGGAGGACCTGAACGGGGCCCAGGTGGCTCGGGACGGCCCGCCCGAGGACGAAGACGAGGACCGCTTGCCGGTGACGCTGATCCGGTTCGGGCCGTAGGAGTGGGGTCGACCCGCTGGCCTTACTCCGCAGGCGAGGCCGCGTATCGGCGGAGATCCTCGGCCGTCTCTTCGTGAGCCTTCGCCCTGAGCGCCGCGTCCGTACAGATGCGGCGGCGTTCCCGGGCTTGCTCGGACTGGATCAACTCGATCAGCTCGGTGACGAAGGCCTGCCGCAGTTCCCCGGGGACTCGGGGGACCCAGCGCTGGGAAAATTCGCCGAGGGCGGCGAGGGACGCGGGAGGCAGACTCGGCGCGCGACCGGGGTCCCTGACGGGTCGACTGCTCGCGATCATGGAACACGATCATAGTCGTGGAGCGCCCGCTGCCAATCGGGTGAATCCCGGATTTCGGGGCCGGGAGATCGTGCACTCGACCTCATGAATTCACGCTGGCGCTCTTAGCCGCTTCGGTCGGCTCGGGCGCCGACTTCTGCCGGCTCGCCCGTCAGGCGCGCCACGTTGCGCTCCAGCCCGTTCAGTACGAACTCCGTGTGCCTGCGGAAATGGAGGAAGAGCGCGATCAGATGGATGGCCGCCTCGAAGTTCGCCGGCCGGGTCCTGAGCACGGTCAGGACGTCGCGCCAGAAGTACCAGGCCGTGCCTCGCCCGAACCCGAGCTGCCGGATCACGCGGGCCAGCGCCACGATCTCGGTCCCGCGACCCCGAGTCGACCCGAGCTGCTTTGGGTGGCGCCGCAATCGGCGGGCGAGCGTCAGTACGCGGTTGAAATAGGACTGGGGGGAGTACAGGCGCCGCAGGATCGACGCGTAGTCGCCGAGAATCTCGGCGCGCGGACGGGAGGGAGTGAAATTCAGGCCGCTGGTGGCCTGATCCGCATCGCCCGGGCGTTGCACGGAGTACCCGTCCGGCAGCCGCCGCTCTCGCGCCCGCGAAGGAAAATTCCGACATCGTGCACGCGTGGGACTTCGACGCCGCCACTCCGGAGGACCGCCTTCAGCGCGAGCTCCACGGCCTCCTGGCTACGCCGGACGACCAAGTGCCAGGCTTCCGCCTGATCGTGGTGCTTTGCCTCGGTCAAGATTTGTCGAGCTTGGCGGAGGTGGCTCTGGGCCATCTGGAGATTCGTCAGAGCTCGATAACCTCCCCGGGCTTCCAATCGGGCTTCAAGATCCAATAACGGATCCGCCCCAGGTCCGCCGCTCGGCGCCGAGTCGCTTGAGGGAGGTGTCGAGCCGGGCGAGAACGCTGCGGAAAAACTCGTCGCGATCGTAGAGGAAGCACGCGTCGTGGACGAGATCGAGGTACACAGGGACCAACCGGGTGGCCTCTTGGCGTGTCTTTAGAAGCGTGGCTAGGCGGGGCTCAAGGCTCACCGAGCGCAGCCGGTCGAGCTCAGACTCAAAGGAGCGTTCCACCTCTTCGAGCTGACGGAGCCGAGCGAAGCGACCGGGCGGCAAGTGTTCGGCGATGACCAGGAGGTCGATGTCCGAATCGGCCCGGGCTTCGCCGCGCGCGACCGAGCCGAAGAGGACGACGGAGATAAGATTGTCGCCGAGCGCGCCCTTCAGTAGCTCGGTGTAGCGCTCGGCCGCCGCCAGGAAGGCGCGGTTGATATCGAGGGCGCTAGGCGGCGGCTGCCTGCTCATTGCCAAGTCCATTCTACCGCGACACGGTGTCCGGTCGACTGCTCGCGATCATGGGGAAGCCATCGTAGTCGTGGAGCGTCCGCTGCCAATCGGGTCAATCCCGGATTTCGGGGCCGGGAGATCGTGCACTCGACCTCATGAACTCACGCTGGCGCCCCCTCCTCGACCGGGATATCGTCGCGTATCGCCGTCATAAGGTTCTCGCCCGATCGGTCGATCGCCCTCGCGCTCGTGTCCGGCGCCACCGGCATGGCCGGCGTTTTCCTCGACACGGCCTGGCACCGGACCGTCGGGCGGGACTCGCCGCTCCTCTGGCCCCACCTCTTCATCTATGGAGGCGGCCTCGGGATCCTCCTCGCCTCGGCGGGCTGCGCGCTCGTCGCGAGCCGGGGAGGCGAGCGCGAGTTCGGGGGCTCGATCCTCCGCGTCGGGCGCGTCCGCTACCCCTTCGGGTTCGCCCTCGCGGGGCTCGGCGTGCTCACCGTCATCGCGTCGGCGCCGGTCGATGTCACCTGGCACCTGCTGTTCGGCAAGGACGTGCTCATCTGGAGCTTCCCCCACCTCATGGCCCACGCGGGCGCCGGGCTGGCCGCGATCGGCCTGCTGTTCGCGGTCGCGGCCCAGGCCGGCCGCGGCCTCTTCCGGCGCCGGTGGGTGTGGCGCGCCGCGATGCTGGCCGTCTTCGTCGACCTGGTCCACCGCGGCCTCTTCGTCCTCGCGCACTACACGATGATTCCCGAGACGCGCCCGCCGGACTTCTACCCCTACCTCGCCTCGCTGCTGCTGCCGCTGACACTGGTGGCGGCGTCCCGCGCGCTTGGCGCGTGGGCCCCGGTCGCACTGGGCCTCCTCTTCCTCCTGCTCATGGCGGCCGTGAACGCGATGCTGAGCGCGCTCGACCTCGACCGCTACACGCTCACGCCGCTCGTTGTCCTGCCCGCCCTCGGCGTCACCCTCCTCGGTCGCGCGGCCGGTCGACGCCGCGACCGCGCCCGGGTGGCGCTCGCTGCGGGCGCCGTCTTCGCGCTCGTGTTCACCGGGCTGGAGACGCTCTGGATGGCCCGCGTCGTGGGACGGCCGTGGATGCTCGAGCAGGTCGTCGCCGCCCTGCCGCGCTCCGTCGTCGCGGGCGCGCTCAGCGGCTACGTCGGGGGGGGGCTGGGCGGATTCCTCAGGGCGGTGGCGACTCCGGCGGGAGCGCCGGAGATCTTCGGCGGGGCCCGGCGCGCCCGGCTGGCGGCTCTCGGCGCCCTGGCGCTGGCGGTCCTCGGCCTCGTGTCGACCTATCACCCCCAGCAGTTCGGGCTGCCCATGACCGTCGGGGAGTTCGCGCTGGTCCCGCTCGACTCGTTCCGGTACCAGGAGGCGATCTTCTGGGACGTGCTGCTCCAGCCCGAGTGGTGGCGCTCGCGGCGCGTGGAGGCGCGGAGCGAGGGCATCATCGAGGGCTTTCCGGTCCCGATCGGGCCGGCCTGGTGCGCGCGGGGCGAGCCCGAGCTGGCGGCCGACATGCCCCAGGTCCGCTTCAGCCTCTCGATCAACGGCGCGCCGGTCGACCTGTCGTCTTATCCCATCGTGCGGATTCGGCACCGCGACGGCGCCTATTGCGCCTGGGTCGGCGTGGCGTCGCGATTCCAGCGGGCCAGCGAGAACCGGTTCGTCTACACGGTGGAGCGCCCGCCGGACGTGCGAGCGGTCGTCGACATGCAGGTCGTCCTCAAGGACCCGTGACGGGCCTTCAAGGGTCCGTGACGCCCCGTCTCCACCCGGTCACGTTCGCCCTTGCCGTCGCTGCCGGCGTCGGGTGGCTGGGTTTCCCGGGGCTCCTCTGGGACGTCGCCTGGCACCGAACGATCGGCCGCGACAGCTTCCTGAGCCCGCCACACGTGCTGATGTACGCAGGGGTGGCGGCCAACGGCCTCGTGGCAGCGTGGGCGCTGACCTACGCGCGAGGCCGCGACGCGGTCGCCGTCTTCGGCCGGCCGGTCTGGCGGCTCGGCCGGGCGACGATCCCCGCGGGCTTTGCCGTGTCGGGGCTCGGCTTCCTCCTCGCGATCACCGGCGCGGTGATGGACGAGGTGTGGCACCGCCTGGTCGGCAAGGACGTCAACCTCTGGAGCCCTCCGCACCTGCTCGGCCTCGGCGGCACCGCGCTCATCGCGATCGGCCTCGCGCTGGCGGTGGCCGCCCATACCCGGTACGGCGTGAGGGCCGGACAGCGGCCGGCGCGCCTCCTGCTCCTCTTCCTCTTCGCCGACCTGATCCACAAGTCGATGGTGGCGCTCGACCACTACACGCTCGACGCGTGGGGTCGCACCCCCGACTTCTATCCGTTCCTGCTCGCCCTCCTGCTGCCGGCGATCCTGATCACGGCAGTCCGCGCGATCGGGCCCGGCGCCGCGACCGGCGCGGCCGTGATCTTCACGGCCGAGCACGTCGTCATCCTGCTCGTGCTGCTCGGGTTCGTCATGCGGATCCCGACCTTCTCACCGTGCCCGATTCTCCCCGCGCTGGCGGTGGATCTGGTCACGCTGGCGGCCGGTCGCCGCCGGGATCGGGCGGGGACGGCGGTTCTGGCCGGCATCGCCTTCGTCCTCGCGCTCGCGGTTGTCGAAGCGGCGTGGATGGCCTGGGTCGTCGGGAAGCCGTGGCCTCCGGCCCGCGTCGCCGCAGCGCTGCCTGGAGTCCTGCTGACGGGGGCGGGGAGCGCCTGGGGGGGGTGGGCAGTCGGCGGATGGGTCTGCGCCGCGGCGAGCGATCGTCCGGCGGACGACGTCTTCAGCGGCCGGTCCCGCGCGGTCACGCTCGGTCTGGTCGCGCTGGTCCTGGTCGGGCTCGCCGCCAGCTACCGCCCCTCGCGTGGCGGGGCGTCGGCGAGGCTCGCGGACCTCGGGCTCGCCGCGGATACCACGTTCGACTACCGCGACGCGGTCTTCTGGGAAGCGCAGCTTCCCGACGACTGGCGGGAGCCCGGGGTCCACCGCACGTACCAGGAAGGCATCGTGGATGGCCGGCCGTTCCCGATCGGGCCGGCCTGGTGCGCGCCCGACCAGACGACCCTGGCCCGAGAGCTCGATGGAATCCGCTTCGGCCTCTCCATCAATGGCGAAGCCGTCGCCCTCGAGCGCTATCCGCGCGTCGCGCGCTGGAGCAGAGGCGGCGAGGTCTGCCAGTGGGTCGCGGTGTCCGCCTTCACGCCCCGCCCGGGCCGGCAGGCGCTCGTGTACGAGCTCCGCTACGGGGAGGGGGCGGGAGTCGGGGATCGCCGGCGGCGGCCGGGAACCTCGGTGGTCGCCGTCGACCTGGTCGTGAAAGAGCCATGAGAGCGGCCGAGCCGCTTCGGCTCACGCGGAAATTTCGGTGCCGCGCGCTGGATCTCTCGAAGAGTCTCCTGGCAGGCCCGCCGATAGAGCCGGGCGTCCGTGCACAGGCGGCGGCGTTCGCGGGCGCACTCCGCGGCCAGCAGCCGGGCGAGCTCGAGAGCGAAGGAGCCCCGAGCCCCTTCGGCCAGTCGACGAACCCATCGGGCGAGAAAATCCTCGGGCGTCATCTGGATCAAGCCCGCTCAGCAACAAACGTGCCGCGCCGTCAGCGAGTGCCCGATCTCTGGGAGGTGCCCTGATGGCAAGGCCGCGAGTTGACTGGGCAGCCCGTCGTGGCGCGAGCTGCTCGCATCGAACCGACATGGCGTCAGATCACGACGTCAACCGAGACCTGCAGCGTCAGCGGGTGGACGGAAAACGTAAGCCCGCGCCCCGCGCGGTCCGTCACCCGACGGCCGAGTTAGACCGGGGTCCGGATCGCGGCGGGGCCGAGGCCATTAGGACCTGGCCCGGTCAGCGGAACGACCGCGTCAGCTCCAGACGGAAGAGATGGTCGAGACCGTCGTCGCCCGGCTTGAAGTTGCGGTTCTTCACGTCCATCACGTGGTACTGCGCGAAGATCGAGTACCGCTTCCAGAAGCGATAGGACAGATCGAGTCCTCCGCCGACCCGCCGCTCCTTGGGGCCGGCGAACCCGGCAAGCGTGTTGCCGAGGACCGCCCGGTCCAGGTCGACACCCAGCATCAGATCGGGCGTGAGATAGTACGTCATGCGTCCGTAGACGTCTTCGCCATCGGTTCCGATGAAGTCCCCGAGGACGTATCCCGCATCCACGTAACCATCCCGGAACTGGCTATGGTTGTAGGACTCGATCGACGTCCTCGCGTACTCGACCCGCGCGTCGAGGCCGTTCTGATCCAGAACGCCCAGCCACTGGACGCCCACGCGCCAGCCGATGGTCTTCTCGTTCGGGAGGAAGTTCGAATCGAACCAGTGAGCAAACCCGCTGCTCGGGCCGCACTCGCCGCAGGTGTCGTCCCAGTAGAACTCGCCGTAAAGCCGCATGTCGCGCGCCGGGAGATAGTAGCGGTCGACGTTCCGAAGGCGGAGGTCCGCGTCCACGCCCGCGAGGTTGTTGGTCCTGAACTTCTGGTTCCCGCTGTCACCCGTCGTCGGATCGAGGACCAACCGGTACTCGCTCAGGGGCAGTCGGGGCCGGTTGTCGCCGTCGAACATGATGGTGCGACTGGCGCCGAGCTCGAGGAACGAGAACGGGGCGATCGTGACGCGGATGCCGCTCAGCTTCGTGTGCGGATCCTGCGGGGAGTCCTCGAGCTGCGCGACAAAGCCCACGATCTTCATCGGGCCTACCCACTTGCCGATCCAGGGCAGGAGAAAGGGCTCGGCGGAGCCGATCCTGATCTGGTCGAGCGGCGGCCCGTTGTCGGAGAGGATCAGCGAGCCGTGGAGAGCCGGGCCCCACCAAAGGCTCTCGCGGCCGACCGCCAGCTCGACGTTGAACAACGTCAGCTTGGCGTACCCGGTCGCGAGCCGGGCGGCGCCATACTCTTCGTTGGCCAGGAGTTCAGGCTGGAGATAGAAGCTCACCAGGTCGCCCACCTGGCCGCGGCTCTCGAACGTCAGGCCTTCGTTCCCGCCGCGAAAGATCTTCCCCCCTTGGCTGTTGATCAGCCTGAGGTTGTGGTTGGCGTACCCGGCGCCGACCTGCGCACGATCGACGGGCAAGACGGTGAAGAACCCCGGGGAGGCCGTCGACTCCGCTCCCGTCGGCACGCCGAGCCGCTGCAGCTCGGGTCGAAACTCCTCGGTGAGGCGACCCAGCACCGCCTCGAGATCCCGCCGCGCGTTGTAGGCGCCGGTGTCGTCATTCCGGATCTTCTGGATCGCGCGGGCCACGATGCGGGCCGCCTCGATGCGGCTGAGCGGCTTGGTGTCCAGGATCACCCGGTCGGCGAGCCCCGCGGTCACCAAGCGCTCGAGGTCGTCATAGACGGCATCGCGGTAGACGGCGAAGCCGCCCCAGTTCTTCAGGGGAATGTCAGTGCGGTCCTGGGCGCCGACGGGGCCTGCGGCGAGAAGAAGCAGGCCGAGTGCGGCGAGCGCCCACGTCGCGGCGCGCACGGTGCAGCGGTCGCAGAGTTTCACGGCCAGAAGACAATAGCAGGGTCGTCTTCCAGGCGGACGTAAAACTCATGCACTCCAGCATTTGTGTACGGGTCGGGCGTGTTTCCGCAAGGCATTGTGATGAGGCCATTGGCCGCCCACCTCCGCTGCCGCGCGTGTGCCGGCGCTCGGACTGCGGGAGTGCGTCGTAGCGAGAATGCGTCGTGCCAGGCAAGCACACTGGGTTCGTTGCGCAAAATGACGTCCTACACGAGGCGGTGTGATCAGGACTCGAAGATCGGGGCGACGTCGAGCGTGAACCCGGGGAGTTCGGGGGTCAGCGTCAAGGCCTGCGGCCGCAAAAGGACTTGCGGCTCCTGGCCGGGCCGGTAGATCTCGACCGTCAGGCTCCGGGGGTCGATGACGAGCGCCACGCGGGCGCCGTTGGTGAGGTACGCGCGCATCTTGGCCCGGAGGTCCCGGAGATCGTCGGTCTTTGACGCGATCTCGAAGACGACGTCGGGGCAGAGCGGCGCGAACCCCTCCTGCTCCTCGTCGGTGAGCGCATCCCACCGCTCCCGGCGGACCCAGGCGGCGTCCGGCGCGAGCACCGAGCCGTCCGGGAGCCGGAACCCGGCGGAGGGGCCGAACGCGAGGCCGCTGCCGTCCCGTCGCGCCCAGTGCTCGAGCTGCGCGCCGAGCTGGAGTTCGCGTCGCCCGGATCGACTGCCGGCCGGCGTCACGATCAACTCCCCGCCCGCGCTGCGCTCGAATTGGAAGCTTGGGTTGCGGCGGGAGAACTCCAGCAATTCTTCATCGGTCACCGGTTCCGGTGGTTTCAACGTGATCCCCACAACATCCCCCTCCCGCTGGAGGTTCGATCGTAGCACATTCCGGGGTGTGGACCCGTATTCACGCGCGCCGTCTCGGTCCCTCGCATGGGGACATGGTGCGCGCGCTGCTCGGGCGCGTAGCGTTACTCGAGCTTGCGGCCCCCAGTCCTAGCGCGGGCCCTCGAGCCTTTCCCCCTGCCAGTGCGCACGCTCGACGCTCTGCATCTGGCCTCAATGGATTTTCTCAGGACTCACGGCCAGACGGTCCGCCTGGCGAGTTATGACGACCGCCTGCTGAGCGCGGCGCGCCGGCTCGACATTGAGGTCTTCGTGCTCTAATCAGCACAGCGTTTCACGCGGCGTGCGGCCTCCACAGCCTCCCGGACAACTTGCGGATCTCCTTCGGCGGGACATCCGTGGTGCGGTTGTGAATGTCGTCGTTGAGCGCACGCGTACGCGCGTGTCGCGGGTCGACCTCTCTAAGGCATCAAGGGCCTGGAGGCCTCGTCGTCGCGATCGCCTCGGCTGACGAAGGACGTGCCTGCGCCAGAGTTGGTAGCAGACGTCTCTCAGCCGATCCCGAAAACGTCTACGCGGGGAATCCCTCGGAGGATATTCCTACGCCCCGCGGAGGGCTTTCTTCGCATCTGCCACCGTGATCATCAGCATCATTGGATCGACGGGGGACGCGACAAAGCCGTGGCGCTCGTAGAGGCGTTTCGTCTCCTCGGCGATCGCGTGCACTAAGATCGCGCGGATTCCGCCGAGCTCTGCGGCTTGGAGCGTTCGGAGGATCGCATCGCGCAACAGACCCGCGCCGAGACCGCGGCCCTGGCATGCCCGGTCCACCGCGAGGCGGCCGAGCACCATCACTGGCACTGGGTCGGCCATGTTGCGCCGGACTCGGCCGGTCGCTGCAGCCTGCGCGACGCTGCCCGTCGCAAGCGCGTAGTAACCGACCACTCGACTCCCGGCGCGTACCACATACGTGCGCGACCCGCCCGCTTCTTCGTTGGCCAGCGCGCGTCGCTTCAGCCAGTCGTCTAGGGCGGGAACCCCTGAGTCGAAGACCCCCAGATCATGCTCACGGGTGAGATGTTCCGGCGCGCTGAGGTTGCCGGTCATCGCTCCCAGGGCGCTTTCGAGGTCAGCAGGCGGCGGAGTCTAGGGTTGTCCGTCGGCGACTTGTCGAGCGCCGCGATGAAGCGTTTGTACGCATTGTCGTCGAGCACGAACAACCGCCGGTCAAGCAGCACGGCGTCGGCCTCGCGGCACGCCGCCTCCAGCATGAAGTCCGAGCGATTCTTGCCGAGTGCCTCCGCCGCGCGATCGATCAGCGCGCGCTGCCGTTGGTTGGCGCGCAGGTTGATCGTCACATCCCGGGGCTGATGTGCACTCGCTCGTGTGGCCGGCATTGTGCCCTCCTTCTGTATCTACAAATGGCTTACATCACAGTGTAGATGTTGTCAACACAATCGGGGAGGAATCCTTCCCGGGGCCAAAGTAAAAGCCCGCGGTGATCCTGGACCGATCGCGCCGGGCCATCGGCAAGATGCCTCCGTGCCACGAGGTGACCGATGCTCCCTTGCACATCGGGCCGGTTTCCTTCCCTGACGCACGCTGTCCCGTTGGCCCAGCGGATCAAGAATGCTGGTTGCGATTCAGACGAGCTCAGCCGTCCTGACTACATCGGGTCCCGGTTCTGGAACTCGATCCCCATCGAGCCATCGTCCACTTCGAAGACCCCGTGAGTGTTTCGGTGGGATCGCGCGTCTCCCGATAAAGCGGCGATCAGGAATTCCGCCTGGCTTCGACGACGACCTCTAGGAGGTAGGCTCGGAAGAACATCGGACTGATCTGCTGCAACCTCCGCCGCTGGCGGACCAGTTCGGCGCTATATCCCTGGCTCTCCAGCGGCAGCAGGGTACGAAGGAGGCGGAGCGCCTGCAGCGCCGCCTCGGTGTCGGGGATCTCGTTGGCGTGGAATAGATGCGCGACCCAGCGCTGTCGCAGCGCCAACCAGGCAGGAAACCAGAGCACCCCCCACGCGCTTGGGCCGGCGCGGTCATCGTGACCGGCACGCGCCTGGAACGCCGCCCATGCGGCCCGGAGGAACACGTTCGGCAGGGCTGGCGCCCATTGCTCGAACGAGTCGGGTGCGAGCCAGCAGAGGGCCACCCAAAGGCGCAGGGCCTCGCGCTCCTCGCCGAGATGGTGGCGGGCGAAGCCCAACCAGTAGCGCAGCGGCGGCTCGGCCTCAGCCGAGGGCAGCTTGGCTCCTGCATGGGCAACCGCCTGCCACCAGGGAAGCAAGAAGGCGCGGGCCCCCTCGCCGAGCAGCCGGTCTGCCGCCGAACTCAAAAGCTTCACGCTCTCGATTAGCGCCCTCAGTTCCGGGTGGTTCGTCGGCCGGGGCGGTTCGGCCGGCAGCGCCCGGCACAGGCGATCGAACATCGCAAGATCCGGGTGTGCCGGGTTCTCCTCCTTCAGGCGGGTGAGCGCGTCCTGGGCGCGGTCCGGTTGCCGCTCGAGAAGATTCACGACGATCGCGTTGACCAGCACGACATCCCGGCCGTCCAGAAAGAGATCGAGCTGTGTGCGCTCGCGGGCGCGGTCGGCATCACCCATGATCGCCCCTTCGACGGTCCGGACACTCAGCGGATCGCCCCGTGAGGGCGCCCCGTCGACTCCCTGCTTTCTCTCTGGCTGACGTCCGACCGGCCGCGTCCGCCATCAGACCACGCTACTCTAGCCAGACCAAGCACGCGTCGGCAACCGCGCAAGGACCACTCGAGAATGGCGCGTATGTCCGACTGGCGTGCCTTGAGCCCTCAGGGGCCCGGCTCGCCGCGTGACCTCGAGAATTGCTCCACAGAGGAGCCGGCCGACCGGGAATGACGTCAGTATGGCGACCATCGGGCGTGCGGTAGCCGTCGCGGGAGTGGGTCGACTCACGCTATCCGGGCTCGTCGCGTGGCTCGCTTGGCTTCCCGTGCGCATCATGTTCCTGATCGGCTTCCGCAACCGCTTTCTGGTGCTGTTCCAGTGGCCTGGGCCTACGTCACCTGGCACCGCGGCGCCCGGCCGATCACCGGACCGTGGAGAGGCCGAGGCTGATCACTGACCGGCCTGAGCTGGGGTTCTCGGTGGGCACAGAAACTGCTGTGCTTCGGAGCGAGCGCGTGCGGGTTTCCGGACGACACCACGGGCTCCAAATCTGAGGTAGATTTATAGGATAGACGGGGGAGCATGACATGACCACGCCGATTTTCGGCCAGCCGGACCCCCCCGTTCTGAAGGGGTAAGCATGATGACGCTCCGCTTCTCCGTGGTTTGAAACCTCAACAACAGGAGGTCCGACAAATGAAACCCAAAGTGATTGAGTGGGATGGAACTCACATCCCGCGGGCGTTACGCGAACTTCCGCCAGGCCGCTATGCCGTCGAACCAATCGACAACCTTCCACCGCTGGCACTCGAGGAAGACGCGGGAATTGTTGACGGTCTTGATCAACTAGATGCGGGAAGGGGGATTCCACTCGCCGACGTTGTTCGGGAGATCCGAGGTGGCCCGTCCGGACGGTGACAATCGTCGTTTCACCGCCCGCGCAGGGAGGATCTGAAGCACGCGTATCAGCAGATTACACAAGACAATCCCGAGGCCGCAGATCGTGTGCTTGTGGCGGATCATCGAGGCGATAGGCATGCTTGCTTCGGGCAGTGTTGAGGGGCGTGAAGTGCGCCTTCGAGATGGTAGGCAAGTTCACACGTGGCCGGTCCCGCCGTATCGGATCTACTACCGCAAGAGCGCCGACGTGTTTGAGGTCGTCCGAGTGTACCACCAGGCGCGCCGCCCGATCGAGCGATAGCGTGACGGACCCCAATTCGAACATGACTACGCCGTCACGCGAGGAGACGCTCCTCGATGCGATCGCGAGGGAGGAGGCGCGGCTCGCCGGCCTTGAGCAGGCTGGCCGCGGACGAGCGGCGAAATTGCCTCATCCTCGACGACGTCGTTCGCGCGGTCGAGGAGAAGCGATCACCCATCCTCCTCACGGAGCGCAAAGACCACCTGGAGGACCTGGCAACCCGGCTCCGGCCGTTCGTCAAACACCTGGTAGTTCTTCGCGGAGGCATGACGCCGAGCGAGCGGCGGGAGGTGGTGGCTCAGCTCGGCAGCATTCCGGATTCCGAGCCCAGGCTCGTCGTCGCGACGGGTCGCTATATCGGTGAGGGATTCGATGACGCCAGGCTCGACACGCTCTTCCTGACCATGCCAGTGTCGTGGAAGGGGACTTTGATCCAGTATGCGGGTCGGCTCCACCGCTTACACCCAGCCAAGACGGAGGTCCGCATCTACGATTACGTGGATCGTCAGATCCCGCTCTTCGTGCGGATGTTTGAGAAGCGCCTCCGTGGCTACCGCGCGATCGGCTACGCGCGGGACCAGGCGTCTCTCGGTGACGATGTACACTCCGGCGAGCTTATCGACAGCCCGTCGACTACAAAGACGCCAGAGGTTGGGGATGAGGCGAAACCACGCCGGTCCAGTCGTCCCGGCTCGGCCCGCAGACGTCGGTCAGTAAGAGTCTCCGGGTTCAACGGAGACGCGCTGACCTGAGCGTGCGCACACCGTCGGAATCCACCAACGTCGCCCTGACGAGGGACGATCATGGTGCAGCCGGGACGATCCGCCAAGGCTGGGCACATAAGAAGGGACCGCGCCGCTCTGAAGCCGTCAGCACTCGGCGCCTCGACAAGCTGATCAAGGAAGCCACGGTTGACTGCTACAACGACTCGGATCCCACCAAGTTCGTGAAGCCCTGCGCGGAGCTGACGCCTGAGCATTGAACGGGGGGGGCGGCACGTGAGGACCACCAAAGCCCGCATGACGGCCCAGGATCTGTCGCGGCTCGGCGAGGGGGATGTCCGGCGCGAGCTTGTCAACGGTGAGATCGTCGAGATGACCCCGGGGGGTGGGCGGCACGGGGAGATCACCCTCAGAATTGGCCGCGTGTTAGCGGAGCATGTCGAGCGGCATGGAGGGGGTCGGGTGGTGGTCGGTGATGTTGGGTTTCTGCTCCGGTTACCCGGCGACCCCGAGCGCGTGCGGGCCCCGCCATCGCCTACATTTCCACGGCCCGGCTCCCCGCGGGCCGGTTGCCGGACGGATTCCTGGAAGGCGCTCCCGATCTGGCGGTGGAAGTGCTCTCGCCGACTGATGCTCCCGTCGAGACCCAGCGGAAGGTCCGAGACTACCTCGAGGCCGGGGCTCGCTTGGTCTGGGTCGTCGCGCCGCCCGCCAACACTGCGACCGTCTATCGGGCGGACGGCTCGACGCGGCTGGTGACGGCACGGGAAGACCTCGATGGGGAGGACGTCCTCCCCGGCCTCACCATCGCGCTGGCTGCGCTGTTTTCATAGAACGGCGGGGCGGGGAAGAGAGTCGACGAACCGCGCGATTGAACGTCTATGTTGCCAAAACGCGGGTGCGGTGAGCTTCGCCGCGATCTTCTCGACTGTCAGTGGGGTGCCGGGGCCGTCCAGACTGCTGTTCGCGGCCGGGAGTATTGAGGTCCATTGCCTAATGTTTTGCGCTAACCGGCGCGCGCCGTTCTTGCGCGCGTGCGTGTTGAGCGCGCAGTTGGAGGCCGCGAGTGGTGCTCCGCATAGGCGTCGAGAAGCCGTCGGATCATTCGCTGATACTGCGTGTTGTGTTTCCGCGCCTGGCCCTTAAAGAACTCGATGCTCCGCTTGCTCAACGCGATGGTGACCTTGACCCCCTCGTCCCTAAAGACGAGGTCCTTGGGACGAGGTAGGAAATCAGGAACGATCTTTAGGTTTCCGAGTGGCTCGTCTGTGTATCTGATTTTCCCGCTCATAAGTTCCCTTGCCCTTTCGCCAGTAACCAGCCCCCAAGATGCGGATAACGTCGTCGCGATACGTAAGCCGGACCGTCAGAACTCCGCCTTCGACCCAACCGAAACAGTAGTACCGCTTCTCGCTGGAGCTGTGAGACAGATCTTCCGCGAGGACACGGCGCGGGTCAGCGAAGGCGAACTGCGCCTTCGCGAAAGAGACCCCGTGCTTCTTTTGATTCTCCTGGTCCTTCGAGGGATCCCATTCGAACCGGGCCTTGGCCACTCAGAAAGGCTAGCACTAATCTGTTCTGGCAGCCATACGTTCGTATGGCTATGAGGCGCGCGTCTCGCGACCCGTAAGGGTCCGGATCACCCGCGGGCCGCGCCCGTTGCGCCGCACGGGGTGTCATTTGTGAGGCTGTCCGTCTCCCGCCCCAGAGTTTCGCTGGACATCTTACTGGGGAGCATGATGCTCCCTCAGGGAGGTGGCCATGCGCAGACGCAAGAGAGACAGGAAGGCCATGGCGGGCGCCGCGGCGCCGGCCGGGGCTGACGGCGGGCGCGAACCCGGCCGCTTCTCGGCGCGGCGGAAGACGGAGACGATCCTGCGCGTGCTGCGTGGGGAGCCGCTCGACAGCCTCGCGCGCGAGCTCGGGGTGACGGCGGCCACGCTGGCCCACTGGCGCGAGGAGTTCCTGGCTGGCGGCCAGGCGGCGTTGAAGAGCCGGCCTGCCGACGAGCGCGACGACGAGATCCAGCGGCTGCGGGCGAAGGTCGGCGAGATCACGATGAACAACGAGCTGCTCCTCGAGCGGTGCCACCGGTTGGAGGCGAACCTGCCTTTACCCCGCCGGAGGCCGAGCGAATGAGCCAGACCGGCTCGCCCTCCACGCAGCGGCGGTACGGTCTGGCCCGAG
>OBEQ011684302.1_pt1 | contig 15973 bp, 20 predicted proteins | sample 1670901 | NCBI WGS metagenome assembly OBEQ01 (sample SAMEA104232315, study PRJEB22302) | groundwater metagenome | biome: forest; feature: aquifer; material: groundwater | place: USA | collected 2011-08-07 | depth 5.4 m | reverse complement strand
CACGCCGCAAACACCGTGGCCGCCGTGATCGAAGCCAGCGGCCACCGTGTAAGGATCTTTGGAAAATCTCAACCGGGAGGCGGGGAGATTCCATTTTTAATCCCACAAATCAGAAAGGAGGAAACCGAATGAACCAACAGATGAATTTAAAAGATGGCATCATTGCCACCATCATCATCCTGGCGCTTCTAGCGGCGCTCAAGGCCATGAGCTGAAAACATCCAAGAATGGATCAAACTCCGTTCGCCGTGGTTTCACGCGGCGACCTTTTAAGGAGTCTAGGCAGGGGCACGGGAATTGCAGTAAAACGAAAGAAGCCTTTCAAAAATATTCACCAGACCTTTCCATGAATCCTTCCAACTCTTCACCGGGATCCGCGCCGGATTCCCGCCCGGCATTATCGAACCGCCCTCCCGCATCCTTCGACGATGTTCTAACGCGAATGGAGAATCTTTCCGCGCGTTTGGAAAAAGCCATGGAAGGCGCCAAAGCTTTGCTGGCTCGAGTATCGGCAAAGCTCGATGCGAAGCCCCTGGCTGATTCCCTTGGCAACACCTTGCGGCTCGAATTAAACCGCACCGCGTTTCGTGAGACCGCTACGCAAATCAGCGAGAGCATGAGCGCCAGCCTGCCCCACCTGGAGGAATTGAAACGCCAACTGATTGTGGCTACGGAACAGGCCCGCGCCGCCTTTAATCAGTTGGACCAGTCGGCAAGAACCGTGCCGGAGGCCGCGTTCAACATCACGAATTCGATCCAGACGCTCCGAAAGCTTTCCTTTGCCTGGATTTTCGGGAGCGCCCTGGCCGTGGGCGTGATCGTGGCCGCAGCTTTGACCTGGGAGGGCAGGGGATACTACCGCGATCAATACGAAGAGAAGCTGGCCAAGGAATTGAAGATTGCCGGTGCCAATCGCGATGCGGCCGCCGAACTCATTCAGACCGGCCACCAGTTGAGCACAGGGCCGGTCGTCAACAGCTTCAAGCTTGAGGTTGGCCGTTATCTTCGGGTGAGCGGCGCACACCACGCCTATGTCATGCCCAATGGAGACGCCATGGTTGAATTGAGCGCCACAAGACAGGTAGAACGCAATTAAAACGGCGGGAAAAATTGATTGCCTTCTATATCCCATTGGGATATAGAGAAGACCAAGAGTTGCCCGCCGTACTTGTGACACGACGGGCATGAACCCGAACATTCAACCCTGTTAAAAGTCTATGTTCAGATCCAAATCCCCATTACCAAAAACACCCGCCCAATGGCAGGCAAAACCATCGGCCAGCAAATCAAAGCGTCCCGCGCCCGGCTTGGCCTCAGCCAAAGCCAGGCCGCCAGGCGCTGGAAAATCAGCATCCGCACGCTCCAGCAGTGGGAGCAAGGACACCGCATCCCGCGCGTCCCGGCGCTCCGGTACATCGAGGAAGTCATCCTCCGCGATCTCGGCCAAAAGCCTTGAGACCCGCGCCGCGCTCGATGAGGTTCAACGAAAGGCGGGTTTCATCTCGGATCAGTTCGAGGAGTTGCACCGTCTGAGGCTCCACTTCAAAACATTGTGGCAGCCCGAAACGATGCAGAGCTTTCCCCTCGATGATGAATTGAAGGTGGAACACATGTTGCGCCTCATTGAAGCGGCGGCCACCGTCGCCGCGACGGCCCTGTTTTTTAGGGTCGATCCACACCCTCAACCGGCAGCTTGAGTTTCGAGAAATTTACAGGATGATGTCACAAAGCGACGCCATGAAAATTCAACTGCAAGACTCACGCGGGGAGCCAAAACTTCTCAAGCTTGTGGACGCCATTGCGGCCTACGCGAGCGACAACAAGGAACTGGAACGCATTTGCGCGGCCATCTGGCCGGGGTGCAATTTCTATAACGGTCACACGCACACGCGCGTCATGCCCCTGGGGAAGGGCGACGGGGAAAAGAAAGCTTCGATCTATGTCGATCTCACACAATAAAGGAGCAACCATGGATCACGAAACTCTCAAAACGATGGTGGAGTTTATGAGTCACGAAGTGGATCACGTCCTTAGACTGTTGGAGGAGGGCCATCCCGGCTATGTCTCTCCCATGTGCGACTGGAGCCGCACGGAGTGGCTGGCCTATCTCAGCGGGTGCATGGCAACGATTGATCGAATGTCCAATGGCATGTGCGGCAATATTAGCGCTTCCACGAGGGATGCAATTCACGGGTGGGGAGAATTTCTGCGGCGCTTCGATAAAGCCTGGCGCGAAATTCACAAACTTAGAGGGGACACGGTTTCAAAATGAAATTCATGCAGGGAGCAGAATTGTCTTGATCTAATATCGCAAAAATGCGATATAGGTTTTAACTTCTTTTATGCCATCAAGCCACGTCGTCTTTTATCAAGAAAAAGATGGAGACGCTCCCGTGGTGGACTGGCTGAAAGAATTACGACGAACCAATGCAAAAGCTTTCATTAAATGCCGTGCTGCCATTGTACGTCTTGCCCAACAAGGGCACGAGCTGCGGCGGCCCGAGGCCGACTATCTTCGGGATGGAATCCATGAATTGCGAATTCGCCTTGGATCGGTCAACTACCGCCTACTTTATTTTTTCCACGCGAGGACCATTTCCGTCGTGGCTCACGGTTGCACAAAGGAGGACGTAGTGCCACCCGCCGACATCAACCGCGCTATCACTTACAAAATCGCATTCAACGCCAATCCCACAATCCACACGTTTAAAGGAGAAATTGAAGATGCCTAAAAAAACTACTACGGACGCTCTCAAAATCCTCGCTCACATGACCAAGGACGCGGATTTAGAGCGCATGTTTGAAGAGGAAGTGGCCAGCCGCGAGGTTGCCCATAAAATCCATCAGTTACGCAATCAAGCTGGCCTTTCCCAAGCAGAACTTGCACGGCGCGTCGGCACAACACAATCGGTGATTTCTCGTTTGGAGGATGCCGATTACGAAGGGCATTCGCTCGCCATGCTCAATCGAATTGCCGCAGCGGTGCAGCGGCGCGTTGAGATTCACTTCGTGCCATGCAAGCGGCAGTTGCAACCAGCGTAATGCAGATCGGCGCGGGAAGTGTCTGCCGTCCCCTGCCCTGCACCCTGTTCACCATCAATCGGCCTTTCGCGCACGGTCTGCCCAGGTCTCCGGCTGCACGCTGCCTACGACCTGGCAACCGCTTGCTCGGAGTCCGTTTCATGGATTCACCCCGGTAATGGCACGAGAGATCAACCAGGCTGCGGCGCCGCGGACGCAGCGCCCCACCCTGCCCGATCACTCGTTTTCCAAACCCCCTCTATTCCCCAATATCAAGACAGCGGAGGCCCTCATCAGAACGCGCCATATCAAATCCTGGAGCGCGATTTTCGGGGACGTGGACGAGAAACCGCCACTTTCGGCCGTGCGCGACTTTTGACGGCGCTGGCCCGATCCGTCTGAATTGATTTTAAGAGTTTGGCGGCGCTGGAAACTGGCAGCTGCAGTTTCCGCGCGATCTCACGGACTCCCCTGCCCTGCCTGGCCAGGCGTTGCACGTCCGGGATCCACCTGGCCAGCGTGGACGGCCGCCCGAGCCTGGCTCCTTTCAGCCTGGCGCGGTCCAGGCCCGCGCGGGTGCGCTCGCTGATCCGAATACGCTCCTGCTTTGCTAACGTGGCCAGGAGCGCAAGGATGGCGTCTTTGAACACGCCTAGGCTGTCCAGGTAAGGCTCTGTGAAGGAACGGAATCCCACGCTCCAGGACTCAAGGAGTTGCAAATGCCGAAGCGTTTGGGAAACGCCCTCGCGCGAGAACCGGTCCAAGGACCGATAAGGTAGGGATTTTTGCGCACTTTCCAAAAGGGTGAGGATCTGGTTGGAAGGGGCAACAAGGAGACCCATGAACGAAGCAAAACAGGAAGAAGGAGAGAAGACACTCGGGAACGTGATCAGCATCAACGAGGGGCAGGTGAAGGCGCATCTGGACGGGATGGTCTTGAGCGCGGTGGAGGAGACGCTGAACGCGCTTCTGGATGCCGACGCCCAGCGGCTCTGCAAGGCCAGCCGGTATGAACGTACGGAAGGCCGTGAGGACACGCGTGCGGGGCATTACACGCGCACGCTGCACACAAAGGCTGGAGAAGTGGAACTGAAGGTTCCCAAGCTGAGGAAGCTGCCCTTCGAGACGGCGATCATCGAGCGCTATCGGCGGAGGGAGTCTTCGGTGGAGGAAGCCCTCATTGAGATGTACCTGGCCGGGGTGAGCGTCCGGCGGGTGGAGGACATTACCGAAGCGCTTTGGGGAACGCGGATCAGTCCGAGCACGGTGAGCGATCTCAATAAGAAGATCTACGTTCAGATCGAAGCGTGGCGCAAGCGGCCCATTACGGGGAAGTTCGCGTACGTGTACATGGACGGGATCTGGCTCAAGCGCAGCTGGGGAGGTGAAGTGGGCAACGTGAGCATCCTTGTGGCCATTGGCGTCAACGAAGAAGGGCACCGGGAGATCCTGGGTGTTGCTGAAGGCGCCAAGGAGGACAAAGCCAGCTGGCAGACCTTTATGCGTCATCTCAAAGAACGAGGACTGGAAGGAGTCCGGCTCTTTGTCACCGACAAGTGTCTGGGCTTGGTCGAGAGCCTGGCTGACTTTTATCCGGACGCCAAGTGGCAGAGATGCATTGTTCACTTCTATCGCAACGTCTGGACCGCGGTGCCTTCCACGAAGGTGAAGGAAGTCTCCGCCATGCTCAAAGCCATCCATGCCCAGGAAGACGGCGAAGCGGCAGCCGTTAAAGCCAAGGCTGTTGTGGAGAAGCTCCGGGAGATGAAACTGGCCAACGCCTCCGAGCTCGTCGCCCAGAGCATCGGCGAGACGCTGACGTACATGGCGTTTCCGAGAGAGCATTGGCGCAACTTACGAACCAATAATCCCATGGAACGGCTTATGCGGGAGATTCGGCGCAGGACCCGCGTCGTCGGATCGTTCCCGGATGGCAACTCTGCACTGATGCTCGTCGCGGCAAGACTCAGGCATGTGGCAGGCAGCCATTGGGGAACGCGCCGCTACATGGACATGAGTCGGCTCTTTGAGCAGGAGAAATCAGCCGTCCCCATCGCCGCTTGAAAAATTTCCTTCCCCTAGGGGAAGGAGCTAACACAACAAACTAAAACAACACAAAAGCCCCTTCCTACAAAGACTTACTTATCGAAAGTGCGAAATTTTCTGGACACTACCCAAGGACCAGAACAACACCAGGTCGAAGCGATGTTGCGCGGCGGCGGCCATGAGGGCCTGAAACTGTTTGCGATCGGCGCGGCCACCGGAAGCGACATCCTCGAACTTTTGAACGATCTTCCATTTTCGCGATCGGGCGAACGCTTCGAGCTGCTTGACCTGGTTGGCGCTGTGCAGGTCCGCACGAGAAATCCGTGTATAGATGGCAACGCGCATCGAGGGACCGTACACAAATCGTTCGTTTTATGCACACTCTTCCCGTCAGAGTGAAACTCCCCTGCCATTTCGAGCACCCCTTTTGTGAACACCGCTCCGCTACGCAACCAAGGCCGGCGCTCGCGATGGAGCGCCGTTACGAACGAAGCCGGGCGACGGCGACCGCACAAACGGTTGATCCTCGATGATCTCCAGGGACACTCGTTTTCCGAGTTTCGACCCTGCTCCGTTAAGGAGTATTCGCAGGGCGTCGATGGTACGCCCCTGTTTGCCAACGATCTTGCCAATGTCCACTTTCGCCAGGCGCAGCTCGTAAATCAGCATGTTGGAGCCGCTCACTTCCTGGACTGCCATCTGTTGCGGATAATCAATCAGTGCTTTGATGAGGTATTCGACGAAGGATTTCATTTCTGCTCCGCTAGACGTGGTTTTGAAAGCTTATAGCAGAAAAAAACGAGAGCCAAGGCACAACCAATTTTGACAGCGAAACGTGCATCGCAATTGATCAAAAAATTTTTGGACAGCGCGAGCACTCCTACAACACAACCCAACAATAAGAGGAAAAATGGAACCGCTAGTGGCCTTGCAAAATTAAAAGTCCAACCCATCCCCCCAATGCGCTTAGGAACGATAAGGCGTGGGTCGTTGCGGCAGAAGTAAAAAAAGAAAAGACGCCAATTCTTTGGATCGCAATGCAGACGGTTAAGATCGGGTTTATCCATACTGGAACTGTTCATAGTGTAAATTAAGAAGGAGCGAAAATCAAGGCTGCGAGGCTAGGCTATCACGCCATGTTGTTCAGATCTTTAGAAAACCCATGATATGCCAAGAGGTTAAACTTATATGGTAAGCTGTTGAAATCAAGTGACATATCGCCACGGACAAACGCATCAAACAAGCCAGGGGTCGATTGAGAAATTAGACCAACGCTCTTTCGGCACAAATCGGATTTGGCTATAAAATTATGATACTGGTTCATTTTGGGATCAGAGACCAGGGCGTGATTTTTGAACAACGCGACGGCTATCGAACTGGCCTGCCTGGTTGATTCCGGAGCCAGTGAAAACAGACCTTGAAACTCCCTCGATGAAGAATCGGAAATCTTGATATCAAGCAATTGGGATTCCGTAAAGGCACGGAGTATAGCTTTGAACTGGTCCTCAATGGAATTTTTTGAAAAACCCGATTGCACATGGATTCCGTCAGAGACGGTTTTGTTAAAAATATCCTTCGCCTTATGGGGCTCAATAAGATTGCCAGCAATGCAATCGAAAGACAGAAGGTCATGCATTAAAAGCTCACTCGAAGCGGTGCGTGATTGATCAGGTGAAACGATTTTTAAAGAGATCGGCCTCCCGTTTTCCAGAACAAGAAATTCTGTATTAAGGGTTGTCGAAATCTTCCAAGCAATTCCGGCGTTTGCCAGGGCATGCTTTAATAAATCGGGTGAATCCACTGTAGAGTTAATCACCAAATGGTAGTCTGATTTTCCAAGAAATTCGGAAACAATGCTACCACCACGAATGGTGATTTCCTTAGAATAAGGGGTTATCAAATCCACTATTTTTTGAGTCGCCCTGCTAATCTTTAGCCTCGTCACATCATTAAAATGGGCTTCATTCTCTTTCGCAAAGGATGTCGAAAACGAAGGCAATATGGTGACAGCTGGAATAGCTGCTACTACACGAGTGATGAAATTTCTCCTGTTCATATTTATACCTCTGCAAGTACTGGTTTTGTGTCGGTTTCTTGAACTGCCATGTTAAACAAATTTGAAGCTCTTTTACTGTTACAGATCGCTTTAAACACATCAATGTCCACACGGTCTGTTTTTGTCTGGTGCTTGATTAATTGACCGCTCATAAAAGCGCTTACAATTTCATTGCGGTTTGGTGGGAGATGTTCGGTTAAAAGGTTTTTCACGGATGGGTTCTGATATAAAAATCTGCATTTATCACAAATATGGACGGTGTTTTCTGGAAAGGACAATGCAGGATCTAAGCTGGATAGAAATTTCATTATTCCATCTGGCCCCTCGATGTGCATCCATATTTTAAAAAAATCGTTTGGTGCCCGGTCGATAACTTCACGCAAGGTATTGCTTTTTAAATTTCCTAGATGCAGTTCCGGAATGATTTCCATTGGCAATCCACAGCAAGCAACGACGCTTTGTTTTGGACATATGGCCACAACATTCATAACCGTGCTACAACCGCCAGATGCATTTTTTTCAATATGTTTATTATAACTTGGCACATGCTTAACGGTGCTTTTTCCACTGAATTCCATCCATGGCGAAGGAAGCAGATTGATTTCGCCTTCGCTAGCTAGACGCGAAAATTCTCCATCACCCAAAAATTTATCCATGTCGAAGTTGGCTTTTTGAAAAACCTCAACCATTACTACGGTGTGCAACCCCATGCGTGCAGATATGACGGCCGCTCTTTTCACATTTTCAGGATCGACATACTCTGCATGCATTTCGCCGGTAGATAGATTCAGATCATTTAAACCAGCTTCCTTTAGCAAGGTGATTTTCTTGGTTGCTACGGCATCATTAGTAGCCCAATAACCATTGGTAACAATCCTAACGTGCAAATTCAGGTTATTGGCGTGTTTAACAAGCTTTGGCAGGTCATCTCCCAATAAAAAGACCTCGCCTCCTGTAAAAACCACAACCTTAATACTCTTGATGTTGGCTGCCTGATTAAGAATCTCGTATATTTTTGAAACCGGTATCGCATCATCAACTTTAGGAGAGCACGAAAAGCAGCAATGATCACAAGCCGCCGTGCACTTGTGCGTTGCGATTATGGCAATCGTATGTGGATGAAATACCATGTTTCAGCGAGCCATTCTAAATAACAATGAGAAAGATCGCAATGATAGCAATGACGATTAAGGGTATCAGCACGAATGAATTATCATCGCATTGATCCACAAATTTAAACAAGCCATTTTCCTGGTTGGGATTTGCCTGAATCAATAGTTTTCGATATTCGGATGTGAATTGGATAGCCTCCGGATATAGTTCAGCCAACCCCTTATTAAAGGTCTCGCATGTCGCTACGACGCCCCTAATCGCTTCCCCTCTTTCAGATTCCGACTCGATTTTGATGGCCTTTGCCAAGTCCGAGCGCAAACTCTTCACTCGTGTTTGCACTTTTGAATCGTTGAACATCTGAATTGCCTGGATCGATCCGGTTGGCAAATTGTTAGAAATTTCAAATGCGTTTCGTGAGTTCTTATCCGATAATTTCAGAAGCAGCTTTTCCCTTCGAACAGGATCGTTCATTTCATGGAGGAAGCCATTGATTGCATTTAGCCGTAGATTTGTTTCAAACCTAGGGTCGCCATCCATCGAGATTAAGAGATTATTCATAAGTAGAAGTAGCGCGAACTTGTTTCATTTAGGCTTTTTGTCTGTTCGCCAGGATTATAATTGTTTCTGTAATGGCTTCTTTCAGGGTCCTCTTCGGAGCCGTTGTGGGCTCTTTTGGCAATTTGATAGCAGCCGTTTTTATTTTTTCGTTATCAAAAGAATCGTAATTGATTGTGGACACGTTCTGGAATCCAGAAACTTCCTGTATCGTTTTTAAAATTCGACCCTTTTCATCAAAATCTAACTTTATGGTTAACTCTTGAACTCCAGGGGGAATTCCATCGAGCGCGCCGTTAAGCTTATTAAGGTCGATTGTAATTGCCAATCTAGGGTTCTTGCCTGATTCAAGCGTCATGTTCTTGGAGACAGCTTTAAGCGCTTCATAGGAGATTGGATAGCCTGGTCGAGTCAATATTGCACGCAACACTTCAAGATCAGAACCCGGCAAAGTGAGAGCGTACAAATCGGACTCCGGAATGTAGGTCAAAATCCCCATTTTTTCAGAAGGGTATGTTATGGATTCAAAATTTGTTGGCTTAGTATATTTTGAATGCAGTGACCACATTTTTTTTCCGTCATCTTGATAGGAAAATATTTTATGAATACCCGACATCGACGGGGAAACCGATTCTACTGTAGCCGAGTATGAAGGATGATCTTTTCGCCAGCCATTGATTAATTCAAAAGCCTGTTCAACAGCATTGGAAGAGCTTTGCGCCAAGGCATTGTTAAGCATCAAAACGCTGACTGTGACTAAAGCTAATAGGCGAATCTTTTTCATGGGGTTCACTTTATTTTTCTTTCGAATTTATGGTCCTTTGAACGTTTCCGTTCGCGGCGTACTGAATGGCTGAGACGAATTGATCACCATCATATTGTATTGAAGCAACTCGGCCTTCTGCATCGTAGTTAAAGCTGCGGATTTTAGATGTCTTGGCATATCCTTCTTCGATTTCGCGGATGAGCCGCCCTTTTTCATCGTATGAAGCTTTATACATCGCTTTTACCGTATCTCCCTGTCTTTCTTCAATTCTTCGAATTTTCCCGGACACTTTGCCAGTTGTAAAACGCGAGAAGATTTTTCGGACGCCATTTTCCTCCACAATTTCTGTACCCCTGGCTCGATCATCAAACCAGTAGTTGCTTTCGCCTTTTCCGTTGGTTCTTTTGATTTCCGCGTTAGCGAACAGATTTTTTTCGTCCGCCTTGATTTCGTAGGTTAAATCCCCATCCTTCAAAATTCTACGATTCTGCGGGTCCCACGTAATTAGCCGATCCCCAACCTTCAACGTTGGCTGGAGTTTGTCATTCACTCCAAATTCATAAGTTTTGGCTGTGCCATCTGCGAATGTCAACTTGTTCAGGCTGCGGTCCATTCCACCCAATAAATTCTGTCCGTTGATGTTCTGCACCCTTGGCTTTTGACCAAACTCTATTCCGATCCGCTTGCCATTGAGCGAGAGCGCTTTGGGCTCCCCGCTGGATGAATCAAATTCCACCGATAACTTTTCCACCGCATCGACACGAACCGAGGCAACACGGTCATTCATGTACATGAAATCCAGCTTGTGCCCTTTGCTCAATCCATGGCCTTTCTTCGGCGGTGTATCCATCCCAACGATTTTCCCTTTTAAATAACTTAGCTTCCATCCGCAATCTGCCCACACCGTAATCATGTCCTTTTGGATCTCTGCTTTCCATCCCGACTGCCCGTTCAGAATATTTGGATTCTCCTTGCTCCTCCAGAACAGCAAATACCATCCGCTTGGCTGCCACATTCGGAATGTGTTGTCATCAAGCTGTTCGATGCGACTTTCCAACAGCGGAACAAGGAACCCGGAACCGGCGTAAGGCGAGCGACTATTCCAGTCCGATCGAAAAATTAGACGAATGGGGAGTTGAAAATCTTCGCTTACCTGGAGAGCACCGATTGTATCGACGAAGAGCGCGAATCCTTGTTCATTGACACCATCGAAATGCGAGCGGGGAACGGACCAATCCGTTCCACATGCTTCTACATCCAAGGGCGAGAAAAACAGTGTTACTGCCAAAACCGTGATGTCTCCCAATATTCTCAGCGCGTATTTCATTAACACTCTTGCATTTCCAACCACGCCAAAGCGCTTCTTAGCGATGGCGAGCCGAATTCTGCGGTCGAATTATTCCGCGCCGCCGCTACTTGAACTCGATGAGCAGCCACCGCTTTGCAGTGGAAACAGCTTGGACGTTTTACTGTCTCCATCATGCGCCTGGCTGGTATAATTAAGAAGCACCACGGCGTATAGGACAATCGCATACGCAATCAACGCCTTCAATCCGGTCATATTTTTCATCGAGAAATCCTCTAATTCGTTTGTTTGTTTCGAGTGTTCAAAAAAAACACAAGTCGCCATTGTATCGGCGCTGTCGCACCCGTCAATAGGCAATTTTATTCTTCTGTGTGACGTTCTGGTGTCAATATGATGATATGATGATCATATTGATTTCCTGAGAACTTCCCGAATTACTTCCGATACGTTAAGCATTTCCCCCTCCCCTGCCCTCTTGCTGCGATACTTGGAAATTCGGACAAGATCCTGTGGAAACAAAGTGATGGTTACGGGCTTTGCGAGACCATCGTTATTCCGTTTCAGAGCCACTTTAACTTCTCTTTGCAAGCCAGTGGCACTCTTTCCGGCGCTGGTCTGTTCGGAAAGAACCGATGGAGCGGGCTTCGACAGTGACTTTTTTAGTCGCTCGGTTAGGTCGTTCGTTTTCATAAGATGATATGATGATATGATAATCACATTGTAGCGATTTCCAGGGCAACACGTTGCAGTGCATCCCTGGAATTGGCGGTTAATGCAGGCAGTCCATAAATTGCCGCGTGTTGAAAAGACTGTGATCGAGGGATGACGTTTTTGAGCGCGGCCATTCCGATCTGCTCGCTGATAGTTTCGACTTCCCGCCCAAGCTTGGTGTGCCCCACAACCTGATTGAATAGCAGAGCGCCCTTTGACCCGGGGCGGATATGAGAGTTAACAACTTTGACCGTCTCGCGCGTTGTCCAGAGGTCCGCAGGTGAAGGCGATGAAAGAAGGATGACCGTATTTGCCAATTTGATGGCTCCTACCACTTCCTCAGAATCCAGACGGGGCGGGGTGTCGATGACAACAATATCGTAGCTCTCCCCAGGGACCGCCAACGGAGGGCAGGCTTCCTTGTAATTTTCCCGAATCTCATCGAGCCACTTGCTTGCCGTTTTCTGAGGATCGTTATCCAGGAGAGCTGTCTTTTTACCGAGCTCGTGATAGAGCAGAGCCATCATGACTGATAGCGTTGTTTTCCCAACGCCGCCTTTTCCATTCACAAATGTGATGATCATACGGTCACATCATCATATCATCATATTTATGTCAATCTTATATAAGAGAGTTCTTTGTTGTTGACCTAAATGCTATTTTCCATAGATTCGCGGAGTGGCGAGCACTCTTTTTAATTTTACTGTGACCCAAGAGCAGAAGGCGCTTATTTCGGAAGTCGCCGCGTCAAAAGGTGTTTCCGCAGGAAGCTTTGTCCGGGATGCCGTCAAAGGAGCTATTGCGGCTGCTGGCAGGGAATGGCCCGTTTCGCGGCGAGAGATGGCTGTAATCACAAAGGCACGGCGTAAAACGGAGAAAGCAAAGCTTCGCAGTGATAAACTTTCCCGATCCTCGATTTTTGATGCGCCCACCATGCTGCAAGAGGGTTTGTGGGATGCACGTCCAAAACCAAAATCTAACCGGGAGGGATCCACGTCGAAAAAGAGCTAACCCACCGTTTCCAACAATAAAAAAACCCGCGACTGCAATCGCGGGTTTCTTTGATGTCAGTTAAGACAGCTCTCAAACGGAAAGCAGTCTTAATCTGGCATAATGGCAGGATTCGTCAAGTGTGAATCACAGCTCTCAAGCCGTGTGATCATCATACGATCATATCATCATATCATCATATTGATGAGGCTAACCCTTTTCCTACAACGGAGGGGAACCGTTTTCTATTGCCTAGGCAGGGGACTCTTTTTTCCAAGGCGGCGCACCAACCGCGAGCGCGGCCTGGCAAATTCTCCCTAGGCCGTCGGCGCACGCGGGAGGAAGTGCGTTTAAAGCTCACGCCGAGCGCGGTCTGGCTGCTTCAATACATCATTCGCTCGATCCTACGTAAAAGCCGTGGGGCATGGGCGCACATCAACCTCACGGAGATCGCCGAGCGAGAGCGAGCGCCGACTCGGAGAGCCTTGCAAACGGCCCTCAATGCCCTGGAAAGGGCAGGGGAGACCGTAGGCGTCGTCATACGCTGCACCTTTGACCGGGGCGCTCCCAGGCTCATTATCGCTTCAACAGCCTGGCTCCAATACGACCAGGAGCCGCTTTTTTTCAAAGAGGACCGCAAAACCCGGCGGCACTTGCGGCCTCGATGCCGAAGCCGCGACCTGGCTTGTCCAAAAATTGCCATCCAAGCACCCAACAAAACGGGTTTTGAACTCAAAAAATCGCCCCAAAATTTCACAAATCGGCAAGCTGGCTCGAAACTCAATCACTGTGCAGATTCAGCCCCCATACCCTTTACTCGATTAAAATCGAGCAGCAGTTTCAACGGTTTTTCACAAAAAACCAGTGGCCGCAAGCGGCTAGAAAACAAAGCCGCAGCCATCACCGACCGACTCAGGCCAAAATTCTGCGACAGAAAGGGTCGAACACCTGCCCAAAAAGCCTTTTTGCAGTCCCTGGCCAACCGCTGCTACGACAACTGCAAAGTCAGATGGAACCGAAACGCCATTTTTGCTTTCACCCTTCAATCTCTTCTCGATGGATGCCACGAAAACGCCATCGAGGCAGCTTACGAGCAGGCCCTTTGCTTCGCCCACGGCGTTGCCCAGGATGAAATTCTCGAGGGCAAACGCCATCCCTCCGAACTCGCGCCGCCTTCGCTCCTCATCTGGAAAGCCCGGCAAATCCTGGCAGGCGACGGCCTCACGCCCCAGGAACGCAAAGCCAGGCTTCGCGCTCGATTCCAAACCGAACACGAAGCCATTGCCGCACAAAGCCAAAAAGCCGCCGAATGGTTTGCGACCAAGCGCGGAATATCCACTCGGCCTTCACAGGCCGTTCCCGCTCACGCGGGAACCGTGGATAGCGGGCTTTGAGTGGGAACAGGAAAAGATTTCTCTCGCGCGAGATCAATCTCCCAATTCCATGCCTCGGTCTTTCTGGTGTGAACGCTGCGAATAAGAGGGTGGAAGACGCTTTTGAATAAACTCCTGGAGCACGTCTTTTGCGTGAATGGCCTTGCGTCCCAATTCAACGGCGATTTCCTTCCACGCCTGGAGCCGGCCGCGAAGGGCAGGGGAGTCCGGGACCACCGCCGCTTTTTCGCGCAACAAATCCAGCGCCGCCTTGCGTTCGCCCGAACGAGGCAGGCCCTCGAATAGCCGCGCCTGGTCTGGCGTATGCACGATACAAAGCTCGCGCCCGCGCGAGCAGCCCACGTAAGCGGCCTTGGCGTCCAAACGCTCCGCGCAAACAATGACGGCATCGGCCGTCCGTCCCTGGCTCTTGTGGCTTGTCACCGCGTAGCCGTGGGTCAACTGCCGAAACTCCGCAGGAATCACTTTCCCACCTTCACACGCAATGGACCCGTCACGCTCGATCTTCTCAACTACCAGCACGTCGCCATTGACCAGGCCATGTTTGCGGTCATTGGCCAGGAGCTGCACCTTGTCGCCAGGGGCCAATTCCACCAATCGCTTTTGCGCTACGTCAAAACTTTGCACGCTCCGCAACGGAAGAATTTCTTCTTTTCCATTTTGAGTCTCAACGATCACTTTGCCCTCGTCCACGCGCAAGACCTGGCAACTTTGGCCCTTGCGAAATTTCCCAGCATGCTGATGAAAAAGGATGACCTGGCCGGGCTCGTAATTTTTGACCGTGGCTTTTTGCGCCGCCGTCCACTTGAGAGATCGAACCAGCTCCATCTCCTGGCCATTCCCAAGAACGCCGCGCTCTTTGAGCCGCTCCCGAATTTCCTGCGTCACCCGGTCATTTTCCGCCCAGGTGGGCGTCACCAAAATCGCCCGCTCCTGATTTTGCCCGTCATCGGTAAGGCGCAGATAATCCTCGGCCGCCGCGCGGATATACTCCGCTTTTCCTTCCTTGATCCACCCGAGTTGTGCGAGCTGCTCCATGCCGGCCGCGACCTGGCCGCCGGCCATCGCCCGCACCGCCTGATTGTATTCACTCACCGTTTGCCGCCGGACATCCCTGAGCGTTGAAGTCCGGATCCTCGAATGAGTTTCCAAGACACGCAGAAAATCCCCGGCCTCCACGCCCGAATGCTGGCGCGTGTCGCCCACGAAAAGGACGCGGGCGCCATTCTTTTCCGCGAGCTTCAAAACATCCGCGCCCTGGCGATTGGATTGCAGGCCGGCCTCGTCCACGATGAAAACCGCGCCATCGAGTTTCTCCGATCGGGAAACATTCTGCAAAAAATCGGTGACGGTCGTTGCGTTGGAAAAGCCCTCGGCCTTGAGGACCTTTGCCGCGGCCGAGGTGGGCGCGGCGTAGATCACGCGGCGGCCCGCGGCTTCCAGGCCCCGGTTGATTTCACCCAAGGTCGTTGTCTTTCCAGCGCCGGCCACGCCGCGAAGCGCATAGACCACATCCCTTTGCCCCAGGACTTCCAAAACGGCCTGGCGTTGCTCCGTGCTCAAGTCCTGAGAGGGACGAAAGCCGCGCGGCCCCAGCATCGAGGCCGAGCTTTGAGTCCGGTTCACAAACTCGACCGCCCACTTTTCAAGCCGCAGGCCCTCGATGGTTGCGAAAGAATCGGAAAGCGCCTCCCGGGATCCAAGCAGGGCAGGGGAGCCGGGATCCACCGACAGGTTGACCAGAGCGGCCTTGGCCGAACGCAGCCCCTCCTTGAGCGCATCGAGGTCAAGCCTGCCCAGGTCCGCGTTGAGGCTATCGGCCAGAATTTCATGACCCAGGGCGACCGACTTGCGTTCAAAGAGATGGCGCGTGGCCTGGCTGATGGCTTCCAGAGCGTTGCCGTCCGGGGTCCTCATGGCGGTCATCTGCGCTTTTTCCATCGCCTTTACTTTGAGTTGTTCCAGGGACCGCATTTCAAGGGCGGTGAGCTGCGCGCGCTGCGCCGCGCGGACTT
>OBEQ010493560.1_pt1 | contig 15973 bp, 17 predicted proteins | sample 1670901 | NCBI WGS metagenome assembly OBEQ01 (sample SAMEA104232315, study PRJEB22302) | groundwater metagenome | biome: forest; feature: aquifer; material: groundwater | place: USA | collected 2011-08-07 | depth 5.4 m | reverse complement strand
TGGTGCGGGATATACTAGTTATAACCTCTTAAAAGAGGATCACATAAAAGAGGCGCAAAAGCGAATTACGTTAATCAAGCAATACAAAAATGGCGGAACACTTCTTGATGCAGGATGTGGCTTTGGTACTTTTTTAAACATTTCGGCTCATAATGGATATAAAGTCACAGGATGTGATATAGCAAAAGAAGCCGTTGACGAAGTACGCAAAAAATATAGAATACCTACTTATGTTGCTGAGATCGCACCAGGAAAACTGCCTAAAGGTCCGTTTGATATCATTACAGCCTGGGATGTAATTGAACATATGATGGATCCTTTAAATGCACTTAAGTCTTTTTATCAAGTACAAAAGGAAGAAGGCTATTTATTTATGACTACTCCAGATATAACAAGTATTGACGCGGTAATTCTAGGAAAATATTGGTATGGATATAAAAAAATTCCAGAGCATCTTTATTTTTTTTCTAAAAAAAGTTTAACGCAGTTACTCCAAAGGGCTGGTTATTCTATTATTGCAATAAAATCCTGGGGATTTCAACGAAATTTAGCTTATTGTATTGACCAGGTAGCCAGATACAGCTCGATTCTGAGAAGCTTATTGCAACCTCTGAATCGTTTATTTCCCTTTTATAAAGTATCACTCTATTTTCCGTTTATAGATATGCTTGTTATAGCCAAGAAAACAGCCAGTAAATAATGTTGACTGTTTTCAATAAATTAAGAAAGGAGTTTAAGATGAACAAGACTAGTAGTTTATATCAACAATTTCTCCTACCTTTTTTTTATTTATCGGAATTTGCAAAAAAGAACCAAGGGTATTAGCAACCGCTACTCCTACTCGAAGTCCGGTAAATGAACCGGGGCCAGCATTTACCTCGATGGCGGTCAAATCTCTAAAGGAGAAATTGTTTTCTTGCAGAATTTGTTCGATTAGGGGCAATAAATTTTGTGAGGCTTTTTGCAGCGATCTTTGGTTCAATTTTTTTTCACCATTTATAATTAATCCCACAATTGTTTTGGTATTGTCTGAAGTATCAATAAAAAGAATTTTTTCTCTCATAAGTTATTTTATTTTTAATTTGACAGCTCCTTGGCGAATAATTTTATATGGAATTAGCGAACAGTCAACTACTGTTGAGGCTATTTTAGTTTTACACTTTCCTGGTAAGACATAATCAACTAATTTTATAAAGTCAGGGTCTAAATCCCTAAACTGGTATGGTGAAGGTCGTGTGTGAAAATTGGCAGATGGGCCAAGTATTGGTACTCCAACACCTTTGATAAGGGCTAAAGTAATTATATGGTCCGGCAGGCGTAAACCAATATTTTTTTCCCCACCTCTTACCAGCGGGGAAGTCAGATATAATTTAGACCGATAAACAATGGTTAAACCTCCCGGCCAATACTTTTTTGCCATTTGTCGCACAACATCAGGAATAGGGGAGAGCCAATACTTTTTTGCCATGTCATAGGAACTTACCAGAACCGGTGTCGGTTGTGATGGAGGTCTTTTTCTTATCTTAAATAATTTTTTTATAGATAATGGCCGGTTAAGTCTGCAACCCACACCAAAGGCTGTATCGGTAGGAAAAACCACTATGCCTCCCTGGTTTAAGATTTTGATGGCTTGATTAATTTTTTCCGTCATATTTTTTAATATCAGGATTTATTAATTGTTATCTCTCTTTCATTCTCGCTTATATAATTGAAATAAATGTCTATACGCTTTTGGGGCAATAATCTACCCAACCTTTGCGGCCATTCTATAACTAGAATATTGGATTTATGATAAAACCAATCGTTGAGTCCCAGATCAACTGAATCTTTTGTTTTTTCAATTCTATAAAGATCTACATGGTAAAATGTTTTTAGTAATTTTCTATTTATGGGATAATGTCGCACAATAATAAAAGTAGGGGAGAGAATACGCCTTTTGATACCAAGACCCTTGGCTAAACCTTGGGTAAAAGTGGTCTTTCCCGAGCCCAATTCCCCATAGAGGCAGACCACTTCCCCGCCCCCTAGCCATCTCCCTAAGCTCTCCCCCAATCCTATAGTTTCTTTGGCTGAATGGGTAATTTTTTTCATAGACTGCATCATATTCTATCAAAGACTGCCAATTTGTGATATATAGTATAAGAAAGCTCAAAACTCCAGCCTCCCGGTAGGCTGGCAAATATCAAAATGAAAATTATAAAAGCAACGACTGAAGATATTCCCCTCTTGGCTAACTTCGGCAAAAAATTGACCAAGCTTCACTTTGACTTTGACCCAGATTACTATACTTTCGATGAATCTGGTTTTGGTCCGGCATTTTCCGATTGGCTAAGAAATCAAATTGGCATTCAATCGTCTATCATATTAGTAGCCAAAGAAAATAATCAGGTAATTGGCTTTTTATCCGGTTTTGTGAAGTATTTATTTCCTTGGTATGTGATCAAAAGAGTCGGTCATATTTCATTTATGTTTATAGATGAAAATTATAGAAGAAAGGGAGTGGGAAAGGAGCTTCTGAGGGAAGCAAAAAAATGGTTTAAAGTCCAGGGTTTGACTTATATGGAATTGTATGTCAATGAAAACAATCAAAAAGGTGTGTCGTTTTGGAAATCAAGAGGATTTTCTGATTTCCAGAAGTTTTTGAGAATGCGGATTTAAACTTTTTTCGTCTTGATCATTATCCCCGCCCAGATGCCTGCACCCAATATCAGTGCTCCCCCAACTCCTATTAATATTTTGGCTAAATTATCGCCAAGCGTTGTGGACTTTCCCTCGACAATAATTGTGGGTGAAGGATTTGGATCTCCTGTTAATGTAGCAGAGCGGGAAACGGATTCCTCACCTAAAACTGCGGGGTTGTCTAATGAAGAAGTGACTGTTTTTGGGGAGGTAGGTAATTTTGAGGAAGTTAACGAGACTATTGAGTTAGTAGTTGAAGTTTTGGTCGCAGAGGGGGCTTTTGGTGTATTTGATGGCTGGTTGGTAGCAGAAGGCGCAGAAGTTGGGGCTGGGGTAGATGTGGGAGTAGGCAGAGTCACGGATAGTGTTTGCTCATTTTGACTATCAAACGTTGCTGATCCGCTTTGGGTGAAGCGTTCTACTTTAAAATTATAAGTGCCCGAATTTTTACAGCCGCTATCGTCGGGATCAAGTTTTGCTTTGAGGGTTGTTGAAGCTGATGAGGAAGAAATTGTTACTGCCAAAAAATTTTTCCAACCGTCTCCTGAAGAATAGGGTCCACTAAACCACGAATTGCCATTCCAGGTAAAGCCACAATAGTTAGTGGATCCTGACTGATAAAATACACCTCTCAAATAATAAGTGGTACCATCAGAGGAATTAATGGAAAGATCCACGCCAATTTGAAATTCTTGATTATAATCTGAAATAGTATTTGAAGATCCATTACTTAAATTTATAGATGAAGCATAAACGGAGGAAGGAAATATAACAAAAAGACCTAGGAAAATAATAAATAACTTAATAAAGGACAGTATCACTTTATTATTGTAAATGCCAGTATAATGTCATCTTACCGTCTTTTTGGAAAATAAATACTCCATTTCCTCCCGACTGGCCTCCCCTATAAGTATAAGCGTTACCATCATCCACTGCATGGATTACAATATTGTTATTATTCCACATATCAGCTCCGTTGTGTATTCCTATCGCATAACGCCAGGACCAGGGGGTGTGACCGAAACATTGGGAAATATTGGGATCATCCATCGGCCAGGGCCATGAACCGCTGCCGATAGACTTGGTTGTCTGAGAAGAAACATCATCACATGAGGTAGCATCAAATTGTAAATTTTTGGAGGAAAGAAAATTAAAGGGATTTTCATAGCCGCTGTCAAAATTAAATTTATTAAGATTGGATTCAGACAAATTGTAGACGCCGAAATGTAGATGGGGACCTGTGGAAAAACCGGTATTGCCCATCAGTCCAATCGGATCGCCTCGGGAAACATGTTTGGCAACTCCTGCTTGAGAAAGTATGGAGATGGCCTGCTGGATGTCTGCTGCCTCGCGCCTGGCTTCAGCTAATAGTTGCTCATATCGGCTTTGGTTATTTTGGGTCAGTTTCAAAAAGTTTTCTTTGTCAACTTTTTGTTTATCGAGCAGTACTTTTTGGGATTCTAATTCTTTTTTCAACTCTGTTTGTTCGGCTTGTTTTTCTTCGCGCAGCTTTTTCTGCTCTTCAAAATTGACTTTGGCCCTTTCGGTTTGGACGAGCAATTTCTTATCATGTTCTTGCACTATTTGAATCAAACGGAGGCGCAGGAAGAAATCGGAAAATTCACGAGAAGACAAAAGAAGCGCAAAGAGCGGTGTGTTTCCTCGCTTATAGGTCACAGCGATCCGTTCCAACAAGACGTTAGATACTTGAGTTAGAGAATCTTCCAACCCGGAAATTCTGCCGGATAGTGAAGCGATGGCATTGCCTAAGTCATCTATCTTTAATTGAGTTGCTTCTATCTGGGAGGAAGTGAGGGCAATCTTACTGGTAAAAAAGGTAATTTGGGAGACCAGGCTTTGTTTAGTCTCCGAACAGGCGTTGACTACATCGTTATAACAGGAAGAGCGGCTAATTGGGTCAGATATTGAGGCACAGGGATCATTCTGACTACAGTCTGCCGCATAAATAATATCCCGGGGTTTGACGAGGGAAAATAATACGAATACTAAAAATGCCAGTTTAGCTATGAAGTTACGCATGGCGGAAAATAGTGTCATCCCTGGGGGAATGACTGAGAGTATTTATTAAAACCTCATGTACCTTTTCAGAGCAAGCAGGCTACCTAAAATACCAACAATTATGCCGATTACTAATTCTATAACCAATAATAAAATCATATAGATAGTTGAGATGGGCCAGATAGTAATATCCCACCTGGATAAGGTAGTAAGTTTGAGTGCCGGAATACCATTTAAAAAAGCGCCTAAAAAGGGAGTAATATAAAGAATAAAAAAATAAATGGTCACCCATGATAAAAGTACCCCAATTACTCCATAGAGCATGCCTTCGATGATGAATGGCTTTTTAATATAGCCGGATGTAGCTCCGACTAATTTAAGTATCTCGATCTCCTCTTTTTTAAGAGCTATTTTCATACCTATGATGGTCATGAGTATCGAAAGAGATACGAAGATCAGCACTCCTACTACAACTATTCCGACTTTTCTAATCGTATTGGTCCAAGAAAGAAGAGTATCAACGATATCTTTTTGGAAAATTACTTCTTCTACATTGGGTTCTTTTTTTAAAATATCATTTATATCCGATAAATATTTTGGTTCTATGGCTTGTACCTCAAGAGAGGCGGGTAATATATCTGCTGTTACCATTTCAAGGAGAAGCGGATCGTTTTTATTTTGTTCTTTATATATAGAAAGAGCGTCTTCTTTGGAGATATATTTGGTTGCCGCAACCATACCTGTGGCTTTTAACTGGGCTTCAAGATTTTTGATAGAATTGATATCTTTTTTATCACTAAAGAATGCTGTCACTTGCGGTTTAGACTCAAAATAAGAAAGGATGGAAGAGGAAAAGGTCGCCAGGATAAAAAATATGCCCGTGACGAAAAAGGTAAGTGTCATTATAAGTATAGCAGCGGATGATTGATAAGGTGTTCTCCTGATTCTTTGCCAAACGCCGATCTTTTTTATCATAGTTTTTTATCAATAATAAACTTTGCCTGTCTTTATTATTTTGCCTTCTTTGACAGTAATAACTCTTTTTTTCAGACTATTGACCATATCCACATTGTGTGTGGCCATAATAACTGTTTTACCCAATTTATGGAAATTATCGATAATTTTAAATATCTCCCATGAAGTTTGGGGATCGAGGTTTCCCGTCGGCTCATCCGCTAAGATTAAATCTGTATCACCGGCTACAGCCCTTCCTATAGCCACTCGCTGTAGTTCACCCAAAGATAGTTGGGTGGGAAAATAATTTAATTTCTCCGATAATCCGACTGTTTTTAATATATCGATGACTTTCTTTTCGATAATATCTTTTTTTTGACCGAGGATTTCAAGGGTAACGGCGATATTTTCGGCTACGGTTCTATCTGATAATATTTTAAAATCCTGAAATATATAGCCTATTTTTCTCCTAAGGAACGGAACTTGGTTTTCTTTTAGCTTATTTATCTCTAAGTCATCGATGAGGATAGAACCGGAAGTAGGTAAAAACTCACGGAAGATAAGACGTAGGATGGTAGTTTTGCCGGCGCCGGATGGGCCGACGAGAAAGACGAATTCACCAGTTTCTATCGTAAAATCGATAGATGATAAGGCTTTTGTTTTATTGGGAAAAGTTTTGCTGACGTTGTCAAATCTGACCATTCCATTTATTTTTTATAGGGTGCCGCTTCAATCTTTTTGACTAATTGATTCATGATTTGATTTTCATACGAGTGCATCGCCTGAGTTTGTTGTTTTACTTTGGCTACATTAAAAAGTAGCGTCAAGATGCCGATACTTATGCCCAAAAAGAGGGAAAAAAGAAAGACTGAGCCATGGAGTACTACGCCATAATGATGATGGAGATTTTCCAGGTGCTGATAGGTTATTTTCATGTGTTTTTTGATATGCATGAAAGTTAGCGATTTTTTAGATAACTTCAACTCTGCCTACATCCATCAGCCAACCGGCAGTTTTGGCCGCGTTTGTCTGGCCCCAGACTCGTATTTTCTTACCGACAAATTGATCGAGATCCAATATTGTTGATGTTAAGTATACTGTCTGACTATCACCACCAGGTCTAATTAATTTGTGTGTTCCTTCCCCGTTGATACCGCCTTTTTGAAGTGTACCCTCGGCCATATCTTTAAAAGTAGATGTATCTGACGAGCCGACTACTTTCTTGCCCGGTAAACCACCGTTGGATACTGATAAGCTTCCGCTCGTGAGGGATTTATTTTTGGAAAGGAAGTGGCCGCTGGCAATACCCGCGATAATGATAAGAATGCCAATTATATAGAAAACTTTGGGATTTGGGGCAGAAGGGTTATCCAGATCATGAAGTAAAGAATCATCGGTAGGTTTAGCATTTAGTCCGTCTGGTGGTGAGGCAGGATTTTTTGATTTATCCATTAGTTATACAATATCAGCAACAGCAAATTTTTTCAAGTAGGCCTCTATAAACTCGTCCAACCCACCATCCAATACGGCATCGGTATCGGATATCTCTACGCCAGTTCGTAAATCTTTTACCAGATGATATGGCTGGAGCACGTAGGATCTGATTTGATTGCCCCATGAAGCCATCTTAAATTCTCCTTTCAACTGGGAAAGTGTAGAAGCTTTCTGTTCCTCCATCATAGCCCAGAGTTTGGCGCGTAAAATCTTCAGAGCATTTTCCCTATTTTGGCCCTGGTAACGTTCCTGTTGACAAGTAACTACTATGCCGGTAGGTTTATGTCGGAGTCTGACAGCAGTTGACACTTTATTGACATTTTGACCACCCTTGCCGCCACTTCGGAAAAAATCCCACTCCAGATCATCTTCTGAAACTATCACTTCTTCTTGATCTTCGATGACCGGTAGGACTTCAACCAGAGCAAATGATGTTTGGCGAAGTTTATCGGCATTAAACGGAGAAAGCCTTACTAATCTGTGCACCCCGGCTTCACTTTTGAGAGTTCCGTAAGCGTAAGGCTCATTAATAGTGATGGTGATGCTTTTTAGGCCTGCTTCATCGCCGGGTGTCTTATCTACCTCTTCCCAAATCCAGCCTTTTTTTTCGATAAACCTGGTATACATCCGAAAAAGTATCTGGCACCAGTCCATCGCCTCGGTACCACCTTGTCCGGCATGGATACCCAGTATCGCCCCATTTATATCATGAGAACCGGAAAAATAAACTTTGGTTTCGAGTTGTTGGGTACTTTTTTGGGCTTCTTTATATTTTCCCTCTAAGAGTAGCGTTTCGATCCTTCGTACTTCTTCTAATTCTTTATTCAGACTGTCAAGAAGCTTCATTTGACTAGCTGCTCTTTTTCCGTCTTGCCAAAAAGAGGGGTCTGCTGATTCCTGCTCAAGCTCCTCTATCTTTTTCTTTTTTTCCGGCAGATTTAATTTAGCCACTATTTCGTTTAATTTTTTCTCTAAGTCTTCCATATAGTGATGTATTTTCTCATAGAAAATTAAAGTTTGCAAAAAAGAATTGTTGTAATAGTTCTGAGGATTAGTTATTTATCTACTGGCGGAACTCCTCTGGCTTCCTCCATCGATATACTCAGGGCAAACAATATAAGTGAAATTGCCCTTAAGTAGCTAACTATCTTATCAACTTTAAAGATCTCAGGAAATTGTTTAAGGGGTTGACAAATCTTTTTTTCAGGATTATGGTAAATTTAGACTGCAGTATGCAGTTTTTATTTTTTAAAACGGTTCATGCCCAAAATTATTACCTTACTCAAACATAAATTTGCCCGGCTTGGTCCAGGATTTATTACGGGAGCTGCGGATGATGATCCCTCGGGTATTGCTACCTATTCCATAGCAGGGGCTCAATTTGGCTATAAACTCAATTGGCTATCACTTTTTTTAACTCCCATGATGATAGCGGTTCAGGAGATGTGCGGAAGAATTGGAATGGTATCGGGTATGGGTCTGGCCGGCGCGATCAGAAGATATTATCCCAAAAGATTACTCCTTTTTAGTATAGTTCTACTTTTTATAGCAAATACTATAAATATTGGTGCTGATCTGGGTGTCATGGCGGCCTCCATGAAAATGGTCGTGGGATTGCCTTTTCTTTTTTGGCTTTTGGTGGTTACACTATTTACAATAGGGATGGAAATATTTGTTCCTTATGATAAATATTCCCGCTATTTGAAATGGATGGGATTCTCACTTTTGGCCTATGGAGTCACGGCAATTATTACGTCCCAAAATTGGTTTGATGTAATCAAATTTACTCTTATACCCCATATTGATTTTAATCCCTTATATCTTATGACCATGGTGGGCTTTTTGGGTACTACTATCTCTCCATATCTTTTTTTCTGGCAAGCTGCCGAAGAGGTAGAAGAGGAGATAAAGGAGAAGAAAATAGCCGAGTTTGAGGAATCCCCGCAAATATTAGAGCATGAAATATCTCATATGCAAAAAGATACGGCCGCGGGAATGATATTTTCTAATCTAATCTCTACATTTATAATATTAACAGCAGCCGCCACTCTTCACGTTAATAACATAACGGATATAGAGACACCACAACAAGCTGCTTTGGCTCTCCGGCCGCTGGCGGGAGATCTGGCATATCTTTTATTTGCATTTGGAATTATCGGAATCGGACTTCAATCTGTACCCATATTAGCAGGTGGTATCGCCTATGCCTTTGCTGAGGCATTTGGTTTTAAAGAAGGGTTAGCGAAAAAACTCACTGAAGCAAAAGCATTTTATGCAACAATTGGAATAGCAACCGGAATTGGGGCGCTGATGAATCTGGTGGGCATTAATGCCATCAAGGCACTTTATTATACGGCTATATTAAATGGGATTATCGCTGTTCCCCTAATTGTTATAATAATCAAATTAGCAGATGATAAAAGGATTATTGGCAGATTTAAAAGCAGCCGCTGGAGTAGAATTTTTGCCTGGATTACATTTGGCTTTATGGGAATAGCATCACTACTTATGATAGTTAATTTGCTCTTTCCACATATATTTTCTAAATAGTCAGTTGATTTTTAATAATATCTACAATTTTTTTTATGTCATCAATTAATTGATAGTTACCATTCAACACGGCTTTTTTAATTTCAATTCTGGCGATTTCTTCATCTTCTTCTATAATTTTTCCACGTCTTTCGGGCACGATGATAAATTCTCCTATATTTAGCTTATTAACTTCATAACCCTCGATTACAAATTCGAGGTGATTCTTGATCAATTTGTATATGCCAGCTTTCAAGTCATCTTTCATAGCAATTTTTTGAGAACTGTTATTTCTAATAATAATTTGTGAACCGACTATCTCCTTATCATTTTTAATAATTTTTAAGTTTAAATTTAGAAAAGCTGCTAAGTGATAGGCCATCAAAGGAATTTTATCCGCGTGCAATTCAATTTTGGTATAAAAAGGAGTTGAGGCGGTAAAGCGAGCGTTATTTTCTGAAAGATAAACTTTGCCAGTTTTATCTTCAATTAAGAAATCTAAGCCAAAAAAACCCTGGTATCCTTGTTTTGCCATAAGTTGTCCAAGCTTTTGAGAAATATCATTTATAATTTCCATTTGTTTACAGGTTAATCCGGATGAAGGCCATTGTCGACCGCAGGTGACACTTGGATTGGTCGACAACCCTTTAATATTATTCAGCTGTAAAGCCAGATCTCCTACCAATACCTGGTCTTGGTAAAGACAGCAGTTATTCAGAACTGTAAATCCTCTGATATACTTGACAATTTTAACTTTGGTTCCGGGAAATCTTTTTTTCAGACTTAGGAAACTATTTTCATCGTTAACTATAAAAGTGGTTTTTCCCGCCCAACCATGACCGAATTGGACAACAAAAGGTACTCCTAGTTTATGTTCTAGTTCTTTAAAATCTGATTTTATTAGTGACTCAATTTCACCCTGGATATGATATTGAGTGAAATATTGTTTAGTGAGGTTAAAAAAATTAATTTTATTCTCAAACTGCTCGTTTAAATTGTAACTATTGACCAACGGTTGATAGCCATTTTGTTTACAGAGAAGGTCAAGTTTCAGACTGGGCTTGAAATATATTAGATTGGGTTGATTTGTTCCTGATTTTTCCTTAATAAACTGTTGGACTAAATTATTTTCCAGTAGTTGGCCTGAATTTTTTATATCGCCTGCCAACTGACTTAATTCTTCCTCGAGACAAAAAACATGGGCTCCTTTTTTCCTCACTAGGTTAACTAATGGTTCATAAAATGAACAAATAATATAATAATTAGGCAAAATTAATTCCAGTCCCAAAGCACGCCTAATATCCGGTGAGATATAAAAAAGAGGCCTATTATGCAAAAAAGATAGATCGGTCATAAAACTATTTTATAAGTTTTATCAATGAATAAACATCAGAGGTCGTATGGGCGGGAAAATTGGCGATTCTTATTTGCTTTTGGGCAAAATCCCTATATCCTGAACCTACAACTAAGCCTTTATTTTTTAAAATTTGGATTAATGGCTTTGATCCGCCAGCGACATGGGCTACTATCACCGTTTTTGACCGAAAGTCCTCATTTTTCACAAAGATACTAAATTTATGGGAATCTTTAAAGAAATTATATAACAGAGCTGCTTTTTCCTCGGTTCTTTTCCTGATAGAGTTGATGGTTTGTTCGCGAAAATCATCGGTTACTTTGCCCAATAGATAAATAGCAAGCACATTAGGAGTTTCTGGGGATTCTTTTTTATCATAATATTTTAATAAATTGTTGAAACTATGATAGGTTTGCCCATTTTTACTTGTTTTAGCCAACCGTTGAGATTTCTCCAGGGCTTGGGAACTGATAATTAATACTCCCAATCCCGCAGGCAAGCCGAAACCTTTTTGTACTGAAAAAAAGACACAATCAATCCTTTCATAATCAACATCGATATAAGGAACTGAAGAGACAATATCCAAAGCTACCATCAAATTCGGATAGCTTCTTTTAAATTTATATATATAATCCAGGGGAATTGATACACCGGTGCTAGTTTCGTTTTGGGTAAAGCAGGCAATTTCAGCTCGAGCTGAAATATCTAATTTGTCAAAATTAAAACCTTCCCCTGCTTTTGCTTCTACTTTGGTGGTTTCTTTTTGGAGATTTAGGGCAGTTTCATAAAAAAGAGAAGAAAATGCTCCGTTGACGAAATGGAGGCTACGTTTCTCAACGAGGTTTTCTATAATTCTTTCCATCGCCTCGGTTGCCGATGATAAAAAGAAGATATGATGACTTTTGGGAATTTTCAAGAGCTTTTTTAGTGAATCAATAGTACTTTCATAAATTTCATGAAATTTATCTCCGCGATGAGAAATAGAGAGTATATTTTCATCGAGGGCTTTTTTAATATGACCAGGTACCGTAGGATATAATTGACTGGGGCCGGGAGTAAAGAATATTTTTTTCATATTCAATAGAGTATTCTAAACCTGATTGTTTCCGGCATCGCTTTCAACTGCCGGATAACGTCTTTATCATAAAATTTATTTACATCGGTGATCACATAACCAATGTCCTCATTGGTTTTGAGATATTGTCCTTCAATATTGATCTTATGACTCCCTAAGATATTATTAATTTTAGCCAATACCCCTGGTAAATTATTATGAATATTAATAAGCCTATGAGTATTTACTTGATCAGGGAGTGCCAGATTGGGAAAATTCACACTTAAAACAGTACTTCCAGTATTGATAAAGTTTATGATTCTCTCAGGAACAAATTGTCCCATATGTGCTTGTGCTTCCTCAGACCTGCCACCAATATGAGGTGTTAGAATGACATTGGGTAGTCTTTGAAGAATGGACGTAAATGACTCATTGTTACTCTTCGGCTCTTTTGGAAAAACATCTGAGGCAGCACCTAGCACCTTGCCACTTTTTAAATACTTTGCTAAGGCTTCTATATCTACGACAAAACCCCTACTGGTGTTGATAAAAATAACACCATCTTTCATAAGATGAAATTCGCGTTCAGAAATAAGATTAGTATTTTCTTTGCGTCCATCCACATTGATGCTAATAACATCGGAAATTTTTAGAAGCTCTTGAAATGAGAAACACTTGTGGGCTTTACCGAGTGGTAATTTTTCCACAATATCAAAATAATAAACCTCCATGCCCAGCATTTCAGCAAGCACTGATAATTGTGATCCAATATTGCCATAGCCGATAATACCCAATTTTTTCCCTCTTACTTCATGACAATTTTTGGCAGACTTATCCCAAATACTTTTGTGCATTTTTTCACTTTTTTCAAAGATTCTACGGTAAAGCGTGATAATCTCACCAAGGACCAGTTCGACAACACTTCTGGTGTTAGAAAATGGTGCATTAAAAACTGCGATACCTCTATTGGCACAGGATCGTAAATCAATATTATTTGTCCCGATACCAAAACGAGCTACACTAATAAGCTTAGGTGCTCTCTCTGCTACTGCTTTCGTAATTTGGGTGCGGGAACCAATACCGACAATATGTATATCGCTAAGGGCTTTTATAAGTTCTTCTTCATCTAAAGACTCGGGGAGTGACTTTACACTGTAGCCTTCTTTGGTAAATGTTTCATAAGCGTTTTTATGTATATTTTCTAAAAGGAGTGCTTTTATTCTAGACTTAGGGTAGGAAAGAGCACGCGGCATGTCCATAATATACAGGAACTCATCGAAATTTGGAAGTAAATAGTCTGCTTTCTTGGCCACTGGATTTCTTTTGATATTTTCGCAAAAAACAAAAAATTTATCAGCGAGTCCAGCTTTTTTTATCTCATAATCGGTATGTCCGTCGCCGATGATATATATTTTTCCTTTCAGACCCAAAGATTGAATCTGTTTTGCTTTTCCGTGAGCTTGGGACAACGGATTGTTTCCATCGAAGCCGATAATATAACCTTTTCTATTAATCTGAAATGTGTTGGCTAAAATATGATCTTCATCTAAATCGAACTCTTTAAAAATAGGAATCATATATTCTTTAAAACCGCCAGAAATGATATAAATATGATCTTTGTATTTTTGGAAAAATTCTTTATTGCGGACTATTGAAAGGCTAATTTTCTTTTTCAATAATTTAGCTAATTTATCGATATCTTTTCGGCTAGCTTTAAATAATTTCAGTCTTCTTAGTAGCGCCTCTTCAAAAGAAATTTCGCCATTCATCCCTGCTTTGGTAATTTTCCTAATTTTTTCTAAAATAACTTTCTTTTTAGGATTTTTACCGAGTGCGATCTCGGCTAGTAATTCCAGCGTTTCTACTTGGACAAATGTGCTATCAAAATCGATGATAAAGTATAAATTCTGGCCTTTCATTCTTAGGGGGATTATAGGAGAGGAATTTGGATAATGCAAGCTTTTTTCGATTCCAGAAAGTCAGTAGAACTTGCCCGTTAAAAGGCAGACTGGATTTCTAAAAACAGATCCTTTTTTATGTGCCTTCCAAAGTGCAGCCAAAGTGGCAGCGCCTTCGTAGGAACAGTCGATATTATGACCAAGAAGCCAATTTCTAGCAGCTATCATTTCCTCATCGGATATCACCCATCCCCCTCCATGACTTTTTTTAATAATTTTAGCAATTTCTTTTTCTCTGGGGCTGTATTTAGCAGCTAGGCTATTAGCTAAACTAGTTAATGTTTTCTTAAAATCTGAATCAAATTGTGAAGCGATGGGATGGACTGCAGTAGTCTGGACAACGAATAGTTTGGGTATATATCCTAATTTCTTATATCCTTGGGCAACTCCCACCAGTGTAGTACCACTGCTTACCGGGAAAAATATGGCATCAACTTTGCCTACTTCTTGATCTAATTCATAGGCAATAGTTGAATAGCCGATGTGTCCAACTGGATCCCGGGATGGACGCAGATTATAAATATTTTTCTCTTTAGAATATTTAAAGGCGTCACTTATTGGTCGAGAAGACTGGATTATTTTTATAGCTAATTTTTCTAATTCATCTAATTTACTTTTATTTATCTTTGGAGAAACAAAAACTGTTAAGATGATATTTGCCATCTGGCAATATTTTGCCGCCGAGATAGCGGCATTACCTGAGGAGCTGATTACGGCTTCTTTGATTCCCTTGGAAAAAAGGCTAGATATTTGATAGGCTAATCCCCTATCTTTTACCGAACCGGTAGGATTTTCATACTCACATTTAAAATAAATATCATCAATCTTTTTTAATGTGGTGTTTCCTTCAGCTAGGGTTAACTGATATTTTTTAGGAATAGATGGGAGGAATTTGGCATATTGCCAAATTCCTTTATTTTCTTGTTTGATCATAGAAAATATGGTTTAATTATATTCGCTATATGATTAATAATCAAAGTAATACTGCAACTACCATCCCCTGTCCCGAATGTGATAATCCAATAGAAATTAAAGAAGTGAAACTGGGTAGTATAGTTGAATGTTTAGCCTGTGGTACTGAGAGTGAAATAGTGGTTCTTTCGCCACTTAAGCTTTCTCCTTTGGAGGAAGAGAAGTGATGAGTTTTCGAAGCGAGATTTTATCAGCAATAAATTTTGAGTAGAAAAATGATCCAGCTGGAGAAATCAGAATTTTATCTCCTGTATCTCCTTTTTCGTAGGCAATTTGTAATGCTTCTTTTAGATCTTCTACTTCTCTAAACTTTGTCTTCGTCAATAATTTACTCATTATCTTGCCTAGATTACTCTTAACCAAAACGACGAATTTTAAACTGCTTTTAATGGTCTGGGCAAATATGTTATAGTCAATTCCTTTTGTTTCTCCGCCGCAAATCAAAATAGTTTTCGGTCCCAGCTTTTCAATTCCGGCCAAGGTTCCCCATGGCGTGGTACTTTTGATATCATCATAAAATGAGATACCACTTATACTGCCTAAATATTCCAAACGCGCCGGAAGAGCTGGACTAGTTTGTAAATCCCTACTAATAGTATCCAGTTGTATACCTAAAATATCTGCAGCCGTTGCTGCGGCGATTAAATTTGTATGATAATGAGCACTTTTTTTATCCATTATTACACTATATATTTTTTGGATATTTTTTGTGTTCATATTCTTGTCTTTTTGGCTATAATACAGTACTTTTGATCTTAATTGGGTCTGAAGTTTACTCAATTCCGGTATATCATAGTTTACTATCGCTATATCTTGGTCTGTTTGATTCATAAGAAGACTTAATTTAATCTTTTTGTACTCCTCCCATTCCAGCTCATCTAAATGATTAGGGTGAAGATTTGTCAATACTGCTATGTTTGGTCCTCGGCTTATCCCATCCTGTAGCTGTCGGTGGGATAC
>OBEQ012683768.1_pt1 | contig 15979 bp, 15 predicted proteins | sample 1670901 | NCBI WGS metagenome assembly OBEQ01 (sample SAMEA104232315, study PRJEB22302) | groundwater metagenome | biome: forest; feature: aquifer; material: groundwater | place: USA | collected 2011-08-07 | depth 5.4 m | reverse complement strand
GGCTAATGCAGGTTCCAGAGGTGGTGCCACTGCGGGCGCACGAACACCTCCTTGACCGCGCGGCGCGCGATCGCCTCGAAGCGCAGGCAGCGGGCGGCGGGGATCGGTTTGACCCTGCCGATCGGCGTCGCGGGCTGTAAGTAAAGCGGCCGGGGATGAGACGCGCGCTTGACGAGCTCGAGCACTTGACGCAGTTCGTCCTCGGTCGAGCGGTCGCTGAGTACCACCTTAACGAACGTGCTTTGCGGGGCGACGCGCAGAAAGTCGCGGTGCGCGCTCCAAGTCTCGCGTCCCGTCGCGGACGGCAGCTTGATGTCCATGGCGACCGCGTCGCACAGCGGCGCCAACGCCGCCATCGGCACCGGCATAGTCCCGTTCGTTTCAAGATGGTTCTCAAGACCCTTCTTGCGCGCCCAACGCATCAGCGGCATCAGGAACTGCGGGTGCAGCAGCGGCTCGCCGCCCGTCCACGAGATCGAGCGGTGAGCCCTCGCATGCGCCAACGACTCAATCGAAGCTTTTACATATTCAGCGGATCGGACGAGTCCTGAAGGAATCGGAATCGTGTCCGGCTCGTCGCAGTAGTCGCAATGAAGGTTGCAGCCCCCGAGACGCACGAAGATCTGCCGTTCGCCCAGGCGCGGACCTTCCCCCTGCAAGGAGGAGAATATCTCGACGACCCGCGCGTGCGTCTCGTTGGACAGCTTCAGCGTCTCGCTCACGCCGCGGGGTCCGAGAGGCCGGCCTCACGGAAGCCCTTGGCGCGCAGCTTGCAGGAGTCGCAACGATGACATTGTTTAGCTTTTCCCGTGTAGCACGACCAAGTTAGATGCATCGGCGCCTTTAGACTTTGGGCGAGACGCACCACGCCTTTTTTATCGAGGCGCAGAAGCGGGGCGAGAATTTTCAACGGCTTGCCTTCGCAGCCCCGTTTCGTTCCCTCCACGGCGACTTTGCCGAAGGCGTGAATAAACGGCGGCCGGCAATCGGGATAGCCGGAATAATCCAGGGCGTTCGCGCCGATGACGATCGCTTCAGCGTTAACGGCATCGGCTAACGACACGGCCAACGACAAAAAGATGGTGTTTCGTCCGGGGACATACGTCGAGGGGACTCCGCCCCGGCCGATCTTTTTTAACGGCACGTCGGGAAGTTGAAGGCGCTTGTTGGTCAGCGACGAGCCGCTCAACCACGGCAAGGTCACCTCCACTTCGTTGATCGGTATCTTCGCCGCCCGCGCGATGGCGCGGGCGGCGGAAAGCTCTTTAACGTGACGTTGACCGTAACGGATCGAAAGGGCCACCGGCGAGTACCCTTTCTTTTTCGCCCAATAAAGAGCGGTGGTGGAATCGAGGCCGCCGGAGAGCAAGACTACGGCAATTCGGCTTCGCGCCACTACGCCTTCTTCTCGGGAAATTTGCCTTCTAAAGCCTCCCGACAAATCCTGACGACGTCGGCGCTGAAGTTTCCTTTGTCTATCATCCACGACATGTAACCCCGATCCGACCGCACCACTTCTCTCAGCGTTTTACCCTTATGCTTGTTCCCGAATCCGAACGCCGCCTCGCCGTTCTTCCACACGAATTTACCATCGACGTCCACACGGCTCGGATCGATCTGATTACACCAGGCCTCGATGCCCGCGACGTCGTTGGGCAGATCGGTGTAGCGCTCGACCTGGGCCCACAGAATCTCCGCTGTCGCGCGCACATCGGCTTCCGCGCGGTGGGCGCCGGTCAGATCCTTGCCGCAGTAAAACTTGTAGGCGGCGGTCAAGTCGCGCCGCTCCTTGCGCGCGAAAATCGTAAAGGAGTCCACGACGCGCTTGCCCGCCTCGGGCCAGTCCGCGCCGAAACGCTTAAACTCGGCGTTGAGCAGTGGAATGTCGTACTTCGCGGCGTTGAAGCCGGAGAGGTCCGCGCCCTTGAATGCCGCCAGTATTTTCGGCGCGAGATCGGAGAGGCGGGGCTGGTCTTTGACCATCTCGTCGGTGATATGGTGGATCGCCGAGGCCTCAGGAGGAATCGGCACGCCGGGATTTACCAGCGAGGAGAAGACGGTCTCGCTCCCATCCGGCTCGCGGCGCAGGATGCAGAGATCGACGACGCGATCCTCCTGAGTATTGGTGCCGGTGGCCTCGAGATCGAAGATGCAGATGGCGCGGTCAAGTTTGATCATTTGGGCGGCTCCTGGGAAACGGTCGCGGTGGAAACGGCGGGGGCCCCGATCACGGTTATCGTGGAGACTTCCACCACCGGCGGCACGACGAGAATGACTCGCGGGGCCGCGGTCGAGATTCGCGGCGCCTCATGCGCCGCGCCCTTAGGACGGCACTCGTAGGTCATGTGCTGGAATGGCGCTATCTTGAAGTGATCCATCCCCAGGTTGAGGCTCGCGGTGATGTCGTCGCCAGCGTAGGAGATGTCGGCGTCCTGGCGCAGGTACTCATCGAGAACCTGAGACGACAGTTTCTTGCCGCAGTTCTTGCGCATCAGGCGCAGGGCGTGGCGGCGGCGGCCGGCGACGAACCAGCTCCAGCCGTCGACGGAGTAGCGGACTTTCCCTCCGCCCAGGTCGACGAAGCCGACCTCCTTGATCGGACCCTTCCGCGGACGGTGGCGCTCGATGGTCTCCGCCACGCAGGCGGACAGCAGGACGAGCGCCAGCAGAGGAAAGGACCTATTCATTTGAGGACTCTCAGCTCAGCGCCGGCGGGCGCCTCGGGCGCGGAGGCGCCGCCCGTGAGTCGTTCGGCGCAGCGCTTGCCGTCGAGGATGGTTTCCTCCATGAACGAATACTTCCAGCCTCCGTAACGGCCGATGGACTCGACGCCGAGCGCGCTTAAATGGCGGAAGATGGTCTCAACGGCGGGCGTGCGGGCGCGGTCGTAGACGACGTAGCCGACCGGCACCGGCATCCAGACCTTGGCCGAGATCTCGTCGCTGCGGCGCAGGAGCCCCGCCTCGCGCAGGCCCTTGATCATGGCCGCCTCGAGCTTGTCGCGGTCCACGCGCGCACCGCCGGGCCGGGCGGCTTCGATGTAGACCGCGGCGTGGCCCTCGGGAGCGAGATTCGGCGAGAAATGACTGGAGTAGCCGACCCGATAAAATGGAAACCGTTTTTCGGGGTAATAGATCCAGTGCTTGTCGGGGGGGGCCGGGCGGTCGATCCCGAGATTGAGATTCCAAACCGTGTTCCAGCGCAAGTCTTTCCGTGCGGCCTTCACGACGACCGGCAGCGGCGCCGCGAGGTCGAGAAAAACGTTCAACGGCATAGTATTCACGAGCCGCTCGTAACCGACTTGGCCGATGCCCTTTATCTGCGCGACTTTCTCGTGGAGATCGACGGAAACAACGGGGCTGTCCAGCCGCACGATGCCCGGCTCGAGGCGGCCGGCGAGCGCGTCGGGCAAAGACTGGATGCCGCCGCGCACAGGATAACGGAAGGCCGCGTTATAACCGAACAGCGCGTTTTTTTCGGTGAGGGCGCCGTACACAACCTCGGAGGGGGTCGGTTTCGGCACGAAGCGGCCCTGCCACTCGGTCGTCAGCTTCGACAGCGGCGTGCGCCACAACTTCTCATTGTAGGGGCGCATGAAACGGCGCGTGATGCCGTCCCCGAAGGTCGCACGGCTCCACGACAGGAAATCCGGGTTTTTCGCAAGCGGCCGCGGCCGGTGCACGGTTTCGAGAAAGCCCGCGACGCACTCGGCGATGGCCGCGGGCGGCAGGCCTTTTGTGTTGGCCTGAAATGGGTACCGCGTGAACGCGCCCGACGAGTAGATCCACGCCTTGCGCTCGTGCGCCGCGAGGTTGTCCTTGAGCAGGTCGAGAATCAGGGCCTGCCCGTAAGGATCGTGCAGGTGCAGCAGATGCCCGGTGTAGTCGAACGTAAACTTCCCGGTCGTCACCGAACCGGCCGTGCCGCCGACGCGCGCCTTCGCCTCGACGACGAGACGAGAGCGCGCTCCCCTTTCGCCTAAATGGTGCGCGGCGGAAAGGCCCGCAAGCCCGCCGCCGAGTATCAGGACGTCGACCTTCATCTCATCTCAACGAGCGCCATGCGGCGCCCGACCCACGCGACCAGGATCGCGACGAGGACGTACACCGCAACCGCGCTCTTGAGCGGAAGCTGCGTCACAAGGAAAGCGCAGAAACTCATGAAGGCGGCGGCCGCGCCGGCCATCAGCACTATCTTCCCGCGCGCAAAGCCCATCTTCTCGAGACGCAACGCGAAATGATCCCTCGAGCCGAGGAAGGGGGATTTTCCCTGGTTCAGGCGCAGGAGACTCACGAAGAAGGTGTCGAAGGCCGGCACGAAGAGAATCAGCAGCGGGGCGAAAACGCCCGCGTCGTTGACGTCGGAGTAGCGCGTGCCGAGCGAGATGCCGGCGAGCAGGAAGCCGATGAGCAGGCTTCCGGAGTCTCCCATGAAGATTTTGCGCTTCCTCGAAAGATTCCACGGCAGAAAGCCGAGCGCCGCCCCGGCGAGAGCGGCCGAGGCGAAATTAACATAGAGCTCCTCCGATGGAAGAGAGATCATCAGAAACCCGAGGGCGGCCACCACGGCCTGGCTTGCGGACAACCCGTCCATGATGTCGACGATGTTGAAGGCGTTCGTGACGCCGACGACCCAGACCATCGTGACCGCCGCCGCGACATAGGCGGGCTGAAGGAAGCGCATGCGCAGGCCGAACAGGATCAGCAGCATCGCGGCCAAGGTCTGCACGGCGAATTTCGGCTTGTAATCCACGCCCTCAGGCCGCATGAAGTCGTCGATGAGGCCGAGCGCGAAGACCAAGGTCCCCCCAAGTACGAGCGCGCGGAGATTGTAGAGGGTGCCGGTCGGAAAGCTGGTCGTCATGCGCAATAGAAGCATGGTGGCCATAAAACCGAGCCAGATCGCCACGCCGCCGAATACCGGGGTCGGATCCTTATGCGTCTTGACCGACGAGCCCGGCGAATCGAGCACGCCGAGGCGCAGTGACAACAGGCGCACGAGCGGGGTCATAAAAAACGAGACTCCCGCCGAGCAGATGAAGGAGGCAACAAGAAGACCCGCGTAGCTCTTCATAGCCGCCCCACCACGCAGCCGCGGCCCGCGAACTCGGTTTTGAGCGAGTCCTCGAGGCCCTTCCAGTTGACCGCGCCGGCCGGGGGCAGCGAGCCGAGCGCCGCGCTCAGGCGCGCGGCCTCGCGCGGCACGATCAGCAGACGCGTAAAACCGTCGGCCCGCAGCGAGGAAAGCAGCGCGGCGGGCGAAACGGATTCATTGGCGCGGCGCACGAAAAGGTTGGGCATGTGCACGGTGCTGGGAAGATGGGCGGCCGAAATATAGTAGCCGCGCTGTTCCCCAACGACGAGGATATTATCATTCTCGACGGCATTGACCCGGAGCCACTCCGCGCAGGAATAGTAGTCGAGGCGGCGCGTCAGGAACGCCTCGCGCGCCTCGAGACCGAAGGCCGTCGAACCGGATCCGAAGGTCGCATGGACGAAGACGAATAGAAATAGGTGCGCGAGCGTCATGGTCGCCAATGAGCCCGCGATAGTCCAGCGCGCCCAGCGCGCGAGCCCGTCCCAGAGTCGAACCAGCCCGCAGGCCCCGAGCAGAGCCATGATCGGCACAAGCACCGTCAGGAAGCGCAGGACGACGCCGCTCGAGAACCACGCCGCGCCCCACAGGAAGCAGAACAGCAAAAGACCGCGGAGAACTTTATTTTTCGATGCCGCCCACGCGCCCAGCGGCAGGAGCCACAGCGAGATGTCCCAGCCGAGATCGCCGAGCACGTCCATGCCTCCGCCGAAGCGGAGGGGATTGCGCAGCAGGAGGATCGGCAGTGAAATCAGGCTCTTGAAGAAGCCGCCGACGTGGCCGTACTCGGTCAGCACGCTGAAGTAGCCCGCGGCGAGCTCCGCGTTCCAGCCGGTGCCGCTATTCTGGAACCACTTGTACAGGAACGGAAAAACGGGGTTGCGCACGCAAACCCAGTTCTTGATCAGCCACGGGGCGAACAGCGCGCTCACGATGACGGTGAACAGGAACAGATCGACGGCGCGCGCCTTGCGGCGGTCGAGCATAAGGGCGTACAGCAGGCGCAGACCAAACGCCGCCGCGCCGATGCCCGCGTAGTACTTCGTACCGAGAGCCAGGCCGGTGAAGATCGCCGACAGGAAAAGCCACCCGCGCGGCCCCCCGCCCTGCGGAGCGAGTTGACGCCAACGTTCGAAGCCGAACGCGGCCGCCGTGATCCACAACATGACAAGCGGCTCGACGTAGGTCGTCGACGACATCAACAGCACCGCCGAATGCGTCGCGATGAAGATCGCCGCGAGCGTCACCGCGCTCATCGGCGCCTCGCGCCGCCCGAGAGCGAACACCCACCAGATCGCGAGCACCGTCGAGAGCCACATGTACATCTGCGCCAGAATGTCGGAACCGAGCAGCAAGGCCAGGGAAAAAAGCATCTCGCCGTTCTGCGGAAAGTGCGCGTAGACGATTCCGGGCGGGGCGAAAAGCCGGCCCTCGCGCAGGTAGGCCTGGGGCAGCGCGAGATGGTAGACAAGCGAGTCGTACTGATGCGGAGGGACAAGGCACATCCACAGCGCGGCGAGAAGCGGAAGTGCCACAGCCGCGGCCGCGAGGGGACGCTCGCGCAGCAGGCTCCGGTCGGGCGCCAACGATTCCAGCGCCGGCTTCAGCTCCGCGTAGCCAATCACCCACAATGCCGCAAGATAGGCCGAAGCGGCCCAAGGCTTGTACAAACCGAATGCTCCCAGAAAGAAGGCGCCCAGGGCCAGCAGGCCCAGACCCATAGTCGCTCCGACCAAGGTCTTCTGCGACTCGCTCGCGTCGCCGAGGCCCAGTTTGCTCACGAGCACCCGGCCGGAGCCCGTCGCCAACAGAATGGTCAGCACAAGGAGCACGAAGGGGATGAAGCCCGGCCGGAGCGCCACCCACAGGGAGTCACCGGCCGACACGGCGCCGAGCACGACCGTCAGCAACGCGAAGGCCGACGCGGCAAATCTCATTTCGCGGGTTTCGGCTCAAATAGCGCGAAGCGCGCGACGCCCAGGCGCTGCAGCACGGACTGACCTAGGCACCACAACGCCGACAAGCCGTACTCGCAGGAACGCTTGAAATTAATCGACGACGCCTCCGGGAAATAGCGCGCGGCGACGGGCACGTCGCCCAGGCGCTGCTGCAGATAGGCGGCCGAGATGAGAAATTGCTGGTCGAAGACGAAGTCGTCGGAGTTTCCCTCCCACGGCACGGTCTCCAGGCACTTGCGCGAATAGGCGCGCAGTCCCGAGTGCCACTCGCCGAGGTTCTGACCCGTGACGAAGTTCTCGAACATGGTCAGCAGGCGGTTGAATATGTACTTGTAGACCGGCATGCCGCCGTCGAGGGCTTCCCAGCGGGTGCGGATGCGATTGCCGCAAACCATGTCGCAGATGTCGTTGCTGATCAGGTCGGCCATGATCGGCACGAGACGCGCGTCGTACTGGTAATCGGGGTGAACCATGATCACGACGTCCGCGCCTTTCTTGAGCGCCTCGGTGTAGCAGGTCTTCTGGTTGCCGCCGTAGCCCTTATTGGTCTGGTGCAAGATGACGGTCAGGCCGAGCTTTTTGGCCAGGGCGACGGTGCCGTCCTTCGAGCAGTCGTCGACGAGTATGACCTCGTCCACCGAGCCGGCGGGGATGTCCTTGATCGTGCGCTCGAGGGTCTTTTCCGCGTTGTAGGCGGGCATGACGACGATGACTTTGGGCTTGGGCACCGGACCGACATTATAGGACATGGCGGGGGCGTCTCAGACGGGGGCCCGGTCGTTATTCGCGTTATCCACAGCCGGGCTGCAAAAACTGTTGTTAACAACAGTTTTTGATCATGAAGCGGCGCGCTTCTTCCAGGCGGCCAGGCGGGCTTCCGGCGTCACCGGGCGGTATTCGCTCCACATGCCGGGCCCGGTCGGCCGGACTTCGATGCCCGGCGAGGGCCCTCCCCACTCCTTCATGCGCTGGTCCCACAGCCAGGCGTTGCAGGTGAGCACCACGCCCTCGACACTACGAGCACGCGCCCAGTCCGCGAATTCCGTCAGAAGCTCTCGGCAGCCGAGCGCCAACGCCATGTCCACGGCAGAATTGTGCAAAGCGACGCGCCCAATCGGCAGCGACTTCAGGCGCAGGAACTCCGCGTCGGCGAGCAGCATGATTCCGGCCGCGAAACGCTTCTCCAAAAGCGCCGGGGTCCGCGGCAGAAGGCGCAGGCCCAACTCCGCGAGAGACAGCGGCCCAAGCGCCTTGAAGCGCTTGAGCACCGCTCCCGTAGGGCCCGCGTCCATGGCGTCGCGCGCGTACAGCGACATATTCGGCAGAACGGCGGTCAAAGAGAGGCCCCGGCCCGCCATGGCCTCCTCGACTTCCCTGAAACCCGCGGGCTCGGGCGTCCAGAGCAGCTCCTTGACGCCGCGTCTTTCGAGCCAATCGAGATAGGCGCCCAGACCCGCGAGCTCGGCGTCCCAGACGAAAAAGGGCGGCAGCTCGGCGGTCAACTCCACGACACCGCCTGCCCGCTCGCACCCGCGCGGTAGATGGCGTCGATAAGACGATCCACCTTCAGCGTGTTCTCGATCGAATTTCTCGGCGCGGTCCTGCGGCGCGCATGCTCGAGAAAGTCGCGGTCCTCGCGGTAGTAGTTGGCCGCGCGCGCTTGCGGCGAAAGCTCGAAGACTTGCTCCGCGGGCAGGTCCTCACGGCGGATGCTTCGGACTTTGCCGCCTTCTTCGATCAAGATTTCATCGCCGTTCACGGCGAGCGAGCCCTTATCTCCCTCGACATAAAGCGAGAGCTCAAGGACCGGTTTGTTCGGGACGCTCCACGACGCGCTCAAGGTTCCGGCGAAGCCGTCGTGCTCAAGCGCAACCTCGGCCTCATCTTCAACGCCGGCGCTGTACGGATTATTCAGCCGCGCGCGCACGCTTTTCGGCGCGCCGAAAGCCTCGAGCAGGTAGAACAGCATGTGCGGCGCGGGATTGATGACGACGCCGCCGCCGGATTTTTCCTTCTGAAAAAGCCAGCCCTTCTTGGGTCCGAACACCTCGGCGTGCTCGACCCACGCCGTATAGCGTTTGATTTTACCGAGCGCGGGAAGAAGACGGCGCGCCTCGGTGAACAGCGGATCGAAGTCGATCGAGTAGCCGACGGCGGTGATCGCTTTCTTCTCGGACGCGAGCTTCGCCAGCGCCGCGCACTTTTCGAGATTCTCCGCGAGCGGCTTCTCGATCAAAACGGCCACGCCGCGCTCGATCAGAGTCTTCACTATGGAGAAATGTGTAAATGTCGGCGTGCAAACCAGCGCCGCGTCGAGCGCGTGCGCGGACAGCAGGCTCTCCAGATCTGAGTAGACGGGCGCCCTCAGGCCGAGACTTTTAATCGTCCCGTGGTTCCCGCGCCCGGCCTCAACGACGCCAACGATGCATCCGGGCGACAGGACCTCAAGCATCGCGGCGTGCGTCAGGCCCATCTTGCCCATGCCGACGATCCCGACTTTTATCATATGCCGTCTTTCAGGCCGACGGCGATCGAACGCGGCGTGAGCCCCAATTCGGCGAAGATCGCGGCGTAATCGGCGTCGGGCACGCTCTGGATCGCGCCGAGCACGTTGCTCTTGGACAGCGGCGGCGAATCGAACACGTGCGCCAGCGCGCTCGCGATGAGCATCGCGACTGGGCCGGGCAGGTGCAGCTTGAGCGGGCGCTTGCCTTGGCGAGCGGCGACGAGGTCGATGAGGCCCTCGAGCGTGACGGCCTGCGGTCCGCCGACGTTGTAGGTTTTGCCGACGGTTTTCGGCTCGCGCAGGCAGCCCGCGATGACCGCGCAGACGTCGTCGACGTGAACAGGCTGGTAGCGGGCGCGGCCGTCCCCGATCACCGGCACGACCGGAGACGAGGACGTCATGCGCGCGAGCTTGCCGAACACGCCCGGATCTTTCGGACCGTAGACCACGCTCGGCAGCAAGGTGGTGACGTCGAGCCCCGAGGCGTTGAGGATCCCGTCGGATTGAGCCTTCGTGTCGCCGTAGGCGCCCCGGCGCGCCATGCGCGCGGCCTGGCTTCCGATATTGATCACGCGCCGCACGCCCGCGGCCTTGCACGCCGCGACGAGCTTGAGCGCGCCGCCGACGTTGACCTCGACGATGCCGCGCTCGTCGCTCTTGAGCGCGGCGAGGTGCACGACCGCGACGACGCCGGTCGCGGCCGCCTTCAAGGAGGCCGCGTCGGTCATGTCTCCCAGGATGAGCTCAGCTGCCGCGGGAAGAAGGGCCTTCGCGCGCGCCTCGTCGCGGACCAAACAGCGGACCGCGTAATTGCCGGAGAGCAGCGGCGCCAGATGCCGTCCGATGTAGCCGGTGGCGCCCGTGATTAATACCTTCGTTTTCGTCTCCGGCACGAGCGCCATACTACCATTCGAGCTCGCCCGGTTCTAGCGCCTCAGCTTCCAGACACGCAGCCATGGGCCCATCGTCTTGCCCGGTTCAGAGGGAAATTCCTGAACGAGCTCCGCGCCGGAGGCAAGTTCGCCGAAAAAAGTGGCGAGCTCGCGCGCGCGGCGGGGGTCGGCGCCGAAGCTAGAGGTCACGACCCATTTCGTGCGCACGGCGCGCACCGGGTCGAGGCCGGGACGCACATCGAGAAAGTCGCCGTCGGCCTGCGAGGCCGCCACGTGCTTCGGCGCGGAGAACAGGTCGCCCGCCGAGCGCTGGACGCGATAGATGCGCCAACCGCCGCCCGGGTGGCGCTCGGCCATCGCGCGCCACAACCGGGAACGCGGCGAGCCCGCGGCGGCGGTGCGGGCGGCGAGATCGCGACATTGCTCTTGGGATGGAATCGCTCGCGGGGAGGCGTGCGGCAAATCCAGAAGAATCGTTTCGCCCGCCGGCACGTTCGCCCTCATCCAGACCTCGGCCTGGGCGCGCGTGTCGGGCAAGATCAGATCGGCGACGAGGCGTCCGGAGAGATAAAGACCGGGCGCTAAGACGAGAACCGCGACCGCGGCGCGGCGCCAAGGATTGACTCCGCCGAGGACGGCCAGACCCTCGCTCGACAGAAGTGCGAGCGCCGGGAACACGCCGAGAAGGTAGCGCTGCCAGGCGCCGTCGGGGCTCGCCGCGAGGACCGCAAAATACGCCGCGATGGGAATCCCGAGAAGGAGCGCGCGCCTCGTGCGCCGCCACAGCAGCGCGCCAAAGCCCAGGACCGCGGCGGCGCCCGCGGGGGAGCCCTCGCCGCCGTAGGTCCATAGATTATAAGCGACGTCCTTGGCCATGCTCGCAAGATCGTGCGGACGCAGGCGGCCCAGATCGGCGTAATCGGTCCAATCCGCGACGAAGCGGCGAAAGTCGAGCGCGATATAGGGCGACCCCGCGAAGAAGGCGGCCGCGGCGAGCAGAACGGCCTTGGCGAGCCGCGACGCGGGCGGGCGCGCGCCGTCGCGCAGCAGCCAGGCCAGCGGCACGAGCAAAATCGCGGGCGCGGCCGTGTACTGCGTCGAGCAGGCGGCGCCGGCGAGCGCTCCCGCCGCGTACAGCCAGCCGCGCGCCCCTCCCGATTGAAAGCGCAGCGCGCAGGACCAGGCGCCCGCGATGAAGAGGAGCATCAGCGAGTCCGGCTTGGCGGCGTGCGCGAGGTCCACGAGCACGGGCGAGAAGGCCAGGATCAAAGCGCCGTAGGGCCAGCGCGAGCCGTGAGGATCATCTCGCTCGGCTCTCAAAACGACGAAGAGCGCCGCGAGCGACGCGCACGCCGCCGCGAGGCGCGCGATCAGATAGAACCCCGTTGGGGCGAAACCGTACAGCGCGGCGAAATCAAGCGGCGACTTGCGCAGGCCGAACGCCGACCAAAGCGCGAACCACAGGCCGTAGAGGCCGGCGAGCATCGTCGGCCACACAGTCGGATATTTGAACGAGTGCGGACGCAGGCTTCCGCCGCCGAACGAGACGGCCATATTGATGACGTGCGGTTCGTCCGCGTTGTAGGTATGCGGCAGACCGTAGCTGATCGCGGTCAAGCGCAGGAGCGCGGCCAGCGCCGCGGCGCCCAACAGGGCCCAATACCACGGAGAGATCTTGGCGATGCGTTTACGCACGGCGGGACCTGCTCTTGCACAGGAGTTCCGCCGCACCGATCGCGGCGAGCAAACACAGGAACGGCTCAAGCGGCAGACGGTAGCGCAGCGAGGTGAAGAAGACCGAATGCAGGGCCGTCAGATAAACGAACAGCGCCCATATGGGCAGCCACGCACGGTCGAATGCCACGAGCCGGACGCCGAACAGCGCGAGAATGAAAAGCATGCTGAAGTAAATCCCGAGCGCTCCACGCTGCCACCAGGAGTGCGGATCGTAAGGCCAGGGGCGCCAGAACAGGAACGCCTTGCCCACTATGATTTTTGCGGCCTGCCCCGGGTTCTCGCGGATGAACGACGCCGTTTTTTTCGCAAAGTGAGCGCCCAACTCGATCTGATGCGTGAGGCCCAGGCTTTTGGCCTCCGCGCCCATCTCGCAGGGACGGCGGCGCACTTCCTCGCGATCGAGCGTGAAGCCCTCGTACAGGTTCCAGCCCATCGACGCGGCGACCGGCACGACGCGCCCGTACTTGAGGTAGTTGCGCACGCTCCATGCGGCCGAAGGCGCGAGCCAGCCGAGCCCGAGGATCGCACAGAAGAAAAAGGCTCGGGTAACGCCCCGGGTCCGCCAGAGCGCCAGGAACAAGAAGGCCGGATAGCCGCCGATGACGGAACGGCACAGGGCGCACAAGCCCCCCCAAAGGCCGAGAACGACAAGTCGCCCGGACAACGGCCTCTTCAATTCATCGAGAAGCCAGACGAAAAACAAAAGCTCCATGGCGATAAACATCGTTTCGGTGCCGAGTTGAGGTGTGAAGAAGATCAGGCCCGGATCGAGCGCGACCCATAACGCCGCGAGGCGCGCGGTCGCCTCCGCAACGCCGAGGCGCGCGCCGAGGCGGCGCGTGAGCGGGGCGCAGGCCGCGCCGAGGGCGCATTGCAGGAGCAGGACCGGAAGCGGATTGGGCGAACGGAACAGCCCGAGCACGGCCGCGATCACGGCCGTGTAGAGAGGCGGGTGGCTCGCGTCGAATAAAAATGCGGGCGCCCAGCCGAGCCAGGAAACGGCGAGATTGTAATACAGATCGCGGCCGTAGGCCGCGTCGAGGCCATTGGCGAGAAACACCGCCGTGAAGGCCAGGCGCGTTAACAGCGCAAAGACAAAGATATGCATGCCGAAGCGCCGGGCGCTCCCGCGCGTCAGAAGCGGAGTTTGAGCAAGGTCCATAGGGCGATCACGCCGTCGGTCCAGCGAATTTTCTTGCCTTCTTCGATGCGACGCGGCGAATAGGCTATCGGGAGCTCGTAAATCTTGATGCCGCGGCGCAGAACCTTGGCCGTGACCTCGGGACAGAACTCGAAACCGGTGCAGCGCAAGTCGAGCGAATTGAGCAGCTCGCGCTTGAGTACCTTGTAACAGGTCGGCTCGTCGGTGAGCGACGAGCCGTACAGCAGGTTCGCCCACCACGACACCAGCTGTCCGCCCCAGTAGTAGCTCGCGTAGGAACGCGGATTGTGCTTGCGCGAGCCGTACACGACCTCGGCCCGGCCTTCTTCAATAGGTTTGAGGAGCTTGGCGTAATCGGCCGGGTCGTATTCGAGATCCGCGTCTTGAATGATGACCACGTCGCCCGTCGCCGCCGCCAAAGCGGTGCGAATCGCCATGCCCTTGCCGAAGTTTTTTTCGTGCCTGAGGACCGTCGTCCCGGGCCGGGCCGCGGCCTTAGCGGCCTCATAGGTTCCGTCCCTGGAACCGTCGTCGACGACGATCACCTCGAGGTCGCGCCCGGGATTGCGGCCGTAAACCGCCTCGAGGCAGCCGGCGATGGTGCGGGCTTCGTTGTAGGCCGCGACGAGAACGGAGAGCTTCATCCCCGCTTAAATCTCGACGCCCCGGAGGTCGTCCGCGGTGAGCTTGTTGTTGGCGGGACGTGCCGGGTAGAAGGTGATTTTGTTCTTCACGAAATCATAGACCGGCCAGCGATCCGGGGCGAAATACACGGCGGTGTGGGCCTGGGCGCTGATCGACGGCGACAAAAAGAAGCGGACGAAATAATGGATGTCCCAGAAAAACTCCCCGGTCCGTATTCCGCGCCAAAGCCGGCGGAAGATGAACGCAGGATTGGTCAGCACCGCGCGATGGTAGGCCTTCCCCGCGTACTCCGTGACCTTGTCGAAAGTGAGGTTGGGGTGGGCGAAAAGGGCCTTCGTGGTGTAGATGAAGTATTCGTCCCAGTTGTAGGAGCGGATGAGCCCCCGTTGCCGGTATTCCTTGAAGATGGGGGTGCCCGGAAAGGCGATGGTGATGCCGAATTTCATCATATCCAAAGATTGGATGCGCGCGTACTCGATGGTGTCGTTCATGGTGCTCTCCGTGTCCGGAGAGAGCCCCAGCATGAAGCAGCCGCTGGTGTCCATCCCGGCCGCGCGCGCCATGTCGACGGCCTCGATGCCTTTTTCCAAGGTCGCCTTGCCGCCCTTGCCGAAGGCCTTGAGGACTTCGTCGTTACCGGTCTCAAATCCAAACGCGACGCGGTAGCAGCCCGCCGCGCGCATGACCTTGAACAGCTCCTTGTCGGCGGACTCCACGCGGATGCCGTTGGTGCAGGTCCAGGCCATGTCGATGCCGGTCTTGATGATGGCTGAGCTCACTTTCTTGGCCCAGGCCGGGTCCGAAGTGAAAATGTCATCGGCGAGCGCGAACTCGCGATAGCCGAAGCTCGCCATCGCGCGCGCCTCCTCGGCGCAGCGCTCGGGAGACTTCTTGCGGTAGCCCAAAGCCATGGTGTTTTTGCTGGCGCAAAAGTCGCATTTATAGACGCAGCCTCGGGAGAACTCGGCCATGGCCAGAGGCGGGCGCTTGGCCAGCAGGCGGCTGATCTTGTCCGTGTAGTCCCGGCTGTCGTAGAGATGCCAGGCGGGCATGGGCAGATCGTCGAGGTTGTCGATGAAGGGCCGGGGCGCGGTGGCGCGCACGCCGCCGTTGTCGCGATAATGAATGCCCAGGATGTCCTGCGGGCGCCTGCCGTCCATGATCTCGGCGAAGGTGATGTCGCCTTCCCCGACGACCACCATGTCGAGCATGGACTCGTGAAGGCTTTCCGCGGGCAAGGCCGAGACATGCGCCCCCCCGGCCACGATCAAAATGTCCTTTGAAATCGACTTGATCAGGACGCTGATGTCGCGCGTCTGGTTCATGAGCGGGGTCGTCGTCGTCACGCCCACCACTTCCGGCTTGAGCCTTAAGATCGCCTCTTTGATGACCCGGTAATCGTACTGGCTGTAGCTCAGGTCCAGGATCTCGATCTTATGGCCGCCGCGCTCGGCCATGGCCGCCGTCGTCAGAAGCCCCAAGGTGGGATAGACGGGATCGATGATCGCCCCTTTGGCGGAACCGTAGCTGTCACGGTAGGATGGATTGATGAGAAGTGCCGTGGCCATGATCTATTTTAATTTTAACAAATTCACTTAAACGCCGCCCTCCACTCGTCCGCCTTGAAACCAAGGAGGCCGCGGTCTTTGAGCAGAACGAACGGGCGCTTGACGAGTTTGCCGTGCTTGGCGAGGAGCCCGAGCGCTTCATTCTCGCTCATCGTCTTGAGTTTTTCGCCGATTCCCAGCTCGCGGTAGACGACGCCGGAGGTGTTGAACAGCCGGCGCAGGTCGCCGGTGAAGGCGAGCATGGCCTTGAGTTCGGCCGGAGTCGGGGGCTGGTCGACGATCGGCACGGTCTGATAGGGTATTTTGCGCGCCGCCAGGAATTTGAGCGCCTGGCGGCAGGTGGAGCACTTTTCATACCCATAAACGCGCATGGTCATCCCCCATAGTATAGCGGGCGGAGTCCGTTTAAGTAAGGG
>OBEQ013015075.1_pt1 | contig 15982 bp, 13 predicted proteins | sample 1670901 | NCBI WGS metagenome assembly OBEQ01 (sample SAMEA104232315, study PRJEB22302) | groundwater metagenome | biome: forest; feature: aquifer; material: groundwater | place: USA | collected 2011-08-07 | depth 5.4 m | reverse complement strand
TCCAGGTTGAAGAATTCAAATATCGAATGAGATAACTGTAAATCAACCAGGGCATCGTCACTTAAAAAGCATGTTTCAAGAGTTGAGAGTGAACGATGTCGTGGCACTTTTATTTGTGAACGATGTCCTGGCAGTTATCAACTATGGAATTGGTTAATAGTGATGGCACCGCGCTGGTTAAGGCTGGCGTTAGCCTGAGAAATTATAAAAAAATATAATGTATACTATAGGCATAAATACCAATTTGAAAGGAGTCGTCATGTCAAGGGTGCAAGAAATAGAAAAAGCCATTGACGCCTTGCCTGAAGAGGAGTATGCTCAATTGAGACAATGGTTTTCCGAAAAGGATTGGAACAAATGGGATAAGCAAATCGAGGCAGATTCTAAATCGGGGGGATTGGATTTTTTAATGCAAGAAGCACTTGAGGCAAAATCAAAGAATAAACTCAGAGAACTTTAATTGCATCGGACGACTGAGCGTTTCTGGAAATGTTTTGAACAATTGCCTGCTTTTATTCAGAAGACTGCAAATAATAATTTTGAACTACTAGAAACTGATCCTTTACATCCATCCCTTCATTTCAAAAAAGTCGGTACATTTTGGTCAGCAAGAATCGGAATGGGCTATAGAGCGCTTGCTGTCGAAGACGGCAATGATTTTATTTGGGTTTGGATCGGAACCCATGACGACTACGAAAGAATAGTAAGAAAAGAAGGCTAACAGCCTTCAACCAGACGCGGGATAAGCCTGTTTCTTTTTTCATTGGAGCGCATTCCCCGCGCCCCTGATTTAGGTCGTTTATGTGAAAAAGGAGAACATATGAAAGACACATTAAAACCCGGAATTGAATCGGAATTTAAGTTTCATATTCCGGAGTCGAAAACCGTTCCGGCATTGTATCCGGAGTCGGTAGAATTTCAGGAGATGCCGGAAGTTTTTGCAACCGGGTTCATGGTGGGTTTTCTGGAATGGGCGTGCATTAAGGCAATAAATCTTTATCTCGACTGGCCGGGTGAACAGACTGTCGGCACACATATTGATGTGAGTCATATAGCTGCAACTCCACCAGGTTTTGAAGTAACTGCAAAAGTAAAACTAATCGAGGTTGATGGCCGGCGGTTATTATTCGAAGTAGAGGCACACGACGGCGTGGAACTGATCTCAAAGGGAAAACACGAACGGTTTATAATCAAGAAAGATAAATTCGATTTAAAGATGAAAGAGAAAATAACCAAGAAGGGCACATAAAGTTGTTCGCCTTTGCTTTAATTGTATAGCACCAGACGCTGAGCCATATATACCTCACAATACTATTCTATCAAGGTAGGCAAGGTAGGACAATTAATTGAAGTAGTAGCTGGGAAGTCTTTCCTGCTATTGAAACCTGGTCCCGCACTTTCTGCAGCCGCGTTGGTAAATATTACTGCCAAGATATTTATTACATGACGGGCATCTCCAGTTGGCAGAGGTGAAGCCTATGAATGTTGCGATGACCATGGCCTGCATCACAAAGATGGCGCCCTTCGATATGTTTCCGAAGAGGTCGGACCGGTGGTGTATCATGGCAAGTAACACTATAAGCAGCAGCGCCACGGCTACGGCGAGGAGCTGACGCTCCTGACGCAATTTAAAATTCTCGACGATCCGATTCCGGTCTCTTTTTGGCATCAATGGAATTTCTCCGGTGAATATTATACCGGCAGAGCCGCAGTTTTTCAAAAATGCATGCGTGGTCCGTCTTTGCTGGAAGTGCAATTACCCGTTGATCGATGCTATTGTGCACAACTACTTCACCCGTTTGAACTTAACGAGGCAAGATGGGTTTGCGCCTCCGAACGCCGCGCCCGAGAGACTTCCCCGAGCATCCGCAAAACCCTCGTCGCATATCCGGGGTCCCTGCCCGCATAGCGGCTGAGGGCCTCCCTGAGATTGTTCGTTCTCGACAAATACCTCTCAAGCACGTAGATGCCTGCGTTTATGTTGTTCGATATCGTATATAGGTCTTCCTGCCCTCTCACGATGCCATGCGCCTTTAGTTCTTTCATCCAGACGTCCGGCATTATGCCCATCAGTCCTATCGCGCCTCTTTCGCTTTCCACGCGAGGGTTGAAGTTGGACTCCACAAGGCAGATGGCGAGGACGAGGTCCGGGTTGACGCTGCTCACAGCGACGCTGTAGATTTTAGAAAGGACTTGTTCGGGCATTTCGGAGTTATCTTTCATCCATTGAAGGACCGCCTGGTTTGTCGTTTCTTTCACATCGGCGTCATTGCGGCTGCGCGACGTCGGATAGTCGGCATCCGCAGGTTTAGCCGGCGATGTTGCCGTATATACCAGCACGAGACCGAAAATCACGACGAATCCTGCAAGGAAATAAGGCAATGACAATGCCAGTCTATATGCCGCACTACTCCATTCCTTCATCTTGTCGTTTAACATATGCACCTCCTGCAAAACATGCTCCAAAAAAAATTACCGGCGGGTGGCCGCAAAAAAAAATTCGCCCGCTTTTCAAGTCACATTCGCTATCGCAACGGTGAGCCGGATCAGATGGAAAAAGCTTGATGCGCCGGTTTGATTTTTGGAAGATTTAAATAAATTGTTTTATATATTTAAACATGGATGAGAACCCTTGTCAACTTTTTTGGACTGGGTGCCAGTTAGGAATTAAAAGTAAACCGGCATTTCTTAATTTTTTTTAATCTGATGTTAATCGTCTTTTAATAATCGGATAGTAGAATGAATCGTTAACCCCTTCCTTATGCCCCGGCCCCCCCCGGGGGTTTTTTTTGAAAATTAATCCTGGTTTTTATGAAACTCGAAGTATGGTATAGTAAATCATGAAGTTCGCGGTCCTCGTCGTTTTCATTTTGATCGTCGCCTATCTCTACGCGATGGTCTATTTTAGAATGTCCTACAGGCTGCTGCTTTGAGGCGGGGCCTCATCCTCCGTGAGAGGGAAACTGGCGGCCCGCTTCGAAAAACAAGGGATTAAGGTCCCGGCATGGCTTAAGGCAAAGTCCGTGTCTTGCGGCTAGATCCAACGAATACGATTCCAGACTTTCCATGAAACGTACTTTGTTGACGATACTGCTTCTCCTTCCGGTTGCGGCCTATGCCGCTTCAAAGGACGCCGGTCCGCCATCAGTGACAGTGCGGTACTACGGCAACTTCAAGAAGATGGTCCAGGAGAACAATTTTGAAGGCGTCGTTGAACTTGAGCGGGCGCTGTCCGGACCGCATGTTTATGCAGTGGGGATCATAAAAAATGCAGAGGGAGAAATTACCGTTCTTGACAGCGAGGCATGGTTGAACTATGGAAAAGACGGCATCAATAAGACCACCAGCCAAATAAAGAAAGGGGAAAAAGCATCTCTGCTTATCATCGCAAACGTTGAAAAGTGGCAGACTATCGCTATCCCCGCCGACATGTCCGAAAATGAGCTCTACACCTTTGTCCTCGAACATGCCAGAAAATCCGGCCTGAATATAAAGTCGCCGTTTCCCTTCCTGGTGGAAGGCAGAATAAAAAAATTGGTATGGGACGTTCTTGATGGGACAGACACTGATCCGTCTAAAAAGAACAATCAGCTTTTTCTGAGAAAACTGGTCGTCTACAAAGAAGAGGCGTCTGTTGTCCTTTTCGGTTTTTTCCCTGCGGAAATGCAGAGCGAGTTCGACTATCCGGGCGAATTATGGCATGTCCACGTTTTTTTTAAGGACGACAATAATGCAGGGCACGCAAATGCCTTTTCGGTTACGAAAGGGTCTAAACTGGAAATTCCCGCCAGATAAGAAGAGGGATCACTGGATTGCGATGCTGTCGAAGGTTATCTTGGCATTGCTGATTGTGATGCTGCCTATTACGGTTCCGGGGATGCGCGAAAGATAATCGCAGGTGTGAAAATCTGTCTGAGGACTTCAGGATTTATAATGACTTACAGAGAAGGGAAGGGTTGCAAATGACAAAAAATGGAATTTCTTTTCTCAAAGCGTCCTTTTAACGTAAGTAACGCCCATCGCTTTTTCGAGGCTTGCGCGGGCGACCTTATAGTCATAGAGCGCCTGGTTAGACGCGGTCCTTGCGTTTGCGAGCAAGACCTCTGCGTCCGCAACTTCGATGGGGTTGCCGACACCTGCCGCGTATCTGCCGTTGGCGATCTCGAAGTTCTCGGTCGCCTGCTTCACGGTGAGTTCGGTATTGGAGATGCTCTCTTCGGCCAACATGAGATTCAGGTGCGCCTGCTGCACGTCGAGCAAGATGTTCTGTTTCAGCGTCTCCTCGTTCGCCCGGGCGACGCCGACGTTCGCCTTCGCCTCCTCCACCTGATTTTTGGTGAGGAACCCGCTGAAGATCGGGAACGTAACGGCCACGCCGGCATTCCAGCCTTCCTCCAGGGGGAAACTGCTGCCTGCGCGGCTATATGCGGCATTGCCCGTCAATACCGGGTAGTACCCTGTTTTTGCCAAGTCGACAGACCTTTCAAAAGACATTCTTTTTGCGATAGCCGACTGCAGGTCAGGCCTGTTCTTGTATGCGGTTTCGATCGCCTGCGCAAAGGTAATTTCATACTTCTGGAATGCAAGGTTGTCCTCTGTGGTATAGTCGGGCGCATCCGGTACGCCCATAGCATTGTTGAGGGTCACCTTCGATATCTTTACGGTATTTTCGACCTTGATCAGGTTTAATTTCGCGTTGCTCAGGTCGACCTCGGCCTTGGTAACGTCGTATTTCGGATGGGTCCCCACCTCGTAGAACCCCTTTGCCTGGTCGAGATGGAGCTGGAACTGCTTTACTGTGTCTGTTGCGACGTCTCTGTTCCTCCTCGCCTGCAAGACGCCGTAATATGCCTGTTTGACATTGAAGAGCACCTGCTCGACTGTTGTTTCAAGGTCTGATCTGGACGAATTCAGGGTGAATTGCTGGACAGCGACCTGCGAGCGTGTTTTTCCGAAATCATAGATAAGTTGAGAAAGCGTCAGACTGCCGGAGTATTGGTTGAAGGAAGCCCCCGAAGTACTGAAGCCGGTGCCCGCGGTCCCCGTGGAGACGGCTTGTGTGCCGGTAAGCGGCTTGATCTTGCTATATCCGGCATTTGCAGCTATTTGCGGATAATAGTTCGCCTTCGCCTCGAATACCCGGCTTTGGTTAGCACTCACGTTGTTCTGCGCAGCGACTATAGTGGGATGTTTCAGCAGTGCGATCTCGACGCACCGCTGGAGCGTGAGCAGTTCGTCCTTTTTTATTATATCCTCTGCGTCCGCCTTAAAGGGCACGATGAATAAGAGCAGAAGCGTGAATGAAATGATTCTTTTCATATAAAGACCTCCTGTCGAAAGCTAAAAATAGTGTCTATAGTATACCTTTGAAAACTTACTAATAAAATCAGGCATCGGGAAAATTATGCTTGCAGCGCACCCTCTTCCGGCTTGAGTTTTTTCTTCTTCAGCAGGCCCCCGACTTTCTTTTGGAACGCGTCCATATAATAGTACACGACCGGGGTTATGTACAGGGTGAGGAGCTGTGAAAAGATCAGCCCTCCTACCACTGCGAGTCCGAGCGGCCTGCGTGCGGAAGCGCCCGCGCCGATGCCGAGTGCGATGGGAAGTGTGCCCATAAGTGCGGCCATGGTCGTCATCATGATCGGCCTGAAACGGACGAGCGCGCCTTCATAAATAGCATCGAGAGGCGTCTTCCCTTCCTTCCTCTCTGCTTCCAGGGCGAAGTCTATCATCATGATCGCGTTTTTCTTCACGATGCCGATGAGCATAATCACGCCCACAAAGGCGTATATATTGAGCTCGTAACCGAAAAACATCAGCGTGATCAGCGCACCGAACCCGGCAGAGGGGAGTCCGGAGAGGATCGTGAGGGGATGGATGTAGCTCTCGTAGAGGATGCCCAGCACTATGTATATAACGACGATAGCCATGATGAGAAGGACCCAAAGCCCCTTCATGGAGGACTGAAACGCCTGTGCAGAACCTTGGAAACTCGTGGTGACCGACTGGGGCAGGGTCTCACCTGCTGCTTTCTGCACTACGCCGACCGCGTCGCTGAGCGCCACACCCGGTTTGAGATTGAATGATATGGTGACCGCCGGAAGCTGTCCCAGGTGATTGACGGTAAGAGGACCCAGACTTCTTGATAGTCTCGCAACAGTGTTAAGAGGCACGAGGCTCCCCTTGCTCGAACGGACATAGAGCATCGAAAGGGCCGCAGGGTCCATCTGGTAATCGGGGTCGAGCTCGAGGATCACCTGATACTGGTTATTCGGGGCATAGATCGTGGACACCTGCCGGGAGCCGTAAGCATAGTACAGTGAGTCTTCGATCTGCTGTGCGGAAAGGCCGAGTGCGGCCGCTTTGTCGCGGTCGATATCGATATTGACCTGTGGTGATTTGATCTGCAGGTCGCTTGTGACGTCCTGAAGTTTGGAGATGGTCTTCATCTTTGTCTCCAGGCTGACTGCGCTCCTGTAAAGTTCGTCGGTATCGGGGCTCTGGAGGGTGAACTGGTACTGGCTCTTTGTCAGTGTTCCCCCTATCCTGATCGAAGGGAGGTTCTGCATGAACATCATGATGCCGGGGACCTTCGACACTTTAGGCCTGAGTTCCTGGATGATCTGGTCTGCTGTAAGCTCCCGCTTGTCGCGCGGCTTCAGCCGCATGAAGATGCGGCCTGAGTTGTTTGCGAGGCTCATCGTGCTGCCGCCGATTGCGGACATGAACTGGTCAATATTAGGGTCTTTGGAGACGATCTCAGCCAGTTGTTTCTGGTGCCGCACCATATCGTCGAAGGATATCCCCTGAGCTGCCTCGGTGAAGGCAAATATCTGGCCGGTGTCTTCCGTAGGGAGAAAGCCCATCGGCACCTTCGTAAACAGCACGCCGGTTGCCAGAGTAAGGACGATCGTGAGCACTATCGTGGCGAAGCGGTGGCGTATGACGAAGGACAGAGAGCGTTCGTAATAGTTTCGCATGCCGTCGAAGAACCGCTCCATCGCAAGATATAAGCGGCCGTGTCTCTCCGCCCCCGGGGGCCTCAGGAAGCGGCTGCAGAGCATCGGGGTAAGAGTCAGGGAGACGAAACCCGAGATCAGTATCGCCATGCTGATCGTCACGGCGAACTCGTGAAGGAGTCTGCCCAGGATGCCGCCCATGAAAAGCACCGGGATGAAGACTGCCACGAGCGAGAGGGTCATCGAAAGTATCGTAAAGCCGATCTCTCTTGAGCCCTTGAGGGCCGCCTCCATAACGCCTTCCCCGTGTTCCATATGCCTCACTATGTTTTCGAGCATGACTATTGCGTCGTCTACCACGAAGCCGACCGAAAGCGTCAGTGCAAGGAGCGAAATGTTATTGATCGAAAACCCCAGCAGATACATGGCGGCGAAGGTACCGATAATGGAGAAAGGCAGAGCAAGGCTCGGAATTACCGTGGCCGAGATGTTGCGCAGGAAGAGGAATATCACCAATACGACGAGGCAGACGGTCAGAAAGAGAGTAAATTTGACGTCGTCAACCGATTCCCTGATCGAGACGGAGCGGTCATAGAGGATGTCCAGATTTACCGAGGCCGGGATCTGTGCCCGAAAGACAGGCAGAAGTTTCTTTACGCTGTCGACAACCTCGATGGTGTTGGTGCCGGGCTGGCGCTGAACGGCAAGGATAATGCCGCGGGTGGTGTTGAACCAACTGGCGGCCTTGTTGTTCTCTACGCTGTCTATAACCTTGCCGATCTGGTCGAGGCGCACAGGGGAGCCGTTACGGTAGGCGACTATGAGAGGACGGTAGTCCGCAGCCTTGTAAAGCTGCCCGCTAGCCTGGATAGTGAATGCCTGGGTTTTCCCGCTGAGTAACCCTGTCGGGAGGTTCACGTTCCCGGCGTCAAGGGCTTTGCCTACCTCGTTAATGCCGATCTGGCGTGAGGCCAGGGCCTTCGGGTCGACCTGGGCCCTTACGGCATACTTTTGGGACCCAAAGACAGACACCTGCGCAACCCCGCTGATCATCGAGATCCTCTGTGCCATGAAGGTCTGGGCGAAATCGTCGACGGTATAAAGCGGCAGCGTGGGGGAGCTTAGTGCAAGGTAGATGACCGGCTGGTCGGCCGGGTTAACTTTGTTGAAAGACGGCGGGGACGGCATATTCTGCGGCAGCTGGCGCGAGGCGCGGGAGATGGCGGTCTGCACGTCCTGCGCCGCAGCATCTATGTTTCTGGACAGATTGAACTGGACAGTGATCTGGGTAGAACCGGTGCCGTTTTGGGAGGTCATAGAATCTACCCCGGCAATAGTTGAAAACTGGCGCTCAAGCGGGGTTGCCACGGCGGAGGCCATGGTGTCTGGGGTTGCGCCCGGCAGGCTCGCGGTCACCTGTATGGTCGGGAAGTCGACATTCGGCAGGTCATTTACCGGAAGAAACCGGTAGGCGGAAATGCCGAAAATGAAAATAGCGATCATGACCAGGGAGGTCATGATAGGCCTTTTGATAAAGATTTCAGCGATGTTCATTGTTTATTTCCGGGTTTATTTCCGGCAGTAGGGGCGGGGCTTGCCCCACCCTGTTTACCTGCATTATTTTTGATTTCGACCTTTGCCCCGGGGACGAGCCTCACCTGGCCGTCGGTCACTACTGTTTCGCCTGCGTTGACCCCCTTGTCTATCACTGTCTCATCTGCGATTGCCAGTCCGGCGACCACGGGCCGGGAGTCGACCGTGTTGTCTTTCTTCACCACAAATATATACTGGCCGTCCTGGCCTGTCTGTATAGCGCTTGTGGGCACCAAAAGCGCATTGGGCCTTGTCGTCAATGTGAGGGCCACACTCACGAACTGTCCGGGCCAGAGCTTCTTCTGAGAGTTCGGGAACGTGGCCTTTAGTTTTATGGTGCCTGTCGTGGGGTCGACCGTATTGTCCACAAAGGTGAGGACCCCCTGTTCGGACGTCTTGTCCTCTTTAGAGACGTAGGCCTCCACCATTATCTTCCCCTGAGACATATATTTCTTTATCTCGGCAAGATTATGTTCGGGCACTGAGAAAGTCACGTATATCGGCTGGATCTGGTTGATCACGACCATCGCGGTATCGGCGCTGGCCTTGATGAGATTGCCTTCGGCCGCTATGAGGTTGCCGGTCCGCCCGGTGATCGGTGAATAGATGTAGCAGTATTTCAGTTGGAGATGCGCATTTTCAACCATCGCCTTGTCGGCATTGACGGTCGCTTCGAGTGCGGCTGCGTTGGTGCGGTATTGTTCGTACTGCTCTCTGGCCACGTACCCTTTCTTCACCAGCTCTCCGTAACGCTGTGCCTGTTCGCGAGCGTTCTCCAACTGTGCCTTGTCTTTTGCGAGGTTGGCCTCGGCCTGTTTTACCTGGGCCTCGTATTGTCTCGGATCGATCGTAAAAAGGAGAGAGCCTTTTGCGACGTCCTGACCTTCCTTGAAGTGGACCTTATTGAGTATCCCGCCTATCTGGGATTTGACTTGTATCGTTGAAACAGTTTCGACGTTCCCTATCGCGGTCAGCAGGACCGGCACGGTCTTTTGGGTCACTGTTCCCACTGAAACAGGCGCCACCGGTTTTTTCGGCGGCTGGCTTGAATTACCGTTCGAACATGAACTGAGGAATGCCGCCGAAATGGCGATGATGACGCCTGTCAGCAGAGCGTTTCGTCTCCCGTAAGCTGGACCTTTTTTCATCGACTCGTCTCCTTAACCCCTTATCTCTGTATTTTTTCCGGGAAGCAGTGCCGTGGAACTGTTCGAGAGCAGAGGCCTGCTTCATAATGTTAGCGCTTACTTACATTTTACTTTATTCCAACGGCCGGATTTTTGTCAATCAGAAAGTGGCGGGGGCATGAATAACGCCCCCAGGCACCCTGCCCGATAGCAGGCAGGGTGCCTCTCCCCCTCTTAAGATAAGAGGGGGTTAAGGGGAGTTATGATCCCAAAAAGAGGGGCGAATATGTAAGGGCATGTTGCAACGTGCCCTTACATATTTATCTTTTGCTCCAGGATATTCTCTATGTCATTTCTGAATTGCTCCATGTCGAATGCCTTGTGCAGAAAGTTGTCTGCGCCGGCGGCGTAAGCCTGTTTCTCGTCCGATTCAAGAGACGAAGAAGTGACTATTATAACGGGGATAGCTTTCAAACGTTTATCAGCGCGTATCTGACACAAGGTATCGATGCCGCTCATGCCGGGCATTTTAATATCGAGGAGTATCATCGAAGGCAAATCTTTTTCGTCCCTGAGACGTGTAAGGGCGGCCTCACCGGTCGGGGCCTCTTCCACCTTAAATGCGCGTCCCATCCTCCCGAGTACTATCCTGGTAATCTCTATGTCGTCGGGATTGTCATCTACGATCAAAATTGTATGCGGCATCTTCCTCCACCGAATCAGTGATAACGGCAATAAATCTTTCGGATGTCCTTAGCCGGTCGTCTTACAAAAAGGGTATCACATTTTTTTTCCGATAGTAAGATGGCAAGACAAACCCATCCTTATCTTTCTTACCTCAACGTAAAATATAGTGTCGCGCCTTTACCCTTCTCTCCCTCGGCCCAGACTCTTCCGCCGTGACGGTGGATGATGCGCTCGACGATGGTAAGGCCTATCCCGGTGCCTTCGAACTCCTTGTCGGAATGCAGGCGGTGGAAGGGCAAGAACATCTTCTCCGTATACTCAGGATTAAAACCTGCGCCGTTGTCTTTAATGTAATAGACGGTGGTAGGGGCGAAAGATTTTTCGCCCCTACTTAGCGTCGCGAACTCGATCCTTGCGTTTTCAGTCTTTGAGGTGAACTTCCATGCATTTCCGAAGAGGTTCGAAAGGACGATCTTGATCAGCCGCGGGTCCGCAAGGGCGGTGAGGCCTTCTGCTATGTTTACTTCAACGCTCCTGCCGGGAGCTGACTCGCGCAGTTCGGCGACAATTGACGATGCTATTTTGCTCATATCGACCTCGGTCCGCTCCACCGCTTGCCTCGATATCTTCGACAGGTGAAGGAGGTCGTCGATGAGCCTGGTCATTTTCTCCGCTCCCCGGAGGATTCTCGAAAGGTAGTCCTTCCCCTGGGCATCGATTCGAACGGTATATTCCTCCACCATTATCTTGGCAAACCCCGACATGGTTCGGATGGGCGCCCGCAGGTCGTGGGAGATGGAGTAGATGAAGGATTCCAGTTCTTTGTTTACCGTCTCAAGCTCTACGTTCCGCGCAGCCATATCTTCGCTCAATTTCAGGACGTCCTGTTCATTCCGCATGCGGATCATTGCCACCGCAACCTGGTCCGCCACCGCCTTCATGAGGGACAGGTCATCATCGCTGAAGGTCTCGCGGCCGCCGGTGCCGAAGGAGAGCGTGCCGATGACCTTTCCTCTCGGACCAAACAGTGGATGGCAGCAGTATGCCTTGATCCCGAACGATTTCATAAGTTCCGTGCGGTCGTCGGGCGTTGTGGGGATGTGCTCCGCTACCATGCGCTGAGCGTCGCGCGCCGCGCATCCGCAGACCGATACGCCGAAGTCCAGCCACTCGATCTTTTTGACCTCCTCCTCCGGAATGCCTGCGCAGGCGTTCAGGTGAAGCTTTCCGGCCTGCTCGTCCACAAGGAAGTTGAAAAAGGTGTGGCAGTCCAGATACTCCATAACTTTACGGCAGATCGACTCAACAACTTTTTGCGGCTCAGTTGACCGCAAGAGATCGCCGGCAGTCGCCGTCAGCAACTCGAAACGACTAAAGCTTTTTTGAAGCGCTTCCTCGGTTTGCTTGCGCTCGGTGATGTTATCGAATACAGCAACGAGGTGTTCTATTTCCGTGCTATATACTGAAATGGAGAGCCACATCCCCAAGGGTTTGAATTCGATTTCAAATCTCTCCGATTGTCCGGTGAGCGCTACCCTGCTATAGATATCAAACAACTCCGGATTCGATTCTTTGATCCCGGGAATCACCTCGGTGACTTTTTTACCGACGACGTTTACCAGGCCGGTTATCTTTCCAAATGCCCTGTTGACGTCGATATAGATAAAGTCCACCGGGCGACCGCTGCTATCATAAACCATCTTGCAGTATGCAAATCCCTCAGTCATATTTTGGAACAGCGAGTGATAACGCCTTTCGCTTTCTTTAAGCGCCTCCTCGGTGCGGAACTTCGTCACTGCAACGGCCAGATAGTCCGCCAGCCTTTCCCACAGGGCGATTAACTCTGGCGTAAACATTCCCTTCCGCCGGTCGTTTAACTGTATGAGGCCCAATCGCTCCTCTCCAAAACTGAGGGCGAAGAGGCCCACCGATTCGTATCCCTCACCGTGGCATCGATTTCGGGTCCGGGCCTGCCGGTCCGCATCGGTAGTGCTTGCCAAAAGCTCTGTAGTGCTGTTCGTCCAGAAGCTCCCCTTTGCCGTAAAGAACGGTTTCGAGGGATCGTAACGTCCGCGGATTATATTGCCGCACATGCACTCTAGGACGGGATCGCCGACGCTGTCGAGGATGGGGCGCCCTTCTTTATCGCGGGCGCACAGGCTGCTTTCAAGCCGCACAAACTCCTTCGGGAACCCGTGGGCCTCGTAATATGGATAGTCATGCTCCTTCCGGAGCCTGATGCCGACCGCCTCGAAGCCGGAACGCTCCTGGAAAAACATCGTGGCCGCATGGACCAGGTCATCGGTACTCCGGCTATCATTCACAAGCCGAAGGAATTCGACCGTCGCCTCCCTCTCTTCCTCCGTCCGCCTGCGCTCGGTGATGTCGGTCAGGAATGAGTAGTAATACTGTGACTTGCCCTCCGAGTCGATCATAAGGTGGACCAGCAACTCGATCGGAACGCGCGTGCCGTCCTTCCGGGTGTACTCCTTCTCGTAACGGACAGGCCGGCCTGTGCGATGCAGCTCCGCTAGTTTATCCCGCTCCATCTTACGCCACTCGGGCGGAGTGAGCGCCGTCGCCCAGTCGATGGACCTCAGTTCGTCGGCGTTGTAGCCCGTCAACTCCTCAAAGGCGCGGTTGACAAGCCCCAGCCGTCCGTCCGGATATCCAATAGCCACGGGCTGAGATGAATCGCGAATCAGTCCGGCGAGGAGATCATTCTGCTCCTGGCTCTCGCGCAACGCCTCTTTCGCTTCCTCGGCACGTTTGCGGGCAGCGAGGGCGTCTTCCATTATGTTTAGAGTGGCCCGGCGGGAATCGCGCAGGCCGGTATTGACAGCCTGCAGCTCGGCGATATTTCCCTTCAGTTCCTCATTGAGCTTTATGATTTCCTCTTCTGCCTGCTTGCGCTTGATAGAGTATAAAATGGTACGACGCAAAAGCTCGCTATCTACATTCCCCTTTACCAGGTAGTCCTGAGCTCCAAGCCGAACCGCCTGATGAGCAAGCTCTTCATCGTCAAGAGATGTCATTATCACAATCGGCAGGTGTGAAAATCCGGTCTGCACCTTGGTAAGCGTTTCCAGTCCTCGGCTATCCGGCAGGTTCAAGTCCATTAATACCACATCAACATCCTCTTGAGAGGCCAAAAATTTAAAGCCTGCGTCGAGCTTTTCGGCAACGCTAATAGTGAAATTGCCCCGGGCTTCCTTCAATATCTCCTGGACCAGCCGGGCATCACCCGGGTTATCTTCGATAAGCAGGATTCTCATTTTTCCTTCTTATAAACAGTCTCAAAATGGAATGGACAATTTCCCAATTTGTCCATCATGCCCGAGGTCGTAATCGGGCATCCATTTTCGGCTTTCAACCTGGATTCCCGCCTTCGCGGGAATAACGGCGATGTTATTATTATTTTGAAACTGTCAATAATCACAGTAATCAACCATCATTTCGGCGGGAGCTTGACGATAGTCAGCCAGAACTCCTCGATCGATTTTGTTACTTCCATGAACTGATGGAAATCTAAGGGTTTGGTTATATAGCAGTTGGCGTGATGGTTATAGCATTTTGTAATGTCCTCTTCAGCCCTCGATACGGTCATTATAACCACCGGGATCCGCTTCAGGTTTTCGTCAGTTTTGATTTCAGCCAGTACTTCGCGCCCGTTTTTTCTCGGCAAGTTAAGGTCAAGGAGAATCAGGTCGGGCCGGGGCATATCGGCATACTTGCCCTGTCGGCGAAGGAAGGCGATTGCTTCGACGCCGTCTTCAGCAACAAAGAGTTTGTTCCTTATCTTGCTTTCTTTGAGCGCCTCCTGCGCCAGGCGCACATCGCCCGGATTATCTTCAACAAGTAAAATGTCTATCACCTTTCCTTCATTCATTATAATAACTCCTCTGTGTAGTTGGAATTCTAAAATAGAAGGTCGATCCTTCACCCGGAATAGACTCAACCCAGATTTTGCCTCCGTGCCGCTCTATGATCCTTTTGCATATTGCCAGACCCAGACCCGTCCCCGGATAATCTTTCCGGGTGTGCAATCTCTGGAATAACAGGAAAAGCCGGTTTATAAACTCCGGTGCGATGCCGATGCCGTTGTCCTTTACCGAACAAACACAATCGCTTCCTTCAAGCCTGGCTGAAATGTGGACCATCGGCAGTTCCTCGCCTCGGAATTTGATGGCGTTATCGATCAAGTTCTGGAAGACCTGTGTTAATTGGCCGCTGTCTCCGAATACCATGGGCAGGAGGTCGTGAGTTACAGCGGCCTTTTTTTCTTTGGTAGCCAGCTGCAAGTTCTCCAGCGCCTGGGCCAAGACCGTCTCAAGGCTTACTGCTTCGAAGTTCTTCCCCCGGGTGCCGACACGCGAGAAGGCGAGCAGATCATTGATCAATCTCTGCATTCTAAGGGCGCCTTCGGAAGCGAAGGCTATAAACTCATCGGCATCCCTGTCAAGCTTTCCTTTATAACGTCTTCCCAGGAGCTGCACATAACTTGAAACCATGCGCAGCGGCTCCTGAAGGTCATGAGAGGCGATGTAGGCGAACTGCTCAAGCTCGGCATTCGACCTTGCCAGTTCCGCTGTCCGCTCCTTGACACGGACCTCCAGGACATCATGGGCTTTTCGCAGCTCCTCGCTGGAGTAGTTCAAATCATCCAGAATATTGATGAGCGCCCGCTGGGTGTCTTCCAGCCGCAACTTTTCTGCGTTGAAGTCCTCGAGGATATTGAAAGTTGCCCTCTGCGTCCTTTCAATCCGACTCTTCTCGATATCCGCATCTTCAAGGATATTGAGGACCGCGCGCTGGGTATCTTCCAGACGCAGCTTCTCTGCGTTGAAGTCCTCGAGGATGTTGAGGATCGCCATTTGGGTCTCCTGTAAGGTCTCAACCCGCTTGTCCGATGTTTCTTTCATCTCCTTCTTGCCCTGCGTTATTAACGTTTTCAAATAAAATACACTTCCGGCAATTGCCGGTCGTCATGCCCGAGTGTCTCTATCGGGCATCCATGTTTTTTGAACGTGGATTCCAGCCTGCGCGGGAATGACGGCTTTTCTATTTTTAGGTCGATCACAGCGATAGAAATCACGCGGTCTCATTGCCTCTTCTTTTCAGCTCCTCAATTTCTTTCTTGAGTTCCATCATCTTTAGCTCGCGTCCGACCGTCAGCTTCTGGAATCTTTCCAGTTCTGCAAGTCTCTCCAACTCCCTGGACCTTTGATCTGCCGCCTGTGCCTCGGCTTTTCTCTGGGCAGTTATATCGCGTGCGGCAGCGAACACGCCAAGGACGTTGCCGGCCACATCTTTGTATACCGAAGCATTGTACAAAACGTCTATCAGCCTTCCATGTATATGGCGGATAGTCAAAGGATAGTCCGTTACCGTTCCTTTGGAGAAAACGAGCTGATAACCGTTGCGGGCCTTTTCGGGCTCCGTGAAATAGTTCGAGAAGTCCGTGCCGATGAGCTTGTCCCTGGAAATACCTGTTACCTTCATGGTCGCCTCATTGACGTCGGTGATCTTTCCTTCAGGGCTGATCGTTACCAGAGGGTCGAGAGACGCCTCGATCAGACTTCTGGCATATTGGGACGCCTGCCTTTGTTCGGT